>Ga0157372_10005471_pt1 | contig 13496 bp, 10 predicted proteins | sample C55metaG_FD_115307 | JGI IMG/M metagenome (GOLD analysis project Ga0157372, IMG submission 115307) | Corn rhizosphere microbial communities from Kellogg Biological Station, Michigan, USA - C5-5 metaG | ecosystem: Host-associated > Plants > Roots > Rhizosphere > Soil | place: USA: Michigan... | reverse complement strand
TCGGTCGACTTCCACGTAATTTCCTCTTCGTCGCCGAGTTGAACGTCGCGGCGAACCCACGCGTTCGGGTCGGTGAGCTTGACCCACTTCGCTTGATTGCCGACGTCGGCGAGCGACGCGACCGTGTACGTGGACGGCGGCGATTTGGGATCGGCGTAGGTGATGAGATAGCGACCCGATTCCTGGTCGCGCGACACCGAGATCGTGCCCCGTACATCGGTGAGCTGCTTTACGTCACCGGTCTCCGTCGAGATGGCGAAGAACTGCGTCGTGGCGCGCTTGCCGGTGCCGAAGTAGATCGTGTCGCCCTTGGCCGACCAGAATGATGTTTCGGTGCCGTCGCCGGCACCGCCGCCACGCCCACCACCGACCCGAACGTCGAGATCGATCTTGGAGCCAATCTTCTTGAACGGCGCTCCCGCTTGATCGACCGGACGAAGATAGATCTTTTCGTTGTGCTCGAACTTGAAATCGTCGGGCGCGGAGAACGCGAGCATCTTGCTGTCGGGCGAGAAACTCACCGACCCTTCGCTGACGATGTCGTTTTTGGTGAGCCGCTCGACGTTGCCACTCGCGACGTTCAGCAGATAGAGATCGGCGTAGTCGTTCTGCTCGAGATTGCCGCGCTGGTAACGGTTGGTCGACATGCCATGGAAGGCGATCCACTTGCCATCGGCCGAGATTGTCGGATTCGCGACGCTGTAGTGGTCGTCGTTGGTGAGCTGCCGCTCTTGCCGAGTGTCGAGATCGAAGACCCATAAGCTCTGGAGCGACGACTGCGGTTCGCGCGGGCGCACTGTGAATTGCTTCTCGGTGCGTAGGCGATCGTCGCGGTCGATCGAATCCGGCGTGACGAAGTAGATCTTTCTGCCATCTGGGGCGAACTGCCACGCGCCAATGCCCGTCGCGTGACGCGTGAGCTGTGTCGGCCGTGTGATGTCTCCCCACAGGTCAGTAATGTTGAGCGCATAGATCTGCTCATCGCCCTGGCGGCCGGACGTGAAGACGATCTGCTTGCCGTCTTTCGTGAACTGGAAATTCGACACGCCTTCGCGCCCGTCAGTCACGCGCTTCGCTTCGCCGCCGTCGAGTCGCATGACGAAGAGTTGGTTGCGCGCATTTCCGCCCGCTGCAGCCGCCCCACCGCGTCCGCCCGCGGCTGCACCAGTTGCTGCCGGCGCGTCGCGATCGGAGAGGAACGCGATGAAGCTTCCGTCGCGCGACCACTTGGGACTCGTTTCGTTCTTGTCCTTCGTGAAGGTGAGCTGCCGACCGCTTGGCAACCCGCGATCCGTCGCAACCACGTAGAGATCGGTTTGGCGCCGCGCTTGGTTCCAATCGGGAACGCTGAGCGCGTAGAGCATCGACTTACCGTCTGGACTGAGATCGAAGCCGCTCGTCTGCCGCATGTTCTGGGCATCGAGGAACGTCATCGATCGCGGTGACTGCGCGGTGGCGAGTACTGCGCCGACCGCGAGCATTGACAGAGCGCGAAGGGGCGTGCGAATCACAGAAGTCTCCGATGGGGCTTGGCTCTATTATGCTACGCTGCACGGCGGTTCGCGAGTTGGCATCTTTGACCGGCGAGCGATTGCAAGCGCTTTCTTCTGGCGGGGGATTGCCGCGGCGCTACTATATCTGGTCACTCGTCGCGCGATCGAGCCCGAGGCCCACAATGCAGGACGACATTTCCCGTCGCGATTGGATCAAAACAGTCGGCGTGGCTGGCGCAGGAGCGCTCGTACCGCTCGACGCGTTGGTGGCCGCCGGACCGGCCATACCGGCACCGCTCCCGTCCGCTACCTCCCAGGCAACCGGAGAGATCGTCGAGCTGACGTCGACGAGCGAGATCTTCATCCCGCCGCGCGGCCGCGGCTTCATGAAGTTCAGCTTCGATTTTCCGGAGCCGTCGGTGGTGTTCGGGAACTATCGATTCGGGTTTCTCGTGTTCACGGACGAGAACACGTATGGGCTCGATCGAACGAAGCTGCGTGCCGAGGGCAACGACGACCAGCTGCGGATTGTCTGCGACAGGTTCGTCTGGGCCGGTGGGCAAGAAGGCGCGCCCGGAACGCTCGTCGCAACACTTCGTCGTAGCGGAACGACGATCGAGTGGGACACCGTGGTCGACATGGATCGCCCGATCAAGACGGTGACGTCGATCGTCCGCGGCGTGCCGCGCGGCCAGGTATCGTTTGGCGCCGGACAATTCACCGAGGCACGCGACAATGAGCTGCTCGCGGGATACCCGTTCGGCGCCGGCGATCTCCACGGACCCGGCTCGGCCAGTGGGATGAGCACGCCGTTGCTCATGATCCAACCTGCGCCGGACGACGTCGTATTCGTGTCGTCGCTGGATGACCGCGTGCGGCCAAAGCGATTCTATCTGGCGCCCGGAGACTCCGGGTATCGCGTCGAAGCGATTTACGAGCATGACGCATGGCGCAACGACAGACATGTCACGGTGCCGCGGTGGCGGCTCGGGCACGCGAGGTCGGGAGAAGAAGCCGTCCACCAACATATGGCGCATGTCGAGCGTGCGTTCGCGATTCAAGGATGGGAAACGCGAACCGACGTTCCCGATTGGATGCGCCGCGTCGCGATGGTCACGACGCTTCACGGAATGCATTACACCGGCTTCATGTTCAATGACTACGCGAGAATGCTGGAGACTGCCAGATGGATCGCGACACAAATTCCGGCCGATCGCGTCCTCCTGTTTCTGTCGGCGTGGGACGGCCGTTACTACTGGGATTATCCGAACTATCACGTGTCGGATCGGATGGGCGGCGAGGTTGGATTCCGAAAACTGATCGCCGAGACGCACGCCCTGGGCTTCAAGGTGATGCCGATGTTTGGGACCAACGCCGCGAATCGAAAGCTCGCGACATGGCCGGGAATCGCTGACGGCGCGACATCCAAGATCGACGGCGACGTCTACAACCTCAATTGGGTCGACTGGAACAACGATCGGCATCAGGACGGCTGGCTCGCGTACATGAACTTGGGCGTGGACTCCTGGCGCAATTGGATGGAGGGGCGCATCAGTGAAATGATCGAGCGATACGGCGTCGACGCGTATTTTCTCGACATCGCGGGCGGTCACGTGAACAGCACGAACGGCGATATGCACGAAGGCACGCGTCGCCTCGTGATGGATCTACGCGCGAAGCATCCGACAGTCGCGTGCGTCGGCGAAATGCCGTACGACGCACTGCACGGCTTCATTCCGATGTACCACGCCGGCGGCGGACCGCGTTGGCAAGCGTACAGCCGATTCTTCCAGCATCTCAGCAGCCCCGCGCCCGGTCGAGGAAGCAGCGGCGTGCATGAATCTGGATTCGGGCGATTCAATCCGGAGACGCTGTCACTGTCGCCGAACGCAATTCCAACACTGCAAGTCGTGGACGACACATTCCGCGATCACCGCGACGTGATGGCCGCGATCATTCAACGCGCCAAGCAGCGCGCCGGAATTACATGACGGATTCTCTGTCGGCACTTCGCGCGTCGGTGCTCGCCGCGAACGTCGAGATCGCGCGTCGTGGCCTCGCGCCATTCACCTTCGGCAACGCCAGCGGCATCGATCGCGAGCGTGGCCTCGTGGTGATCAAGCCGAGCGGCGTCGCATATGACGCGCTCCGCGTGGAAGACTTGGTCGTGACTGATTTGAACGGCGACGTCGTGGAGGGATCGCTGCGACCGTCATCGGACTTGCGAACGCACCTCGTGCTGTATCGCGCGTTCGAATCGATTGGTGGCGTCGTACACACGCACTCGCACTTTGCGACGGTGTGGGCACAATCGGGCCGCGAGATTCCATGTTTCGGCACGACGCACGCCGACCACTTTCATGGCGCCATTCCGATTACGTCTCACCTCTCGCACGACGAGGTGGCTGCCGACTACGAAGCGAATACCGGGCACGCAATCGAACGACGCTTCGCCGGGATGGATGCGGTGCGAATGCCGGCGGTACTGGTCGCCGGCCATGCAAGCTTTTGTTGGGGGCATGACGTGACAGCGGCGGTCGAGACCGCCGCGGTGCTCGAGGAGGTCGCGCGCATGGCGTACGACACGGTCGTGCTCAATGCGACAGCGGAGCCGATACCACCGTTGCTTCTCGACAAGCATTTTTTTCGCAAGCATGGAACGGGTGCGTACTACGGTCAGCCGCGAAACGACTGACTCGCGCTAAATTCGCGCCTCGGCAGCGATGCGTCGCAATTCCGGCAGGACGTTTCCGATGTAAGTCGGCGCAGCGTGTGGATCGCCCATCCCGAAGTAGAGCGATTTGTACATCACAAAGAGTCGCTCGTACGTCGCGACTGCGCGCGGATCCGGCTCGAAGATACGGTACGATGGACAGAGCGCGCGCTGCGCCGCATCGATCGAGTTGAATACGCCTGCCGCGAGAAACGCAAAGATCGATGAGCCGAGGCTCAGGATGGGATGCTCAGGCACAAGCACGGGTTTGCCAAGCACGTTGGCGTAGACCTGATTCAGCACGGTGTTTTTCTGCGGGACGCCGCCGCCGTTGATGACGCGCTCGATTGGAACGCCGTGCTCCGCCATTCGCTCGAGGACGATGCGCGTGTGGAAGGCAGTTCCTTCGATCGCCGCAAAGAGCTCATCGCGCGGCTCGCGGCCGAGCGTCCAACCGAATGTCACGCCACCCAGGTTCGGGTTGACGAGCACTGTGCGGTCGCCGTTGTCCCACGTCATCCGCAGCAAGCCCGTTTGGCCGGCGTGATACTGGTCGAGATCACTCGAGAGATCTTTGACACTTGTGCTGGCGCGCCTCGCGATCGCCTCGAAGATGTCGCCGACTGCTGACAGCCCGGCTTCGACACCGACAAAACCCGGACGTACCGATCCATTCACGACGCCACACACACCTGGTACACAGTCAGCATCTTTCGCGATCGCGATGATGCACGTGCTCGTGCCGATGACGTTGACGACATCGCCCTCGACGATGCCAGCACCAATCGCGTCCCAATGCGCGTCGAACGCGCCAACGGGGATCGGGATGCCGGCGCGAAGACCGAGGCGCTCAGCCCAGATTGGATCGAGCTGTCCAGCAATGTGATCGGACGTGAGATATCGGCCGGATAGCTTGTCGCGTATACCGGCGAGTAGCGGATCGACCGCACAGAAGAACTCTTCGGACGGAAATCCGCCGAGCGATTCGTTCCACAGCCACTTGTGTCCCATGGCGCAAACGGATCGCGGAATCTCCTGCGAATCCGTGATTCCGCAGAGTACCGCGGCGACCATATCGCAGTGCTCGAGCGCCGTAACGAGCTCACGGCGTCGCGACGGATTGTGACGCAGCCAATGAAGGAGCTTCGCGAATCCCCATTCCGATGAATAGACACCGCCGCAGTACGCGATCGCTGGGAGATCCTGTTGGCGGGCGACCTCTGTAATACGAGCTGCTTCGTCTTTCGCGCGATGGTCAGCCCAGAGATAGTAGTCGTCGAGCGGTTCGAGATTCTTCCCGACGGGAATGACGGTCGACCCGGTGGTGTCGATTGCGATCGACACCACGTCGCGGCCATCGACGCCGGCATTGGCGAGCGCGCGATGCGTTGCCACGATGAGCGCGTCCATGTGCGCCGCGTGCGACTGCGTCGCGAAGTCCGGATCGTTTCGATCGCGAAGAACCGGATATTCACCAATCCCCGCGCCAATCGGTCCGCGTTCGCTGTCGACGATCGCGACGCGAACGCTTTGCGTTCCGTAGTCTACCCCCGCGACGATCGCCATCGGCTCACACGTGCCGCAGCACGTCCCAACCGAGATAGCGCGATGTCGCTTCGTGCACCGCATCGGCGACGGTTGCCATTGTCCCAGCGACGTGATGCTCGAAACCATTTGCGCAGATGAACCGCAACAATTCCTGCAGCCGCGGAATCTCGACGACGCCAGCCCCGCCAAACGTCGTGAGCGGATCGTCAGTGAAGCGACCCTGGCCAACGTAGCCGCGGACACGTCCCGTGCGATCGTCGGTCGAGAATCGCGCGAACGACATCGGGCTCGGCTTCACCTTCCCGACGCACGTGCCGTACGTGTTCTCGCGGCCGACCGTGCCGGCAATGATCGCCTGATAATCCATGTGCACTTCGTCGAAGAACGCCTTCGGCAAGTTGCTACAGTGAAAGCAGACCGCTTTGTTCGGATCTTCTCCGTAGTTGTTGTTCCAATCGAGCAACGCGCTCGGCGTTTGCGACGCGAGGGTGAGCGCGTACATGCTGATCGTGCCACACACGTCGACCTCGCACGCGCTCGGCAAGTTCATGTCGCTCATCATGCTCATGATCGTGCACGGTACGACGCCGAAGAATTCCTCGAGCGACGTCCAGCACTGAATCGCGGTGACGGTGACGTCCGCCTCTTTCATCCATCGATCGACCACGACGCCGAGCTTGGCCATCTTCGTGAGAGCGGCGTTCGGAATTCCCTCGGTCGAGACGTAGGCCTGCATCGCGTCGAACTTGCCGCGCACTTCGGGCTCGTCGTCGGTGAGTCGTTGGATGCGTCCGAGTATCTCAGAGAGATCGATGGGTTCGACGGCGATGCCGCTCGCCTCGAGGATCTTCTCGCTATAGCGAACGGTCTTGAATGCGGCAGGCCGCGCGCCGATCGCGCCAATGCGCGCGCGTCGTAGTCCGCGGGCGACGCGGCACACCGCGGCGAACTGACGCAGGTCGGCGTGGAAGCTGTCGGATTCGGGGCGCTGCGTGTGGACCGACGTGAGCGAATACGGGATGCCGTACTGCGTGAGCACGTTGCACACCGACATCTTGCCGCAGAATGCGTCGCGACGCGCGTCGATACCCATGCGCGATGGATCGTCCGCGGTCGCATGGATGAGCACCGGTACATTGAGTCCGGCAAGGCGGAGCGTCTCGGCAACGGCCCGTTCGTCGCCAAAGTTCGGCAGCGTGACGATGATGCCGGCGATCTCGTCGCGATGCGCTCGGAACAGTGCGGCACACGCCTTGGCTTCATCGCGACTTTCGACCGCGCCGTGAACTGAATCGGTGGGCGCGAGCGCGACGGAGCCGAAGCCTTCCGACTCGATGGCGTGAAGCATTTCTTCACGTCCGGTGCGGGCGAGATGTCCGGGAAAAAATCCGCGGTTGCCGACGAGCAGTCCGAAGGTGACACGTTCAGTTTGACGCGGCTGCGCCGGAGCGGGCTTTGGCTTCGCGGCGCGTTTCGCGGTGAGCTTTCCGCCGGCGTTTGAATCGATTTGATGGATCCGCATGGCCCGCTCTCGTTTGGTGTAAGCTGGTGTAGGCGCGTAGAGATTATCCGCAATCACGCGCGGAGGAAAGAGTGCGACTTTCTGCTTGCACGCGTCGAGCCGTGGGTCGCGCGAGCGCGTTGACACTCCTAGACCCATTCGTATGTTCTAAGAGCTTACAATCTTCGTGCGTTCACGTCTGATTTTCTCGCCGGGTATACGATGCGACCGACATTTGCCTTCGCAGCTTCTCGATGGATCGCTCTGGGACTCGCCGCTGCACTTGGTTGCGCGAAATCTGAGAAACCCGCTGGGGACACGACCCAGGCGCCTCCACAGTCCAGTGCCGGAGCAGGCGGTGGCAAGACATTCACGATCGCGATGATCGCGAAGAGCTCGACGAACCCGGTCTTCCTGTCCGGACGTCAAGGTGCCGAAGACGCGGCGAAAGAGTTGACCAAGAGCAGCGGCGTCACCGTGAAGATCGATTGGCTCACGCCGCCGACCGAAGACGGGACAGTTCAGGCACAGCGCATCAGCCAAGCCGTGAATGCCGGTGACAACGCAGTTCTCCTCTCGGCGAGTGACGCGGGCAAGGTGGTCGGCGCGATCGATGATGCAGTGGCACGCGGCGTACCCGTGATGACCTTCGACAGCGATGTTCCCAACTCGAAGCGCTTTTCGTTTTACGGCGGCGACGACGCATTGATGGGACGCGAGACGATGGAGGAGCTCGCGACGCAGATGAAAGGCCAGGGCCACGTCGCGATTCTCGCGGGCAATCAAAATGCGCCGAATCTCCAGAAGCGCGTCGAAGGTGCCAAGGAGGCCGCGAAGAAATATCCCGGCATCAAGATCGTCAACACGTTCTACCATCCGGAAACACCGCAGGACGCAGCGGCGGAAGTCATCCGAGTACAAAATGCCTATCCGGACATCACTGGCTGGGCGATGATCGGTGGCTGGCCGCTCTTCACTAAATCGTTACTGACCGACCTCGATCCAAAGCGCGTGAAGATCGTCGCCGTCGACGCACTGCCCGACGAGCTTGCATACGTCGACGCCGGACTTGCTCCGGTATTGATCGCGCAACAACCGTATCTTTGGGGTTCGATGTCGGTAAAGACGATCTTCGATCACGTCTACCTGAAGAAGGACGTCCCTGCGCGAATCGAGATGCCACTGATTCGTGTGTCGAAGGACAACCTGGGCACGTGGGCGCGCCAGCTTCAGACATGGGGTTTCACAGGCATCGATCCGAAATACTTGGCGATGGCGAAGTGACAGTGGCGCAGCGCGCCAATTGCAAATCAACGAGGAGTTCGCGTGGATAGAAGAAAGTTCGTTGGGCGTTCTGTTGGTCTTCTTGGTGCGACGGCGATTGGACCGACCCTCGCCGGCGCCGCACTGGCAGAGGCGCAGAGTGGCGCTGGCCCGATCGCGTCATTGCATCCGCTTGGTCCGCCGGTCATGCCAATCACCGACGAAGAGCGTCGAGCGCGGATCGAGAAGGCGCGCCGTTTGATGGCCGAGAACGGCATCAGCGCAATGTTTCTCGAGGGCGGCACGAGCATGTTCTACTACACGGGCGTGCGCTGGGGAAACAGCGAGCGCACGTTCGGCGTCGTCATTCCGGCGAAAGGTGAGCTCGCGTGGGTCACGCCAGCATTCGAGGAGCAACGCGCGCGTGAGCTGATCAAGTTCTCGAACGACGTGCGCACCTGGCAGGAAGACGAAAGTCCGTATCGCGTGATCGCGCAGATCATTCGCGATCGCGGCGCCGCGACGGGCAAGATCGGAATGGAAGAGCGCGTCCGGTTCTTCATCTTCGACGGCGTCCGACAGGAATTGCCGACCGCGCAGTTCGTGAGTGCGACGCCGGTGACGGCTGGCTGTCGCATGATCAAATCGCCCGCCGAGATTGCGTTCATGCAGCGGGCGAATGACATCACGCTTCAGGCGATCGGCGCGGCATTCAAGACGTTGAAGGAAGGTATGACCCAGCAGCAGCTCTCAGCGAATGTCGGCGAAGCGACGACGCACCTCGGCGGCGTTGGCGATGGCGCGCTCGTGATCTTTGGGAAATACACCGCATTTCCGCATGGAAGTGTTCAGCCGCAGAAGCTGCACGAAGGCGACGTCGTGTTGATCGACGCAGGCTGCACCGTCGACGGATACACATCCGACATCACGCGGACAACTGTCTTCGGCAAGCCGACGCAGCGTCAGCGCGATGTGTGGGACACGGAGAAGCGCGCGCAAAGCGCGGCGTTTGCCGCCGCACAGATCGGTGCGACGTGCGAGTCAGTGGACGCGGCGGCGCGGAAGGTGATCACCGCTGCCGGATTCGGCCCGGACTACAAAGTGCCGGGTCTTCCACATCGTACGGGGCACGGCATCGGTCTCGATGGCCACGAGTGGACCAACTTCGTGCGTGGCAACACGACGAAGATCCAACCCGGCATGTGCTTCAGCGACGAGCCGACGATCGTGAGCTACGGCGAGTTTGGGATTCGCCTCGAGGACTGCCTGCACATCGCCGAGACCGGACCGAAATTTTTCACGCCGCAAAGCCCGTCGATCGAGAAGCCTGTCTGACGCTCTCGATCAAGGAGCGATGAGCTTGGCGTACGTCGAGTCGATTCGGCGTACATAGCCGAGCGTCTCGAGGTAGCGCCAGCGTTGCACGCTCGGAGCAACTTGCTCGACGCTCGCCCAGATCGGCTCACCATTCTTGGCTTTGGCGGCGGCGAGCGCACGCGTGATCGTGCCTTCGCCTGCGTTGTAGCTGGCGAACATGAAATGATGGCGCTCAGCGTCATCGGGGACGCTCTTTCCCCAGAGCTGCCAGAGATAATGATCGTGCATGATGCCGGCGGCGATGTTCCATTCCGGCTGGTCGATCGTTCCAAACTCCGGGCGGTGCGACGCAATGTCGTGGTATGTGGACGGCATGAGCTGCATGACACCGCGCGCTCCCACCCAACTCTGCGCATCCGCCTTCAATCCGCTCTCGGCGAATCCCTGCGCCTTGAAATACCGCCAGTCGAACGCGGGACCAAAAAAGCGCTTAGTATATTTGCGAAAGGTCGGATCATACCGTTCGTTGATCTTTTTGACGGCCCGAGCCTCAGCGGCCTTTTCCAGCGCGACGCCGGTCTTGGAAAGGGTCGAGGTTTGTGCGCCGAGAGCGGCGCTGCCAACGAGCGACAGCGCCAATACGAGGCCGGAGCCAAACGTCGCGCGAAACATCCTCGTCATCCGATGGCGCGTCCAACGATCAGAGCGATGGCGATAAACAACGCGGCGATGAAGATCGCGACCGCGATGTTGCCGCGCTTGAGCTCTTCCGGGAAATTCACTTCGGGCGTGAGCCGGTCGATGATCCGGTAGCTCAAGTACATCAGCACCACGCCGAGCGCGGCGTAGAGCAGATTGAGGCCAAGAATGGACAGTTGCACGACGTCCTCCTTTCTTCAGCGGTTCTAGATGACGACGTACAACGGGCTCGGCAGGTTTCGCATTCGAGCCGGAAGGGCTGTTCTGATGGTCGCCGGCGGTTTTCTCTTCGACACGGATTGTGCGGCCGGGTGCAAGATACGGCCACCGCCACGAGAAGCAAGTGGACCGAGTTGTTTAGAGGAGTCTGATCGCCCGATCCAGCGCCTGCCGGTCGTCCCGGCGATGACGATGTGAGCTTGCTAATCGCGCGCTCGAGTGAGGCGTGCGGTCAGCTCGCCTTCAGAATCGCGTGGCGGTCAACGGTTCCGTCGAGCGTCTCACCACGGATCGTCAAGTAGAGATGGCGATCCGTTACCGCCAGCTCGAATGCCGTGCGGCGCTCGAGGCGTGCCAGGAGGCCATCGAGAACCGTTCGCGAAATTCCGTAGACCTCGATCGCCTCCGCGCGATGAATTCGGCCGCCACCGAGTTGTCGGACGAACTGCGCCGCGTCTTTGACCGGATAGACCGCCACACGCGGCGACGCTTTGCTCGCTTTATGCAGTCGATCGGCGTCAGGCGAGCCGACCTCGATCCACGCTCGCAGCGTTCCCGTAAGATCTCGCACGGCGATCGCCGGCTCATCGGGCTCGGCAAGCCCTTTGCCGAACGCAATGCCCTCGGTGTACTCGAGACAGTAGGCGAGCACACGCGTCGCGAGGTACTCGTTGGTCTCGGACGGATGCTGTGCGACGCGGAGCGCGAGCGTCTCGTACACGTTGCGGTCGACATCGGAGAGTTGAATGTCGAAGTTGTAGATGGTTGCCGTCAGCGCCACGAGCCGTGCCGTCTCGAATGAGGATCACGTATCATAGTCGATGACATGGACCAGGTCTTTGTACTGTCCCCCGCCCGCTGCGACGGAGCGCGGGCGCGCATGTTGATGAGCCCCGCGGCGACATTCGATCTCGCCGCGCGGTTACGGAGCGATTCGGGCGCGCCGCTTGGAGAAGTCTTCAGCTTCTTGAGCGGCTTGTATTTTCGCGGGAAGCTTGCCTACGCAACCACCTTCGGCCAGCGGTCGCTGAAAGCGCCGGCGTCGTGGATCATCACGACGGACCGCGGTCTCGTACCGCCTGTGTATCAAGTTCGCCGTGACGACCTCGTTGCTTTTTCTCAGGTCGACATCGCCTCGGGGGACGAGCGATACGTGGCACCCCTTCGTCGCAGCGCCGAACAGCTGGCATCGTCGATCGGCCCGAAGACACCCGTGATTCTTCTCGGAAGTATCGCGACGGGAAAGTACGCTGACGTTCTCACTGGGGTCTTCGAAGACCGCCTGCTCTTCCCTATCGACTTCGTCGGCCGCGGCGATATGAGTCGCGGTGGCCTGCTCTTGCGCCATGTTCGTGAGGGAAAAGAGCTCGACTACCAGCCCGTGGCCGGCGCAATTCGGCGTGGAAAGCGTCCGCCGAAGCTCGATCGGGAACGGGGGCAGTGATCGAAAGCGGTCACTGCCCCCGTTCCTCACTGCGTGTTGAGCCCGCGACAATTACATCGGCGGCTTGGCACGCTTGCCCCAAGTCGGCGGCGGCGGCTCTTTCGTCGCGCGGTCCACCGGATGCGCTTGCAGTTGCTTCATGCCTTCTTCGATCGCCCGTTCGAGCTGCGGATCGTGTCCGGCGATCACTTCCTTCGGCGTGTTCTCGACGTCGATGTCTGGCGCGACGCCTTCGTTCTCGACGGCCCACTTGCCATCGCGCGCAAAGAATCCGCCGCGTGGCGCGATCGCCGAGCCGCCGTCGACGAACGTCGGCGTGTCGGCGGTGTGAACGAGTCCGCCCCACGTGCGCTTGCCGACGAGCGTTCCAATCTTTCGATAGCGGAACATGTACGGCATGAGATCGCCGCCCGAGCCGGCCATTTCATTGATGATCATGACCTTCGGACCCCAGATGCCGGCCGCGGGGCTTGTGAACGGCATTCGGTCGCCGGCGACGTTGTTGAAATAGCCGTCGAAATCGCGCTGCAGCACGTCGATGATGTAATCCGCCGCTTGGCCGCCGCCGTTGTAACGCTCGTCGATGACGGCGCCCTTCTTGTCCTGTTGAGCGAAGTAGTAACGATTGAAGCTGCTGTAACCGGGCTGTCCGGTATTCGGCAGATAGACGTACGCCAGCTGCCCATGCGACAATGAGTCGACGCGACGGCGGTTCTCCTCGATCCACGCGCGCGTACGCAACGTCTGCTCGTTCGCCACCGGAACCACCGTCACATGTCGAGCACCGTCCATGGTCGCCGTCGAGTTCACGACGAGGTTCGTCTGCTTGTTCGCCGTCCCGTCGAGTAATCGATAAATATTGTCCGGCGCTTTGAGATCCTGGCCGTTGATCGCCAAGATGTAGTCGCCGACGCGTACGTCGACGCCAGGTGCCGAGAGCGGCGCGTGCAGATCGGTGTTCCACTCTTCGTCGTCGTAGATCTTCGTGATCTTGTATCGCCCGTTGTCGATTGCGAAGTCGGCGCCGAGGAGTCCAGCGGGCGAGTTGTTGGCGACTTCGGGTATGTCGCCGCCGCGTACATACGAGTGGCCGATCGAAATTTCCGCGCCCATCATGTCGATGAGATAGTTCAAATCAGCGCGATGGTTCACGTACGGCAGGAAGGCGCTGTACATCTGCTTGATCTTGGGCCAGTCGGCGCCGTGTTCGTTCGGCACATACAGATAGTCGCGCTGATTGCGCCACGCTTCGTTGAAGATCTGCTTGTACTCCTGCTTCGGATCGATATACGCGCGCAG
>Ga0157372_10005470_pt1 | contig 13496 bp, 11 predicted proteins | sample C55metaG_FD_115307 | JGI IMG/M metagenome (GOLD analysis project Ga0157372, IMG submission 115307) | Corn rhizosphere microbial communities from Kellogg Biological Station, Michigan, USA - C5-5 metaG | ecosystem: Host-associated > Plants > Roots > Rhizosphere > Soil | place: USA: Michigan... | reverse complement strand
TTTAACCCGTAAAAAAGAATTATTTAAGCCCATTAACGCGCCGCATGTTGGCATGTATGTTTGCGGGCCTACTGTTTATAGCGATGTTCACTTAGGCAACTGCCGTACTTATATATCTTTCGATCTTATGTTCAGGTACCTTACAGCTATTGGCTACAAGGTGCGCTACGTACGTAATGTGACCGATGCGGGCCATCTTGAAGGTGATGCCGGCGACGAGGGTGAAGACAAAATTGCAAAAAAGGCCAAGCTTGCACAGCTTGAGCCAATGGAGATAGTGCAAAAATACACCGTTGGCTTCAGGGATGTGATGAGGATCCTGAACAACCTGCCCCCAAGTATTGAACCTACAGCTACCGGCCATATCATTGAGCAGATAGAAATGGTGAAGGAAATACTTGCCAGGGGCTATGCTTATGAGGTGGATGGTACCATTTATTTTGATGTTGAAAAATATAACAAGAGCCAGGACTATGGCATACTAAGCGGCCGTAATCTCGAAGACCTTTTAAATAATACCCGCACGCTTGGCGGCCAGCAGGAAAAACATGGCAAGCTTGATTTTGCCCTGTGGATAAAAGCCAAACCCGAACACCTGATGAAATGGCCTTCGCCATGGGGCGTGGGCTTTCCCGGTTGGCACCTGGAATGCTCGGCCATGAGCCAGAAATACCTGGGCAGCCACTTTGATATTCATGGAGGCGGGATTGATCTTGTGCCAACGCACCATACCAATGAAATTGCCCAAAACGTAGCTTGCTGCGGTACCAACCCGGCTAATTACTGGGTGCATACCAATATGCTTACGGTAAACGGGCAAAAAATGTCGAAATCATTAGGTAACAGCTTTTTACCGCACGAATTATTTAGCGGTGAAAATTCGATACTAAATAAAGGCTACAGCCCCATGACGGTAAGGTTCTTCATGCTGCAGGCCCATTACCGTAGTACACTTGATTTTGGCAACGAAGCAATGGAGGCATCCGAAAAAGGGTTTAAACGCCTTATGAACGCCTTCACCCTGCTTACCGATGGATTAAAAGCCTCTGCCACTACCGAAGTTGAAATAGCACCATTAATGGAGCGTTGCTATGCGGCTATGAACGACGATTTTAACAGCCCGGTTTTAATAGCGGAGCTCTTTGAAGCATCGCGCATTATCAATTCGGTATATGATGGTAAATTGAAAATTGACGGCGCTAATCTTGAGCAGTTAACCGCGCTTATGAATTTATTTGTGGTTGACGTACTGGGTTTACAAAATGAGCAGGCGGCTAATGACGATCTGCCAAAAGTGTTAAACTTTATTGTCGATCTGCGCAGCGGTGCTAAAGCCAATAAGGATTATGCCACGTCAGATAAGATCCGTGATGGTTTATCACAGATAGGTTTCCAGCTAAAAGATAGTAAAGAAGGGACTACCTGGAGCAAAGCCTGATAACAGGCCACGATTTTAAAGCGAGTTGTAGTAGCTGAATAATTTAGCTAAGGCAGCATCGCTTTTAAAATTAACTTTGTTGGTTTTGATATACTCCTGCATTTTATCGCCCTTGTCGCTCATTGCTGCGAGGATGGTTTTTTGCGACGGCCTGATCTTTGTCATTTGGTTATTGGCAAAAATGTAGTAGCTATTGGCCGTCATGAAAGTTTTGGTGGTCACCTGCGAAGCAAAGCCCGTTGACTCAAGTACTTTTTTCTTGTAATAACGGAGCAGTTTAACCTTTCCGTCTCCTACTACCTGGTAAAAAGTTTTTGAGGTTTGATCGTCCACAGCCGGGAAGCCGCTGCTAAAGTTCATATCTGTTTGGTCACTTTCTTCAAGCGCGATGCCTTTTATTGAAAAACCTTTCACCGGGTCAACAAAGGCCTGTACCGAGGAATCCCGGGGGCTCTTAAACAAAAGTTCATCCCCGTAAATATTATAGTTCAATATTGCATTAGCTATTTTGCCGTTAACGAAATAAACAGTGCCATTCAGCCAGTTATCGGTAAGGAGGGCGCTGCCTTGTATGCCATCATTGGTTTTAAGATAATATGGGCGGCCGGTATAATCAGAAAGATATTGCGCTTTTGCCTTTACACACAGCAATAAAAGTACAAATACGCAGCATAGCTTATACTTTTTCATGAAAGCAATTTATATTGATTTAAACAAAAACAGATTAGTTGGGTTATGAAGTTAAGTGTTTTTTTATTCAACTTCATTATTAAGTAAATTTAAATATTTACGCATATTTTATATGATCAAACCCGCGCTCTGCAATTATTTGCCCATATCTTCGTTTCAGGATAAAACAAAAATAATGCAATTGTTAAATTATGCTATGCTGCGTAATGCATTTTGACTATTGCGTTTCCGACTTAAAATTTATTACTAAATTGCTCCCTAAAACCCGAATATAAATATGAAGAAAATAATATTAGCTGCTACATTTATTGGTTATAGTGCTTTTGCCCTGGCGCAGGACGCTGTTAATGTAAACAAGGTAGTTAGTGTTGAACAAGCTTTTGATAAGTTAGTTGAACGTAAAGGAATAAAAGATGGTTTCCTGGCAGTTGCCGATCCCGATGGCATCATATTTAAGCCCGATGTAGTAAAGATTGTTGATTTTTATAGTAAGATTGATAAACAAGCCGGAAAGCTTAGCTGGCAGCCCAAGTTTGCCCGGATCTCGGCCAATGGCGACCTGGCGTTCACCGCGGGCCCCTATGTATATCAAAACGGCAAAACTGATGATGATAAAGTGTTTGGCGATTATGTGTCTATCTGGCGTACTAACGCCGATGGTAAATTAAAGCTTCTCATCGACCTTGGTATCCAGCATCCTGAAGCTGAAGAAGAAGTCGTTACCGATTTTAAAGAACCCGACCCGGCGCACCGTTCAGGCCCAAGTAAAGACCCATTCGGCGCCAAAAATGTTATTATTGGTACCGATAAAACATTTAATCATGGGTTAACATTATCGGCTATGGCCAGTTATAAGGAATTTTTAAGCCCTGAAGGCCGCTATTATTTCCCCGGCTTTCCGCCAATGACCGGTACCGATGTGGTGATGAAGTTTATCAATAACGAAGCCATCAGCATCACTGCCGAAACTACCGATGGCGGCCGCGCCGCGAGTAATGACCTGGCTTATACCTATGGTCACGCCCGCATTACCAAAGGCAATGTTGTAGGCAACTACAATTATGTAAGGGTTTGGGAAATTGACAAAACAAAAAAATGGAATATCCTTCTTGAGATTTTCTCACCTATTGAGAATGAGTAGTCTTTGAGTGATTAGAGGTTTGTTGTGAGAGATTAGAGACTGGAGATTAGAGATTAGGGTAACAGGTTGCCCGTAAGGACGCGGCGCAATAAGTAATAGAAAGGCCTTGTAAACTATAAATTACAAGGCCTTTTTACTTTATCGACTATTAAAAACTAATCTTCAACCACTTCTAACCTAACCTCTAATCACTAAAATCAAAACAACTGCTCAATAACATCAGCTGCTGATAATCCTTCGGCTTCCGCATGATAGCTGCGCACTATACGGTGGCTTAAAATAGGTTTGGCCACTGCCTGCACATCTTCAATATCGGGCGAGTATTTACCGTTAAGTACCGCGTGGCATTTAGCACCTAATACTAAAAACTGCGACGCTCTTGGTCCTGCGCCCCAGCTTAGCAAGCGGTTAATTTGTGGTGTGGCAAACTCGCTGTTGGGGCGGGTTTTGGATACCAGTTTCACCGCGTACTCCATCACATTATCGGTAACCGGGATATTGCGCACCAGTTGCTGAAAATAGATGATCTGCTGGGCGTTTAATATTTTATTTACTTCTGCTTTAGTAGTACTTGTGGTGTTCTTAACAACCAGCAGTTCCTCTTTAAATGAAGGGTAGCTGAGGGCTACATTAAACATAAACCTGTCCAGCTGTGCTTCGGGCAGTGGATAAGTCCCTTCCTGTTCAATAGGGTTTTGGGTAGCCAATACAAAAAAGGGCTGTGCAAGCTTATGTGTTACGCCTGCTGCGGTAACCGCTTTTTCCTGCATGGCCTCAAGCAGGGCTGCCTGCGTTTTTGGCGGCGTACGGTTTATCTCATCGGCCAGGATAATGTTTGAAAAAACCGGGCCGTGGATAAATTTAAAATTGCGGTCTTCACCTAATATTTCAGAGCCGATGATGTCTGAAGGCATCAGGTCGGGCGTAAACTGGATCCTTTTAAAGTCAAGGTCAAGCACCTGCGATACCGTTTGCACCAGCAGGGTTTTTGCAAGCCCGGGCACACCAACCAATAAACAATGCCCGTTACTGAAAATAGAGATCAGCACAAATTTTATCACTTCATCCTGACCTACTATTACTTTACCTATTTCGGCACGTATTTGCTGGTAGGCCTGTTTTAAAGCGTTTGCGGCTTCTACATCAGAGCTGTGTTGCATAAAATTATTTAGATGATGATTTGGTTTTGGTCTCCGGGATTACGGGCGAGGGATTGGTATTTACCCATTTCTTCAACACATCATATGCCTGATATTCTTTATCAATTTTAATGAAAGTTTCCTTGCGCCGTTTTTCGAACCATTGAGATACAGTTCTGTTAACCTTATCATTATAGGCATACTCCTTAAGTTTAGGGAAATCCTGCTCTAAATTAGCTTTATGGGCATTGGTAGCCGATTTAAGCATCAATATTTTGTAGCTCTTTTTACCATCGGCACCGGTAAACAGATCAGGTTTTGAAATGCTGCCGATTTTCATCGTATCGGTAATAAGCGCAACTTTAGGATCAAGTTTATCGGTAGGGATAAAAGTTGAGCGGCTTTGTACGTCTTCGGCATTAAGCATCATGCCACCGTTGTATTTAGTGTCTTTATTGTCTGAGTAATAGGCTGCAGCGCTTGAAAAATCGACACCTACATTCTTGTCTTTTACAAGTAAGTTGTAAATACTATCGGCTTTTGCTTTTGCCCTATCCAAACTGGCCTGGGTAACAACCGGTGTAATGAGGATATGCCTTACGTGAACCTGTTCGCCGCGGCGTTCAATCACCTGTAAAAAGTGGAAACCAAAATCCGTTTCAAACACCGGGGAAATCTCGCCAGCTTTTAACTTGAAAGCGTTTGCGGTAAATTCCTTCACAAAAGTGGTACGGTCGGCAAAACCAAGGTCGCCTCCTTCAGGTGCCGAACCCGGATCCTGCGAATAAAGCCTGGCCAGTGTACCAAAGTCTTCGCCCTTTTTAACACGTTGCCTTAACTCTTCGGCCTTAGCTTTGTAAAGGTCTTTTTCTTCTTTAGTTAATTTAGGCTGAAAAACAATCTCACCAACTTCAACTTCTTTATTAAATGAAGGCAAGCTGTCCTTAGGGATTCCATCGTAATATTTTTTAACATCCTGAGGGGTAACATTCAGCTTCTCGGTAATGTGCTGCTGCATTTTTTGAGCAACCATCTGCTCTTTCAGGTCGGGCCTGATCTCATCTTTATACTGGATAACCGAACGGCCTAAAAATGCTTCCAGCTTTTCCTGCCCGCCCGCGCGCTGCGTCATTTCACGCATACGGCGATCAACGTTGGCATCAACATCTTCTTCCTTTACTTCAATACTATCAATTGCGGCTTGCTGGGCAAGCAGTTTTTGGGTTAACAAAGTTTGTAAAATTCGGGCTTTAACAGATGGGTCAGGTTGGTTTCCCTGTACCAGGAAGTTAGCGTATGACAGTTCAATGTCTGATAGCAATATTGGGCTGTTACCAACTACCGCTGCAATTTTATCAAGCGTTTTGCCGGATGTGGGGGCAATAACCGAATCGGCTTTAACCAGTTTTTTTGCTGCTGTATCTGATGCTACCTGTGCCTTTGCAAATGTAATTGTTAAAATAAAACTTAGTACTAATACTCCTAACTTTCTCATGTAACGCTGTTATACTAAATAAAACGGGATAGTTAACCCGTTAAAAACTACGAATTTCGGTAAAATTTATTAATTATAACCGAACAAATATTTTCTGCAAAACCAACCGGCTATAATTGTGCTAATATGCCTATAAAGCTTGAAACCGTTTAACTACTTTTGGTTAAAATTTGTTAAAGTGAAAGTTGAGAATCCCGCCGCGTTTCGTTTTTTGTTAGAGGATGAACTTTACCTGCTCAATGCAGATAAAATGTTGTATGATAAAATTGCCGAACCTGAACTCACCACAGCGGAGCCATCATCACCCATTATTGAACAAATAACACCCGGATCTGCAACAACCAGACCTGCTTTAGCCGCTGAACCTCAGCCTGTAATACCAACGCCGGTTGCCGGATTTAAGTATAAAGGCCAAAACTTAAAGAACTTCCTGGTACTTACCAGTTATAGCACTGATGAGTTTATAAAGGCCGAACATTTAACAGCCCTTGAAAATATCCTCAAACGTAAGGAACTTGGCCCCGATGATGTAGCTATATTTAACCTTGCCAACTACAGTGAAACGAAATTTAGCCAGCTGAAGCCATTTTTTAAGCCAACCAAAGTGCTTGTTTTGGGAGGAGATGCACTTCCGCAGGATATCAAAGTGCTTAAGCCTAATAAGCCGGTAACCTCAAACGGAATCACTGTACTGTACAGTTATTCGTTTGATGAAATGATGAACAATGTAGAGTATAAGAAGACCTTTTGGGAACTGGTAAAAACATTATAAATAAACCCGCCATTAAATTAATATGCAGCAGTTAGTTTTCGCTACCAATAACCGTCACAAGCTTGATGAGGTTTCGGCTAAACTCAATGGGGCCATTCAGCTTTTAACCCTGCACGATATTGGCTGCTATGATGATATTGAAGAAACCGGCACTACGTTTAAAGCCAACGCCTCAATCAAAAGCCATTATGTATATGCTGAGTATAAGCTTAACTGCTTTGGCGATGACAGCGGGCTGGAAATTGACGCCCTGAACGGAGAGCCGGGTGTATACTCGGCCAGGTATGCAGGTACCCACGGTAACCACGCCGCCAACATTAGTAAAGTACTTGATAATTTAAAAGGTGAAGCAAACCGAAAGGCCCGCTTCCGTACCGTAATTTCCCTGATCCGGAACGGCGAAGAGTACTTTTTTGAAGGAACGGTTGAAGGCACCATCCGGCAAGAGCCGAGTGGTAATGGCGGTTTTGGCTATGATCCTATTTTTGAACCGGAAGGTTACGACATTACTTTTGCCGAAATGAGTATGGACGAAAAAAATAGCATTAGCCACCGTGCAAAAGCAATGGAAAAGTTGATCGCATTTTTAAATGAAGCTGGTGAATAATCATTTTAGTACACTCAGCCTCAACTTAGCGCGTTACAATAACAGTTATTTATAAATAATAAAGGTGCTTTTTTTCTAATGGTAAAACGTTTAACTAAATTTATTCGATATTAGCAGGAAGAAACGAAACCTTAGTGGTGTAAGCCCCGTAAAATAGAGCTATAAGGAATAACCTATGAACATTATTAAGCAAATCGGTAAAATTTTATCGGAAAGGGATACCAACCCTAAGTTTATTAATAGCCTTAAAAAAGTTCGGGAAGCGGACCAGATTGCCGAATCAATCAATAAAAGGTTAACTGAATTAGAAAAACGCACCCGCCAGCAGGCGGTGAATTTATAATTACACACTTTGGCAGGATTTATGCTATTTATGCATAAAATATACTGTCATGAAAAAGTTAATTCAGACCTCAATCGCAATCTTTTCACTTGTTTTGGTCATTTCGGCCTGCTCGTCAACCAAAAGCACAACTACGTCTAATGTATCGCGCGGTAAATTTGTTGGTACCTGGACCTGCAATAATGTAAGTTACGACGGCCTTGTACAAAATGCAGTACAGAGCGTATTTGATCAGGCTCCCCCCGAAGCCTTTGTTGGCAGCACATGGAAGCTCACCAACAGTGGTAACGGTATCTACACTTTAACCAACGGAACATCGCAAACCATTTTCTGGTCGGTTTATAACGGTGGTACAACCGGTACACAATTCCAGTTCAAAAAACTTTTTGAAGGCGATAAAGCCAAAAACGTATCCGAAGGATATCGTTTGGATATTGCCAGCAACGATGGCTCAACCATGACCTTGAAATCGCCTGTTACCGTAGGCAATACCACCGGATACATTGTATATTCGTTTACTAAAAACCCTTAATTGAGGTTAAAGCTAAAAGGCGAAAGGTTAAAGGTTTCCTTTCCATCTGATAAAATGAAAAAGGCGAAGTTCTCAAACTTCGCCTTTTTCATTTTCAGCGCGAGGCCAAACCTTTTACCTTTATCCTTTCACCTTCTTACTCGGCTGGTGCAAATTTTAAGCATACCGGGTTGCCAATATCAACTCTGATGCCTGTTTGGGCAAGTTTGCCGGTGTTTTGATCTATTTTGAATACCCACATGTTATCGCTGTTCTGGTTAGCCACTATCAGGAAGTTACCTGTTGGGTCGATAGCAAAATCGCGTGGGTTTTTGCCATAGGTAGACTGGCGCGCTACAAAAGTAAGCAAACCTGTTTCCTGGTTAACAGCATAAATATTGATTTCGTTGGTTTCCAAACGATTTGAAGCATACAGGAAACGGCCATCGGGCGAAAGGTGAATAGCTGCACCTGCAGTTTGGCCGGTAAAGCCATCTGGCAGCATGGTAATGGATTGTTTTTGTTTTAGCTTACCATTATTGTAATCAAACGCAATAACATTCGATCCCATTTCGCTCACTACGTAAACAGTTTTTTTATCAGCCGAAAACTCCAGGTGCCTTGGGCCTTCTCCTGAGGTAACACTTACAAAGGCCGGTGTTGCGGGTACAATACGGGGTTCTTTTGAAGGGCGGTAGCGGTAAACATTTATTTTATCGGTGCCAAGGTCATTATACAATACATATTTTTCATCGGGTGTAAGGACCGCCATATGCGCGTGTGCAGATTCCTGCCTTTCCTTGTTTATGCTATGGCCATCATCATGTACCGTTTGAATTCCGTTAGCTATTGAACCATCTTTATTCAAAGGCATTACCGCAACGTTGCCGCTTGAGTAGTTAGCTATGATCAGGTTTTTTTGTGCTTTGTCAACAGATATGTGACATGGGTCGGCGCCCAGTGTTGATTGCTTGTTGATAAAAGTCATTTTGCCCGTTTTGGGCTCAAATGAAAATGCGCTTACCTCGCCCTTAGGCAACTCATTAACTGCATAAATAAATTTATTATTGGCGCTTAATGTTAAATACGACGGATTGTTTACGCCATCAATTTCACTAAGGTAGGCCAGTTTGCCAGTTTCGGCATAAAAACGGTATACAACAATGCCCTTGCTTTTGCCGGTGGTGTAAGTGCCAACCACAAGGTCGAAAGTTTTAGGCCCTGTTTTTTTATTTTGTGCGAATGTTAGCGCCGGTGAAAGCATAGCTATGATCAAAAGAAATTTCTTCATGGTTGATTATATAAGGTCTATTAATTAATTCACAAATAGCAAAAAATACTGACAATCATATAGCTTTAAGCTTTATAAATTCAGCTTTTAGCCTTACAATCATTGCTGTGCAAGATAACAAAATAGACAAAAAAAATGCCCCGCTGTTTAACGGGGCGTTTCATTATTTCATCAGGTGTTTTAACTGGATCACTTCTTTTTCATCGAGGTAACGCCAGCGGCCCCGCGGAAGGTCTTTTTTGGTAAGGTTAGCGTAAACTACCCTGTCCAGCTTAACAACCTCGTAACCCAGGTGCTCAAACATGCGGCGCACAACACGGTTTTTGCCGCTGTGGATCTGGATCCCAACTTCACGTTTTGATCCGCCGGCTACGTATGATACCGCGTCGGGCTTAATTACGCCATCTTCCAGCTCAAGGCCGAAAGTTAATTTATTCAGGTCGCCTTGGGTTAGGCTTTTGCTCAGTTCAACCTGGTATAATTTAGTGATGCTGTTACGCGGGTGCGATAGCTTATCGGCCAAATCACCATCGTTTGTCATTAACAACAAACCGGTGGTGTTACGGTCAAGGCGGCCAACGGGGTAAATACGCTCGCGGCTTGCCTTTTCAACCAGGTGCATTACTGTACGGCGCTCCTGCGGATCATCTGTAGTTGTGATATAATCCTTTGGCTTATTTAACAATACATAAACCATTTTCTCGCGTTTCAGCGTTTCGCCGTTATATTTAATAGTATCCTTAAACGGATCAACTTTGGTACCTAATTCTGTTACCACTTCGCCGTTTACAGATACTACACCCGCGGTAATCAGTTCATCGGCCTTACGGCGTGAACAAATACCCGCGTTTGATATGTAACGGTTCAGGCGGATCAGCCCATCGTCTTCTGATTTTTTTGCAGGAGAATTTTTACGCCCGCGCATGGTTTTAGGGGCATCCTGTTGGTTTTCCCTGTCATGCGGCCTGTGTGCCGGCCTTTCGCCAAATGGTGATTTCTCTTTAAAACCACCTTCGCGTTTTTTGAAGCCGCCCTCGGTTCCTCTTGGTGCAAATTTACGTTCGCCCCCTGCATCACCGCCAAAGGTTCTTTTAGGTTTGCCCTCAAAACTTGCTGATGAACGGGTACGTGGAGATGAGTAAGGTTTTTTTTCGCCTTGTGCTTCGCCGCCGAAACTTCTTTTCGGCCTGTCGTTATCACCGGTTGTTGGCCTGCCGCTGTAAGGTTTACGCGGGCCGCCACTAAATGGCTTCCTTTCGCCTGTGCTATCGCCGCCAAAGTTTCTTTTTGGCCTGTCGTCGCTGTCGGAAGCAGGCCTGCCAGAGTAAGGCCTTGGCTTAGCGCCTGATCTTTTATCGCCAGATGATTCCCCGCCCCTAAAACTGCTTTTGGGCTTATCGTCACTGAACCTGTTGCTTTGGAATGTTTTTTCCGGCCTGGAAAGTATTTTTTTCTCTCCGTTTGGAGTAGCTTTACCTTTTGGGGTTGATGCTGATTTTTTTGGTCGGTCGTCGGATCTTGAACTCCTTGATGACGACTTTCCGGGTTTGTCGTCGCGACTACCTGCTGGTCTCTTAAATACCATAATTTTTTGTTTAGCGCTTTCGCAGCGTGAGGGTCAAAGTTACGCTTTTTTGCCAATTTTTATCTAAAAAGATCAAAAAAATATCCTCTTGCAAAATCGCCGTTTAAACGGTTTTAAACACCGTTTTTGAACCAAAAACCAACTCTAAAAAAGTTAGCAAAATGGTAAGTATTTGATTATGTGATCTGTATAACCTACCTTTGCAGCACATTCTACCAAATGTATAGTTAAATGATAGGAAAAGAAATGATTAAAAAACACTTACTTACGTGCTCCGTAACACTGGTGCTGGTTCTCATTTCAGAGCTTAATATTTTCGGTACAACGATCATCGAAAAGGCTGCAAAAGCGGCAACTTTAAGCACCCGAACCTCAGATTTTATTTTTCTCAAAAGCTCAAAGGCAGTTGCTTACAACTTTGCCAATGAGGCTTTACCAGTTAATGACGCAAGGGTTACGCGTAAACTCAACAAATCGCTCAGGCAGCACGACTTTAAAAGTGTGCAGAGCAATGTATTGCACCGGAAAGCCGAGCTATGGTTTCCGATCATCGAGCCCATTTTAAAGTTTTACGGTATCCCGGAAGATTTTAAGTACATCCCCCTGGTTGAGTCGGGCCTTAAATCGGGCACATCACCAAAAGGAGCGTCGGGTTTTTGGCAATTTATGCCAGGTACTGCACGTACCTACGGACTTAGAGTAGGCCATGGTGTTGATGAGCGGAAAAACCTTCGCAAATCAACTATTGCAGCCTGCAAGTATATCAAAGAACTATACGATGAATTCAACAGCTGGACACTGGCAGCTGCTGCCTACAACAATGGCTCGATTAAATTAGCGCGCGCCATTAACAGGCAAAATGAAGATAACTACTTCCGCATGAAGCTGAACCGCGAAACCGGTTCATATGTTTACAAGCTAATTGCCATGAAAGCTATTATCGAGCAGCCAAAAGAGCACGGGTATGATAATTATTTTTATATCCCGCCTGCATCACAGTTGTTAGCGATTAATTAATGACAGGTAATCATACTGTAAATTAATTAAAAGATTACATTACGGAGCACTTTGAGGCCGGTCATCCACAGTGGATGATCGGCCTTTTTTGCTTATATTTGTAGCAAACTGTTGATAGTTTAAGCCAAAAATTTTAGGAAAGCAGCGTTTTGTAAAAATCTGGCAACTATAATAATTAGCTTCAAACAATGTCAATAAATCCATATTAATAAAGTATGAGTACAAAACCTCTTGTTGACCTGGGCGAGCAAAGTGAAGTTGAAGTTTATGGTGCCCGGGTGCATAACCTGAAAAATATAGATGTTTCGTTTCCGCGCAACCAGCTGGTGGTAATTACCGGCTTAAGCGGCAGCGGCAAGTCATCGCTGGCGTTTGATACTATTTACGCCGAAGGCCAGCGCCGTTATATGGAAACATTTTCCGCCTACTCACGCCAGTTTATGGGCGGGATGGAGCGGCCGGATGTTGATAAGGTATCGGGCCTGAGCCCGGTGATTGCCATTGAGCAAAAAACTACCAGCAAAAACCCACGCTCCACAGTAGGTACTATTACCGAGATCTACGATTTTATGCGTTTGCTCTTCGCCCGTGCCGGCGATGCTTACTCTTACACCACGGGTGAAAAGATGGAGCGCATGAGCGAAGACCAGATCCTGAAAACCATCAGCGAAAAATTTGACGGTCAGCCGGTTAATATCCTGGCCCCGGTAGTAAAGGCACGTAAAGGCCACTACCGCGAATTGTTTGAATCTATCCGTAAGCAGGGCTTTTTAAAAGTTTGGGTTGATGGCGCTATCGCGGATGTTGAACCCAAAATGCAGGTTGACCGTTACAAGATCCACGATATTGATATTGTGGTTGATCGTTTGGTTGTAAGCGAAAAGGACAGCAAACGGTTATATACTTCCGTTCAGCAGGCTTTGAAAATTGCCAAGGGCATTATCCGTATTGCCGATAAGGATAATAATGTGTCCTATTATAGTAAATACCTGATGGACCCGGTTTCGGGCATCTCATATGATGAGCCTCAGCCCAATACATTTTCGTTCAACTCGCCCTATGGTGCCTGCGAAAAGTGTAACGGGTTGGGTTATATTTTTGAGGTTGATGAAGCTTCGGTAATTCCTAATCCGAAACTGAGCATCATGAACGGCGGTTTAGCTCCTATTGGCGAGTACCGCGAAACATGGATCTTCCAGGTGTTGAAATCGCTGGCTAAGAAATATGAGTTTTCGCTGTCCACCCCTATCGAAAAACTTAACCGTGATCAGTTGGATATGATCCTGAATGGCGCACCCGAAACATTGAGTGTTGCTGTTGAATATAATAAGTGGAATGTTCAAAGCTACCAGATCACGTTTGAAGGCATCATCCGTATGCTGGAGGAGCAGCAGGAACGCCGCAACGACGAGGGGATGGACGATATGGAAAACTATCGCGTGCTCCGTACCTGCCCGGTTTGCGAAG
>Ga0157372_10005464_pt1 | contig 13501 bp, 13 predicted proteins | sample C55metaG_FD_115307 | JGI IMG/M metagenome (GOLD analysis project Ga0157372, IMG submission 115307) | Corn rhizosphere microbial communities from Kellogg Biological Station, Michigan, USA - C5-5 metaG | ecosystem: Host-associated > Plants > Roots > Rhizosphere > Soil | place: USA: Michigan... | reverse complement strand
CGATCGGCAAGAGACGCGAGGCAGGCGTATAGTTGCGCCGCAACATCGTCCTCGTCCGACGGGCGACCGAATACCTCGCCGGCTTCGTTTCCAGCATCGCGCGCCGATGCCGCAACGGTTGCCCGTAACGGACGCTCTGGAAGAAACCAGGTGAGAACGAATCCAACCGCGCACACCACCGTGGCGACCAGGAACACAGTATCGAGCGATGCCGTAAATGCCTGCGCGTACACCGCGCGCACTTCTGCTGGAAGTTGCGCCAGCGCTTGCACGCTCATGTTTCGCGCGGGCCCAGTCGTGGTGGCCCCGGGAGGAAGGAGTCGGACGAGATTCGCGCTCAGGCGCGCGGCGAATATTGCCCCCAGAATCGCCGTGCCGAGCGACCCGCCAATGAGTCGGAAGAGCGTCGCGCCAGAAGTCGCCACTCCGAGATCGCGGTAGTCAGTGTCGTTCTGCACCGCGATCACGAGCACCTGCATTACCATTCCGAGTCCAACGCCAAGAACGAGCATGAGAAGCGAGGCGGTGACGTTGGTGCTTTGGGCAGAGAGGCGCGACAACAGAAAGAGTCCCACTGTCATCACGCCAGTGCCAAGCAGCGGAAATATCTTGTAGCGCCCCGTACGGCTGATGAGTTGCCCGGACATGATCGACGTGAGGAGCATTCCCGCCATCATCGGTATCATCTGCATTCCCGACGTGGTTGGACTCACGCCCTTCACAACCTGCAGATACAGCGGGAAATAGGTCACCGATCCGAAAAGCGCGAATCCGACAATGAGACCGACAACCGATGTCACTACGAACGTCTGCCGCTGAAATAGGCGCAGCGGAAGCACCGGCTCAGCGGCCTTGCGCTCGACTATCGCGAAGACACCAAGCGACAGCACTGAGACCGCAATCAAACCGATCACCAGCGGAGATGACCACGGATAGGCAGACCCCCCGAGATCAGAGATGAGCGTGATGCTGCTCAACACCACGGCGAGCAGGCCGGCCCCCGCGTAGTCGATGGAATGGCGCACCCGATTCGCGAGCGATGGGAGCGTAGCGGCCAATACAACCATCGCTGCGATTCCAACCGGCAGATTTATGTAGAAGATCCAACGCCACGACAGGTGCGTCGTGAAATACCCGCCCAATAATGGACCGGCGATACTCGACAGGCCGTATACGGCACCGAAGATCCCCTGATATCGGCCTCGATCGCGCGGCGGCACGATATCTCCGACCACCGCCTGAGTCGTGACTACGAGTCCGCCGCCACCCAGTCCCTGGATCGCGCGAAAGAGAATCAGCTGCGCCATGTTCTGGCTCAGCCCGCAAAGCGCCGAGCCGACGAGGAAGAGCACGATGGCCGACTGCATCACGATCTTTCGGCCGTAGAGGTCGCCGAGCTTCCCGTAGATCGGCGTGACGATGGTTTGCGCCAGCAGATAGCCGGTGACGACCCACGCCAGATGTTCGAGACCGCCAAGCTCGCTGACTATCGTCGGCAGTGCGGTCGACACAATCGTGGAGTCGAGCGCGGCGAGCAGCATCGCCAGGACGAGGCCGCTGAATGCAATCAGTATCTGACGGTGACCGAGCGCAGCAGGCGCCGCTGGGCTCGATGGATTCACTTCGGTCATCCCGGCGCTATCGCTCCTTCGTCGTTCTGGTCGATCGCGCGAAATTTCGAGATCACGCTGATCGCGACGAGACAATAGGCACGAAGTGTTCCGGTTCGCGCTCGATACATCGCGGAACCCGACCGGACCTGCCCTTCGAATTAGTCCGGCGCGTTACAACCGAGGATTTTTAGAGCGAGACACGCCGCGCCGAATCCGTTGTCGATGTTGACGACTGCTACGCCGGGACTGCAGCTGGCGAGCATCGTGTTGAGCGCGACCATTCCACCCTGCGCAACACCCGTCCCGACGGAAGTTGGAACTCCGATAACCGGCGCACGGAGAAGCCCGGCAATGACAGCCGGCAGCGCTCCATCCATTCCTGCAACGACGATGCAGACGCGGGCGGCAGTGAGCTCGGGCAAGATCGACTGAAGTCTATGGATCCCGGCGACGCCGACGTCGAAGTGGGTCGATACCGGGACTCCCATCGCATCGAGAGTAGTCGCTGCTTCCAGAGCAACCGGAATGTCCGCGGTCCCCGCCGTGACGACTGGCACCACCGGCATGTTCCTCTTCGCGCGCGCGTTGCGAACGGCCATCCGCGCTTCGGCGTGAATCGTTGCCAGGTCGCTGAGCACATTCATCTGCTCATCGGTGAGCCTCGACGCGATGCGGAGCTCCGGCGTGTTCTCGAAGATCTGGCGCAAGTGAGCGCTCGTTTTTCCCGGACCGTAGACGACCTCCGGAACTCCCGTGCGCGATTCGCGATCCTTGTCCCAGCGGACCTGCGTCACGATGCCACCAGGGGAAGCGAGACACTCCCGCTCTGGAGTCCGCCCAGGTCGAGCGCGACGAAGTTGAAGCCCGCTTTTCTGCACGCGCGCCGCAGCTCGCCACGAAACGGATCAGTGACCACGCGCTCGAACATCGCCGCCGGTATCTCCAGTCGAACCACTGATTCGTGCCAGCGCGCGCGCGCCGGCCAGACGTGGTGAAGGCGCAGGAACTCTTCCACCGCTTCGATCTGCGCGAGCTTCTCGGGCGTCACTTCGATCCCCACCGGTACCCTGCTGGCGAGACACGGCGCAGCCGGTTTTTCGGCGTTGGAGAGATTCCACTGACGTGCGAGGGCCCGCACATTGGCCTTGTTGAATCCAGCGTCCACGAGCGGTGCAACAACTCCGCGTTCCATTGCCGCCTGAAGTCCCGGCCGGTGCTCTCCGAGATCGTCGACGTGGGTTCCAACGAAAATCACTTCGTCGGCACCTCGCGTGGCAGCAAGTGCCTGCACCGTGTCGTAAAGCGCGCTCTTGCAGAAATAGCAGCGGTCGCCGGCGTTTGCGCGATATCCTTCGAGCTCCATCTCATTCGTCTCGACTTCCTCGACGCGCGCTCCGATCTCGTTGGCGATCCGATGCGCGTCGTCACGCTCGGCGGCCGCGAGTGAAGCACTGACGCCCAGCAATGCCACCGTTTCGATCCCGGCTCGCACCGAGGCGGCGAGCACTACCGTCGAATCGATCCCGCCCGAATAGCAGACGTAGGCGACGCGCTCACTGGCCGCCGCGCGAATGGATGCGATGAGCCTCGATTCGAGATCCATGCTACTTGCCCCGCGCCGCGGACGAAGCGAGATCGGATTCGCTGAGGGCGTTCATCACTTCTGACCGGATCTCCGCCAGAGGTCGCGAGGTCTCTTCAGCAACTCGGCGTAAATCGTCGAACTCGGGCTTCGCTCTCTGCGTTCCGTCCGGCAGGGTCGCGATCTTGACCCTGATGTCCCGACCGTCGAATCGAATGAGTCTCGACTCGCGCTCGAGCGCGTTGCGCACGACGTCGAATGTCTTCACTCCGAGGGTCGTGAACTGAAGAAAAATCTTCTCTTCGAGTCGAGCGAGATCAGAGCTCTGCACCAGGGCTTCGACGCGAGTTCCCAGTCTTCCTTTTTTCATAGTCGTGTGGAGCAGCACCACATCGAGCGCACCCTCCGCCCGCAAGACATCGGCGGCGCCCGCGAGCTCCTCGGGCGACATGTCATCGATGTCCGCGCTCAACACGTGCAGGTGCTCGGTATGCACGTGTTCGTGACGGTGGTGCTGATGATGAGCGTGATCATCGATCGATGCCTCTCCCACAATTATGCGGAGAGCGTTCAGCTGCCCGTGGATGTCGCGAGTGCCCGCGCCGTAACCGCTTCTCAGCGGAACGTATTCCTGCGGCGGCGCACCCTTCGACAGAACGCGGAGCAACGCGGCGCCAGTCGGCGTCGTGAGCTCACCCGAGCCCGGCGGTCCGTGCCTGACGTTGAATCCCTCGAGCAAGCGAATTGTCGCCGGAGCGGGCACGGGCAGCACGCCGTGCGCCGTTTTGACGGTGCCGTCGCCCAGCGCGACTTTCGTGTTGTAGATACGCTCGATTCCCAGCATCTCGACACCCCAGATAGATCCGATGATGTCGAGAATCGCATCGACCGCGCCCACCTCGTGAAGATGCAGATCATCGGGCGCGACACCGTGGATCTCACTCTCTATCGCAGCGATCGCTTCGAATGCAGAATGCGCCGACCGGGCAACCTTTTCCGGAATCTTTACGGCATCGATCAGTCGATGGATCTCGGAGACCGCTCTTCCGTGCGGCTGCGGTGGGATCTCGAAATCAACCTTGACGCAGCGAACGTGAGAGCGCTGCACGTCGGAGATGCGAGTCTCGACCGCCGACAATCCCAGCGCCGATGGCAGGCGCTCCAGCCACGCTCTATCGAGGCCATTGTCGATGAGAGCCCCGAGAAACATGTCGCCGGCGATGCCGCTGGCAGGGTCGAGAATCGCGATCTTCATTGTTCTTAATCTAATTCCGAGTCGAAGGCAGGAATCGAACTTGCACCCCCGCCCGGCATGTCTCCAAAACGTTATGATGTTGCGGTAGTCGGTGGCGGGCCCGCTGGACTATGCGCCGGACTCTGGCTTGCCCGCTATCTCCATACCGTCGTCGTCATCGATTCTGGTGATCCACGGAATTGGGAAACGCGCGGAATCAATGGCTACCTGGGGCACCAGGGCATTCGCGCACCCGAGTTACGCGCAATCGGTCGGGAAGAGTGCACGAAGTACGGAGTGGATTTCGTGACTGGCGTCGTCGACACAGCGGTGAACGAAACGGGTGAGCTGTTCGCGGCGTGCCTTCGTGATGGAACGACGATCGAAGCAAACAGAATTCTGTTGGCCATAGGGATCAAGGATTACTGGCCGGACATCGCGGGACTCGAGCGCTGTTACGGCGAGACGGTTCACGTATGTCCCGACTGCGACGGCTACGAGACGCGTGACAAGAAGACCATCGTCGTCGGCTCAGGACGGAAGGCGGTGGGCCTGGCGCTCGCTCTCGCGACGTGGACGAGCAAGATCGTCATCTGCACGAATGGCGAAAAGCCCGACATGAATCAAGCGCTCCTCGACAAGCTCAAGGTGCTGAACATTCCGGTGCTGGAAGCGCCGATTCAGCGCGCGGTATCGGAGGCCAGCGAAATCGTGGGAATCGAGCTGGAAGGCGCGATGTCGCTCGATTGCGAGCGCCTCTATTTCGCGATGGGCCAGTACCCCGCCGACGACCTGGGGGCGCAGCTCGGATGCAAGCGCGACGCAATGGGTCGTCTCGTCATCGACGAGCGCAATCACACCTCTGTAAAGAACGTTTACGCGGCGGGTGACATCGCACCCGGTCCACAGATGGCGATCGTCGCGGCGGCGAGCGGAGCTATCGCGGCGCTGGCAATTCACGCATCGCTGCTGCCCGAAGCGAGGGTGCTTCCCCCCGTGGAATGATTACCAGCGGAGCGTCAGGCTTTGCTGTCTGCGCTTTCGGATGATCTGCAGATCGACGGTGTGATCGGTCTCATCCGCGTTTCTGATCGCACGAACGAGATCGATTGGAGTGTCGATCTTGATGCTGTCCGCCTTCACGACGACATCGCCACCCCTTAGCCCTGCTTCTCTTGCCGGAGAGCCTTCGATAACGCTGGTGACGAACACCCCTTCGGGCCTCACACCGAGCGCGTCGCAAAGGTCCTGGTTCAATGCCGTGAACTCGGCGCCAGCGAACGGATAGGTCCCGCCTCCATATCCCAAAGCGGGGGGGAGAAGCGCCGGCAATGGTTCCGGCGTAGGCATTCGACTTTGAGCGCGGATCATTCCGTTCTCCATCGGCGCGCGGGCAAGCGCCCTGCTTCTCATCTCCATGATCTCCGGCATCTTGAGCTCGACCACCATGTGCTGATCCCAGTTGTCGGGACGTCTGCCGAGCGTGCCTCTGATGACGCGAATTTTGTCGTTGCGCCGGATCCTGAGCACAAATGGGGCTCCCACCTTGAGCCATTTGGCCAGCTCGACGGAGCCGCCGCGCATGTCATGCGAGTTGAAGGAGAGAAGCACATCGCCTGGCTGAACACCCGCCTTCGCAGCCGGTGAGGAAGAGTCGACACCAGTTACGATCGGGTACGAATCAAAGAACGCATTACCACCGGGGTCGATCATTGCCTCATCCGAAATCCTTACTCCGAACCATCCCGTTGGCGGCGCCACGATCACCTTCGTTCTCTGTGCGTGGACTCCGAGTGGCAAAGCGAGAAATGCGACGAGCGCTATGAATTGCGACGCGTTCCGCGGCGTTTGCATAATCCAGCCGGTGCTCACGCTAGAACCCCCTCAATCCCACCGGCTGCGCGAGCTGCTGCTGCGTTGCCACGCGAGCGCCCATCGTCGCCAGGTAATACTGGTTGATCACCGGATCGTGCGGAGCCGTCTGCAGCGCGACCACCGTGGCATTCTCGATCTTGTCGAGCGCCGCGGCACGCGCCGAGTACATCGCCAGGCTGTCTCTCGTTGCCGGGGAGCTATTGCTGACGGCCAGAAACTCGGACGCCCGCTGATAATCCCTGACCGCCCGATCTAGCGCGGCTGAGGCATCGTCGACGGACGCAAATGTGGCGTCCCCAGATGGCGACACAGACGGCACACGGGAGGCCGCAGTCGCGGGTCCATTCGTCGTTACCGCGGAAGTCGGATTGCTCGCCGTGCTCTCTACCGCGCTCGGTAGCGCTGTCGTCGCTCGGCCAATCGCGATTCCGCCGATCAGCAGTAGCACCGCCGCTGCGGACCGAAGCCATGGCTGACTCGACGTCCACCATCGGCTCGCGTGGGTTTCGCGAATGAGGCCTTCTTCTCGGGCTCGCGCGGCGATTGTCCGCCATTCGTTGAGCGGCGGCTGCTCGCGCGACCGCTCCTGGGCGATGATTTGGTCCAGCTGCTCTTCAGACAGGTGCGACATGTCCCTTCCCCTTTACTGCGATAGTTGATGATTCATCCACTAAATGCGCGAGCAGCTTCTTCAACTTTGCGCGCGCCTTGAACAATTGCGATTTCGATCCGCCCGAGGTGATGCCCAGCTCCTCTCCGATCTCTCCGTGCGTGTATCCTTCGATATCGTGAAGAACGAACACCGCCCGCGCGCCCGGCGATAATTTGCGCATCGCCTGCTCAATCGACTCCGCCACGAACGTCCGATCCGTATCCTGCTCGGTCATCGCGGAATCGTCCTCGATGTCGACCTCCAGCCTCGCAATGCGTCGTATTTTGCGTAGTGCATTCAGCGTGCGGTTCACCGCGATGCGGTGGGCCCATGTTCCGAACTGCGAGTCGCCTCGGTAACTCGGGAGCGCCCGGAAAATCTGCATCCAGACCTCCTGGGAGATGTCAGCGGCCAGCTCGGCGTCATCGCACAGCCGGCGAACCACGGCGTCGATGTGCGGCGCATGCTGCGACCAAAGCCGCTGCATCGCCCTCTCGTCGCCGGCTATCGCGCGCCTGAGGTCGAGCTGATCGAATGGCATCTCGGACTCTTGATTAGTCACTGCACTTGTACCTATAGTTTCCCTCGAAACCTGGTGACTTTCCCCCTACGCAATCGTTTCCAAGCGTACGCCTCGCCCACCCGCGAAGCAGCTGGCGCCCATCCCGGCCGGGTCGGAACTTCGGCTTTCGCGGACAGTACAAATAACAGTAGTTCAAGGAGTTAGCGTTGCTTAGAGTCATTCTCACCGCTCTGACGTTGACCAGAGCCGGCGATGGTCTGCCGGTCAAGTCACCGACAGAAGTCGGCATGTCCAGCACCCGCCTCAACGCCATAGAGCGTGTTGTTGAGCGTGGAATCAAGGCTGGAGGCTACCCTGGTGCCTCGGTAATCGTGGGCCGAAAGGGTGCGGCGGTATTCGAGAAAGGATTCGGCAAACTCTCCTGGAGTGAGTCCAGTACGGCGGTGGATGCCCAGCACACGATCTATGACATCGCATCCCTAAGCAAGGTCGTCGGTACCACTACGGCGATCATGATCCTTTACGACGAAAACAAGATCCGGCTCGACGACCCGGTCGTTAACTACATCCCGACATTCGGCGGCGGCGACAAGGACAAGGTCACCATCCGTCAGCTTCTTACGCATACCTCCGGACTCCCGGCGGGCCGGGACATCTGGCGCATCGCGCAAACCCCACTCGAAGCGCGTGCCCTCGTTCTGAATACTCCGCTCGAAGGGCGCCCGGGTGCCCAATACATCTACTCCGACCTGGGAGCGGATGTTCTGGGACTCCTCATCGAAGTCGTGTCTGGTGAGCCACTCGACAAGTTCCTGACGCGCCGTGTGTTCGAGCCGTTGGGTATGAACGAGACGATGTATCGCCCGGCCGATTCTCTGCGCTACCGCATCGCCCCGACCGAAGTCACCCCGCCCCGCGGCTACCCGCTGCGCGGTGAAGTCCACGACGAAAACGCCTATGCCCTCGGTGGTGTGGCGGGTCACGCCGGTCTGTTCAGCACCGCCGCCGATCTCTCTGTCTTCGCCCAGATGATGCTGAACGGCGGCGAGTACAACGGCGTCCAGATAATCAGCAAGCCGACCGTCGAGCTTTTCACCTCGCGCGCGTTCGGTCACCGCGCACTCGGCTGGGATACGGCTGAAGGAGACTACGGTTCGGGTAGATACCTGGGACCGACCGCCTACGGCCATACCGGATTCACCGGGACGTCGATGTGGATCGATCCCGAGAGAGAGATGTTCGTGATCCTGCTCACCAATCGCGTGCACGCAGCACGGGCGCTGCGGCCGGCGAAGGTGATCTCCGATGTCCGCGCCGACCTTTCTGACGCCGCGGTGCTGTCGGTACTCGACGGACCGAAGCTCACCGCCGGATCAAAGGCATTCCGCGCCGACCGTGAGGTGGGCTGGAATCCGCCACCCCGCGCGTCGAGACGCCGTCACGGGTCATCGCGCCACCACAGCATCGCCAGCGCCACTTCCAGGAGCCGCTCGAGCAGTGCGAAGAAGAGCAGCTCCAGCAAGAAAAAGAGCTCCAGGAAGAGTCACTAGGAGCTCGGACGCGACCATTCGCCTTCGACGAAGCTTGTTCGAGACATATTGCGGGCGCCCAACGGCGCCCGCTCTTGTTTCAGGGACTGCCGTCTAGTGATTATTCGGTATGAGCGACGAATCAGCCACGACTCCAGTGCCAACTGAAGCCCCTGCGACGAACGGAGTTGTGTCGGAGGATCAAGTCAAGCTCGCGCTCCGCCGCGTCAAGGATCCGGATCTCCAGCTCAACATCATGGACTTGGGCCTGGTTTACGCCATTGCGGTCGATGGGACGACCGTCAAGGTCGATATGACCCTTACATCCCCGGCCTGCCCGTCAGGTCCGGAGCTGATGACGAACGCCGAGACCGAGATAAAGTCGCTGCCGGGCGTGGAGAAGGTGGAAGTGAATCTGGTGTGGGCGCCGTTCTGGACGCCCGAAAAGATGGAGCCGCGCGTGAGGGCATACCTCGGCTTCTAGTGACACGAGGCGTGACCGGATAACATTGCGCCGTGCGTCTTCTTTCCTTCCGCCAGACCGTCGCGCCGCTCGTGTTCGTCGCGGCATGTGCTACGGGTTCCCAATCAGCTGCCAGAGTACGGCGTACTGATGCCCCCACTGTCGGGTGCCTGGACACACTGCAGGCTGCCGACACCGCCTCGATGATCGTCAAGATGTCCGTTGCGTCGCTGGACTCTAAGGTCGAGCTGCCGAAGGACTTCGAGAGTCTCTTCGTCCAGGAATTTCGCACGCACTTCAGGATGCCCGCGAGATTGCCGCTCAGCGTCGTCAAGGGCGCCGAGCCGTGCGACTCGCTGGGCTCACGGTGTTCCGGCGGGATTCTGAGCTTAGGAGCGGTCGCCTATGCAACCGCCCGCAGCAATGGGAAGCTCTCCGACATACAGGTGGTCGATATCGCGCTGACCCCCCTGTTTGCCGACAGCGTCAATTCCGCGCTCCGGTGGATGACCCGATCAGAGATGAGCCCGCCAATAGGCGATCATGATTCGATTCCACTGGTGATTCAGATCGGGCCCGAGGAGGCGCCGGACTCAATTCCAGCCGTTCGCCACGTGTTCTCCGCGAAGATCCCGCGATACAGCTGGCCATTCACCTACGCCGCAATGCCCTCGGCGGGCGTGAACGCCCGCTATCCATTCGCCGCCCGGCTCGCGAGTGTGGAGGACAGCGTGACTCTCGCATTCACCGTCGACGCGGATGGCGTGATTGCGCCGGAATCAATCGAGCTTGTGAGCGCCAACTATCGGGATTTCGTCACCTCTGTACTGGATGCCCTCAGTCGGACTCGATATCATCCGGCCCATCTTGGTGACTGCGCGGTGGCGACGAGGATGAAGCAGCGATTTCTGTTCAAAGTGCCCGAATGAAATCAGCCAGATTTTTTGCGTTGAGCGTTCTTGCGGCGCCCGTGATCGCTTGCGCCGCGGTACAGTTCAGTGAGCCCAACCGACCGAAACCGCCTTCAGCCCTCGTACGCGATACCGTTGGTTGTCTCGACACGCTGCACGCCACTGATTCCATCACCGCCGTTATCAAAATGACGGTCAAGCCACAGGATTCGAAGACTAAACTCCCGCCTGATTTCGAAGGACTTTTCGTGCAGGAATTTCGATCACGGCTGAAGGTGCCGTCGAATCTGTCGCTGCGCGTCATGGAGGGTTGGACACCCTGCGATTCCAGGAGTCACAAATGCGCGAGTGGAGTGCTGATAGTCGGGAGCCAGGCCTACGCGACCGCGCATCGCGATGGCGCGGTCTCCCGGATCGCGGTCGTGGATTTCGCGCTTACCCCGGCGTTGGCCAATGCAGTCGGCACCGTGCTTCAAGTGATGGCCAAGGATAGGGCGTTTCCCTTCTTCAGCGGACCGGATTCAATCCCCCTCGACATCTCGATCCACACCGAGCAGCACCCAGACACAGTCCCAACTGGGCGGTATCTATTTCGGGCTAGGATTCCTCACTACGCATTCCAGTTCAGCCCCGCGGAATGGCCCACAGACGCCAGGGGACCAAAATATCCGAGTATTGCCGAGAGAGCGCGAGTTCCGGACAGCGTCGCTCTGACTTTTTCGATCCTCCCCGACGGAACCGTGGCGCCCCAGTCAGTAGATCTGCAGGCGGCTCACTACACGGATTTTGTTCGCGCCGTGTTCGACAGGATTGCGACCATGCGCTATGTCCCCGGGCGCATCGGAAGCTGTCCGGTTGCCACGTGGGGAGCGCAGAGTTTTCTGTTCAAAATTCCGGGAATTCCCTAGGAAGCGAGGCGGTTAGGCGCCCCCGACAAGCGCTTTGACAAACCCATCTCCCATTTCCTCGATCTGCCACCGTCGCAGATCGGGAACAGCGGCAAGATCCTCGACCGTCCTGGCTCCGCTCCGAGCGATATTCTCGAGCCTCTCGCGCGAGCAAAGCACTCCGGGATCCAGCTCCAGTCTCGTCGCCGCAGCGTCGCGGACCGCCTTGAGGCGATTCACCTTCTCGTCGAAGTCGCGATCCTTGTTCCAGCGCTGACCCTTCGGAAATTTCGGCAGCTCCGCCTCGGGGACTTCCATTCCATGTCGAACCGCCGCCACTATGTCGGCGCCAGCGCGCTCGATCATTCCCTTCGGCATACCCTTGATCGTACTCAGCTCCGATGTGTTCATCGGTGGGCGGCGCGCAATCTCGAACAGGGCTTCGTTGCCGATCACACGGAAGGTGGCGCGATCGAGCTGAGCAGCCACGGTGTCACGCCAGTTTGCAACTTCACGGAGGACGGCCAGCTCTCTGCGCGATAAATCACGCGCACCCTTGAGACGCAGGAAACCCTCCATGCTCTGCTCGGCTTCCCAGCGCGTTCCCTCGAGGCGGGCGAATTCCTCTTGCGCCCAGTGCAGGCGCCCGCGCCGCGTCAGCTGGCCCTTCATGTGGTCCTTGAGCTGGAGCAGATAGCGGGTGTCCTGAGCGGCGTACGCCAGCATGTCGGGAGTGAGCGGGCGCATCGACCAGTCGGCACGCTGGTGTTTCTTGTCCAGCTTCACGTCGAAGAACTGCTCGAGCAGTGCGGCGAGCCCGAACGACTTGATTCCCAATAGCTGTGACGCGACACGAGTGTCGAAGATGTTGGTGACGTGCCACCCGTAATCCTGGTGCAGCAGTCGGAGATCGTAGTCCGCATCGTGAAAGACGACTTCCACGCCCTTGCTCTCGAGTAGCTGACCCAGCCTGGCGGGCGATCCGATCGGAAGCGGATCGATGATGGCGCTCTCTTCACGCGTCGAGATCTGAAGAAGATAGATGCGATCGAGAAAGCGATGAAAGCTCGCCCCTTCGGTATCGAGGGCGAGTTCTGTCACGTCGGATATTTCAGAGAGGAAGCGGTCGACCTCGGGTGCTTTGTCGAGGTAGACGGCGCCATCCGTGTTGGCAGGAGGCATCACCCAAATCTAGCGCCTTAATGGTGTCGCGCCCCTCGGACGTTAACTTTCGTCGCCGGCCACTCCTTCCATAACCCGATGACACAAGATCTGAAGATCCACATTTATCCGAGCGACTGCGACTCGGTGGGACACGTAAATCACGCGCACATGCTGACGTTGCTCGAGCGGGCGCGATGGTCTGCACTGGAGCAGCACATGTCCTACGACGAGTACATGAAATCGAGTTTGTGGGCGGTTGTCCGTAAGGTTGAGGCATCCTACCAGGCGCAGACATTCCCGGGCGACGATCTGAGCATCCGGACGGGCCTCACCTCGGTGGGCAACACTAGCTTCATCGTCCGGCAGGAAGTTCGGAATCAGCGCAACATGGTGGTATGCGATGCATCGATCGTGTACGTCACCGTATCTCATGAGGGAAAACCGATTCCCGTCCCGGATCAATGGCGAACGCTCTTCGCCCCGTGGGAAGAGGCCAAAGTCCCTTGACGAGGACAGCCCCGCGCCCGAGAAACATGGGCACCTCTGAAGAGGAAGGAGTCCGTTGAACAATCCCGGCCGGACACCAGAAAATCTGAGCGCGACGGAACAGTCCATTCCAGCCCAAATCGGCGCCGTGCTGTTCCGCCACCGCGGCTGGTTGCCGCTGATCTTTCTTGGAATTCCGCTGGTAATGCCGGGAGTCACCTCTCCGTTCCGCTGGGAAGTGGGCCTCGCGTTGATCGTGATCGGTGAAGCGATCCGCCTCGCCGGAGTAGCAGCGGCCGGCACCGTGACGCGCCGCCGGTCGCGCAACGTACAACGTCTGGTCACCTACGGAATTTTCGCGTGGGCGAGGAATCCCCTCTACATCGGCAACTTTTTCATATGGATGGGATTCGTCACGATCTCGGGCGTGCTCTGGTTCCTGCCTATCGCCATACTGCTATTCGCGGTCGAGTACGAGCTGATCGTCCGCTACGAGGAGGGCGTGCTCGAATCGATTTTCGGGCGCGAGTATCTCGACTACAAGAATGAGACTCCGCGCTGGATTCCTCGCCCGCCGAAAGG
>Ga0157372_10005461_pt1 | contig 13506 bp, 7 predicted proteins | sample C55metaG_FD_115307 | JGI IMG/M metagenome (GOLD analysis project Ga0157372, IMG submission 115307) | Corn rhizosphere microbial communities from Kellogg Biological Station, Michigan, USA - C5-5 metaG | ecosystem: Host-associated > Plants > Roots > Rhizosphere > Soil | place: USA: Michigan... | reverse complement strand
TTGAGACGCGGAAAGAAGGATCCTCCTGCGCGAGACGATTGAGCGCCACACCCATCTTTTCCTGGTCGGCTTTCGTCTTCGGCTCGACTGCGACCTCGATAACGGGGTCGGGAAATTCCATACGCTCCAGAATAACCGGATGGTTGGGATCACACAGCGTTTCGCCAGTGGTGGAAATTTTGAGGCTTGCCAGTGCCACGATGTCACCGGCGTACGCCTCTTTGATGTCTTCGCGGCTGTTTGCATGCATCAGCAGCATGCGGCCGACCCGTTCCGTTTTGTCCTTCACCGAGTTCAGCACGCCGGTGCCGGATTGCAATGTACCGGAATAGATGCGCACGAAGGTGATTGAGCCGACAAACGGATCGTCCATAATCTTGAAAGCGAGACCGGCGAAGGGCGCCTTGTCATCCGCCGGACGCTCCACCTCGTTGCCTTTGGGATCGGTGCCTTTCACTGGTGGGATATCGAGCGGTGACGGCAGGTAATCGATTACGGCATCGAGCAGTGGCTGCACACCTTTGTTCTTGAACGCCGAACCACAGAGGACCGGAACAAAGCTGAAGGTGGTCGCACCCTTGCGAATACAACGCTTCAGATCTTCCACTGTCGGCGCATGGCCGTCGAGATAGGCTTCCAGCAGCTTCTCGTCCTGCTCGACGGCCATCTCTACCAGCTTGGTGTGATACTCGCCTGCCTGATCGCGCAACTCGGTCGGGATTTCCACTTCGTCGAAGCGCGCGCCCAGCTGCTCTTCGCGCCAGATCAGCGCCTTCATGGCGACGAGATCGATAATACCCTTGAAGTCTGCTTCGGCACCGATCGGCAATTGGAGCACCAGCGGCTTGGTGCCCAGGCGATCGACCATCATGTCCACACAGCGCATGAAGTTCGCGCCCATGCGGTCCATCTTGTTGACGAAGCAGATGCGAGGCACTTCATATTTATCGGCCTGACGCCACACGGTTTCGGACTGTGGCTCTACGCCCGCCACAGCGTCGAACACCGCCACCGCACCATCCAACACGCGCATGGAACGCTCGACTTCGATTGTGAAGTCCACGTGGCCGGGCGTGTCGATGATATTGATGCGGTGATCCTTCCAGAAGCAGGTCGTTGCCGCAGACGTAATCGTGATGCCGCGCTCCTGCTCCTGCTCCATGAAGTCCATGGTAGCGGCGCCGTCGTGCACTTCTCCGATCTTGTGACTCTTGCCCGTGTAATAAAGAATGCGCTCGGTCGTCGTCGTCTTGCCGGCGTCGATATGCGCGGCGATGCCGATGTTTCTATAGCGGTCGAGCGGTGTGGTTCGGGCCATAATTCAAAACTCTGAACGCGTTACCAGCGGTAGTGCGAGAAGGCACGGTTCGCATCCGCCATCTTGTGGGTGTCTTCGCGCTTCTTGACCGCGCTTCCGCGGTTGTTGGCGGCATCCATCAACTCGCCGGAAAGCCGCCCGGTCATTGTGGGCTCATTCCGCGCGCGCGTCGCGTTGATGATCCAGCGGATGGCCAGCGCGCGGCTGCGATCCTGCCGGACTTCCACCGGAACCTGGTAGGTGGCGCCACCGACGCGGCGGGAGCGGACTTCGAGCGCGGGCGCGACATTGCGCAACGCTTCGTGGAACATCTGCAGCGGATCCTGCTTCGTCTTCTGCTGGATGGTGTCGAACGCGCCGTAGACGATGCCCTCGGCGACGGACTTCTTGCCTTCGTACATCAGGCAATTCATGAATTTCGCGACAATGAGATCGCCGTATTTGGCGTCCGGATTGATCTCGCGTCTTTCTGCGCGGCGGCGACGGGCCATGATTTCGCTTCCTTCTCGCTTCGCTCAGATCACTTTGGACGCTTCGCGCCATACAGCGAACGGCGCTTCTTGCGGTCCTTCACACCCTGCGTGTCGAGCACGCCGCGGATGATGTGGTAGCGGACGCCCGGCAGATCCTTCACGCGACCGCCGCGGATGAGCACCACCGAGTGCTCCTGGAGATTGTGGCCCTCGCCCGGAATGTAGCTCACGACTTCGTAGCCGCCCTTACCGGTGAGACGAACCTTTGCGACCTTGCGAAGCGCCGAGTTCGGCTTCTTCGGAGTGGTCGTGTAGACGCGCGTACAGACGCCACGCTTCTGCGGACTGCCTTGCAACGCAGGCACCTTGTTCCGCTTGGGCTTCTCGCCTCTCGGCTTGCGGATCAACTGGTTAATCGTAGGCATCCAAACTCCTCGATAGCCATGTACGGCCAAACAGACGAAATCGGGCACGGGCTGCATTGCCCTGCCCCAGCTCGCGGAGGACCGAGGGCTAGAGCCCCAGGTCGCGCACGCTACGCTTCAAAACTGGCTTCCCGGCAGCGTTTCCCAGCCAAAACAAGGAGGACGGCCTGCCTGCGGAGTGCGGCTATATAAAAGGGCGACTCTGGCCGGTCAAGCGACTTCGCAACGATCTTTCGCACGTGCAGCAATGGAACAGGATTGTGTACCGCGGACCGGGACTGCGACACTTCTGCGAGCCATTCTCATTGACCGACCCCGCATTCTTCGGGAGTATCCTACTTGCGAGTTGTTCTCAATTTTGAGCGAGTGCAGCATGAACCGGGTCTCAGGCGGCTGTATCACCTTGGCCTTGGTGTGCTTGGCAGGGGCGGCTTGGGCAGACGATCAGCCCTTTATCACCGTCTACACCACCGATATCGACAGCCAGTACGAAAAGGAAATCGAGCAGTCGCTCTACTGGTCAACGCAGAAGCCACGCCAGGCCTTCAATGGAGGACTTTCCCGCACCGAGCTTGAATACGGGGTCACAGACGATTTCCAGGTTTCCGGCTATTTCAACTACGAATGGGAACGCACCCGGCCTCATCCGGACATCGGACCCGACGAGACCTGGCACGCCACCAGCGTCTCCGGAGAGGCCATCTACCGATTCCTAAATCCCTACTTCGATCCCATCGGGCTCGCGGTCTATTTCGAGCCGACCTACGGCGACAACACTCGGGAACTCGAGGCGAAGCTGCTGCTTCAGAAGAATTTTTTCAATTCCCGTCTGCGTATCGCGGCGAACATCAATTTCGAAGAAAGGTGGGAGCGCGAGAACGGGCGCTGGAACAAGGGCAGCGCCGCGGAATTCTTCGTGGGTGCCGCTTACAACCTGACCCCGGAATGGTCGGTCGGCGTCGAATTCAACAACGAGAATGATTTCGAAGGGCTGCTCGGCGACGCCCACTCTGGCACAACCGCCTCCTACCTGGGTCCGACCATCTCCTATGCCGGCCTGCCCTTTGTGGTGCGGCTGGGAACCGAGTTCCAGCTGCCCTGGGCCAGCGCCCACACCGATGAGCCCGGCGTGGTATCGAAGGGCTACCTGGCAGACGATGAACGCTTACGGGTCGGATTTCGCATCAGCATGGACTTGCCCTAGGCAGGCTGCCGCACGTCCGCGCCTTGGCAAAATTTTCTGACAGAACAGGCATTTGCGCCTTGCCAAGTCCGAAAACGGCTGGCATCGTGCGATCGCTGGTGCGGGACTTCCTGCCCCTCAATCTCAGGTGTCGGAGTTTGCTCATGGGGCGTGTGCGCGCGACCGCGGCGCGGTTGGGTTTGTTCTGTGCTGCGGGCCTCCTTGTCGCGTCCTGTGCGAGCACTCCGCCTCCACCCCCTCCCCCGCCGCCAAAGCCGGTCACCTTCTGGCCGACCCAAGGCTGGCGGACCTCGACACCTGAAGCCCAAGGCGTCGATTCCAACGCGCTCGCCTATGCCATGGAGATGATCCGCTGGCGGCACCTGCCGGTGCACAGCGTACTAATCGAGCGGCACGGCAATATCGTGCTGGATGCTTATTTTTCTCCATTCGGGGACAATCAGCTCCACGACGTGGCGTCGGTGACCAAGAGTGTGCTTTCGACCCTGGTCGGCATCGCCCATGGCAAACAGCAGGTGGCCGATCTTAATGCGCCGGTGCTCCCGCTGCTGGCTCAGCAGGATCAGGCCAACCCAGATGCCCGCAAGGCCCGGCTTACGCTGGCGCACCTGCTCAGCATGACCTCGGGGCTCGACTGCAGCGCGCGCGATGGACTCAATTTCCTCGAGCAAATGGAACGCAGCCCCCACTGGGCGAGCTTCGCCCTCGGCCGCGACGAAACTGCCGAACCGGGGACCGCCTTCAATTACTGCGCGGTGAATATGGAGTTGATTTCCGCGGTGCTGAGCCGCGAAACCGGCACGAGTGCCGCGGAATTTGCCCAGCGTGAACTCTTCTGGCCACTGGGCATCCATTATCTCTATTGGCCGAAGGACGATGACGGGGTCAGTCACGGCTTTGCCGATCTCAGGCTGCAGCCCCGCGACATCGCAAAGCTTGGCTATCTCTGGCTTCACCACGGCGTTTGGGAAGACAGGCAGCTGGTGCCGGCCACCTATGTCGATGCGGCGCTCAGCCCGCATGCAGACGTGAGCGCGAATGTGAAATACGGCTACGGCCTGTGGCTGTACCCCAACGGCCGGGCCGGGTGTCCCGCCCATTTCGAAGCCAACGGCAATGGGGGGCAGCGCATCGCGGTCATTCCTGGCAAGGACATCGTGATGGTGATTACGGGATCCGGCCTGAATGCCGATGATGTCACGTCCCTGGTGGCGCCCTCGTGGAAATACGACGCGCCGCTGACTCCCAATCCGCAGGGCGACGCCAAACTCGCAGCACTTGTCGCGCAGGCAGCCGCTCCGCAGGACCAGCAATGGGCAGCAACCACTACAGCCAAAACAGCCGTAACTCCGGCAGTTCAGACGCCAGCGAACCACTCCTAAGACAGCCCCCTCAGGCGAAGAGATCGAACGGGCGGCCCATGACGCGCGCCTCGTGCTCCAGCAGCGCCCGCTTCAGCGGCAACCCTCCCCCATAGCCGGTGAGGCTGCCGTCGCTGCCGATCACACGGTGACAGGGCACCACCAAGGCGATCGGATTGGCGCCGTTGGCCACGCCCACCGCACGCGCCGAATTTGGCTGTCCCACTCTGCGGGCGATTGCGCCGTAGCTGGTGGTTTCTCCGAAGGGAATCTCCAGCAGTGCTTCCCAGACCAGTTTGTGGAATTCCGGTCCGTCCGGCAGCAGCTCGAAATCGAACTCGTGGCACTTGCCGCCGTCGTATTCCGCGATCTGCCGCTGCACGTTGGCGAGCTTCCGCTCATTGCGCTCAGCTTCCGGATCGACCTTTTCCGCACCTTTGGCGCGCAGATGAAAGCGCAACAATCTGCCTTCCTCATCGACCCAGGCTGCGAAGCTGCCGAATCTGGACTTGATCGGCGCCCAGTACCGCTTTCCGTTTTTCATGCTGCGTCCCTGTAGCTCGCCCAAAGGTGGCACGTCGCGAGACTGCGATGTGGGGCAAAATCCTGCATTAGCGATTCGACGTGTTCGGCGTCCGGCCGTTCATCGAGCCGGTGCAGCCGCTGGAGCACGGTCGCGAGCGCGCTATCTCCCGCCGGCGCTGCATCGGCGAACCCGCCGCGCAGCATGGTGTAGCGCGCTGTCCACTTGCCGATGCCGCGCAGCGACAAGAGCTGCTTCTCGGCGGCGACAGCAGATGTATCCGGCAGACGTTCGATGTCCAGCCGTCCTTCCGCCACTTCGCGCGCAGCACCGATCAGATAGTCCGCCTTGGCCCGCGAATAGCGAAGCTTTGCCAGCCGCGCCGCGCCGACATCGACAACCCTGTCCGGTGCCGGGTGCGTGCGCATGTCGCCGATCTTCTCGCCGGCAAGGTTGAGGATCTCACGGCGCAATGCCCCCGCGAATTTCACGTTCACCTGCTGTCCGATAATCGCCCAGCACAGCCCATCGAAACCGGTCGGAATACTTGGGACCCGCAAACCGCGTCGCTTTGCAACGAGTTGCCCAAACCGCAGGTGTTTCGCCATCCGTGTCTCGAACGCCGTTACCTCATTATTGAGCCCGAGCATGCGCAGGGCCGAGTTGTGAACCAACGCGGCCGTTTCGCGACTCATCTTCTGGAGACGGTGTACTTTGGCCCAAACACCCTCGTTTTCCAGGGACAGTTCCAATACTGCGGGACCCTGCGGCGTCTGCAGCGCTTTGAAGATGCTGTTGCCGTCCACGCGCTCGCACGGGCTTTCCGGATCGCGCGCGTGGTAGGCGAGGATTTCCTGCAGGCGATAGAAGCTGGGCAGGTGCAGCAGGAACATCGATGCGCCGTTCATCGCGCGGTAAGCCCCCGGCGTCATGCGCGTGAGGGCAAGGAATTGCCGGTGGAACACCGATTCGCTCTCGAACCCGGCGGCATAACCAACCTCCAGCACGCGCTCATTTGTCTCAAGCAGCTGTTGTGCGGCGGCGCGGACCCGTTCCCGGCGCAGCCACGCGGCCGGCGCCAACTGCGCGTGCTCGCGAAACAGATCGCCCAGTTTGGTGAGGCTGACGCCGGCCACTCTGGCCAGCGCCGGCGCGTCGGCGAAGTCCTGCGGCGCGGCGCGCACCCGCCTGGCCAAACCCTCGAACAGTGAAATGTCTTCGTCTTCGCCGCGATAGAACAGATCGGGCCGGCAGCGTTTGCAGGCCCTCAGGCCCAGCGATTTTGCCTCTTCCTCCGTGCGGACAATGCGCACGTTTTCGGCTTTGGGCTGACGCGCGGTGCAGGACGGCAGGCAATATATACCGGTCGTCAGCACCCCGATCAGGAATTTCCCATCGAACTTGCCCGAACGGGCGTCGGTGCGATCCCAGGAAAATGGCTCAGGCGTTCTCATGCGGAGAATATAGGACGTGAAACTGCTGGCCGCCTCCCATTTCTGCCGTTGGATATTTGCTGCGCGACATCTGCAAAAAAAAGGGCCGGGTGATCCCGGCCCCTTTTCGTCTCTTCGGTTGAGCCTTATTCCGCCGCCACCTGCGGGGCTTCGAGCTGCGGCGGCTGTTCCTTCGCAAGCTGCTCCTGGATGGCCTTGTCGCGCTCGGCCGCAACATGCCGCAGCCGCGCCACGGCCCCACCGGTGCCGGCCGGAATAAGCCGGCCGACAATGACGTTCTCCTTGAGGCCTTCCAGCATATCCACCTTGCCCTGCACAGCGGCCTCGGTGAGCACGCGGGTTGTCTCCTGGAATGACGCCGCGGAGAAGACAGAACGCGTCTGAAGACTCGCCTTGGTGATGCCAAGCAGCACAGGCCGGGCTTCGGCAGGCTTCTGCCCCTGCTCGACAGCTTTGTTGTTCGCCTCCTTGAATTCCAGGAGATCGACCTGTTCGCCGTTCAGGAGCGTGGTCTCGCCACCGTCCATCACCTCCATCTTCTGCATCATCTGACGGACGATCACCTCGATGTGCTTATCGTTGATCTTCACGCCCTGGAGCCGGTAGACGTCCTGGATTTCCTTCACCAGATACACCGCAAGTTCTTCCACCCCCTTGATGCGCAGAATGTCATGCGGGCTGGGATTGCCCTCGACGATATAGTCGCCCTTCTCGACGTAATCGCCTTCGCGCACGCTGATATGCTTGCCCTTGGGGATCAGGTACTCGATGGGCTCCAGCTTGTCGTTCTTCGGCTTCAGGATGACGCGGCGCTTGTTCTTGTAGTCTTTGCCGAATTCGATGAAGCCATCGGCTTCGGCCAGCACCGCGGATTCCTTCGGCTTGCGCGCCTCGAACAGCTCCGCCACGCGCGGCAGACCGCCGGTGATGTCGCGCGTCTTGGCGCCTTCGGTGAGAATGCGCGCGAGAACGTCGCCCGTTTTCACTTCGGCGCCATCCTCAACGGACAGAATCGCATCGACTGTCAGCGGATAACGCGCCTCGCCGCCGTGGAAGGTGACGGGCTTCCCGTTCTTGCCGACGATGACCATCGTGGGACGTAGATCCTGGTTCTTGGAACCCGTGCCGCGGGTGTCGATCACGACGCGATTGGTGACGCCGGTCTTCTCATCCGCCACTTCCTTCACGGAAATGCCGGCGACAAGATCCTCGTACTTTACGATGCCATCCACGTCGGTGAGGATTGGCAAGGCATTCGGATTCCACTCCGCCAGGCGATCGCCGCGCTTGACGCTCGCGCCGTCATCCACCCGAAGCTTGGCGCCGTAGGTGATGCGGTAGCTCGCTCGCTCGAGGCCTTTCGGATCGACGATGACCATCTGCATGTTGCGGCCCATGGCGATGAGCTCACCGTCGGAGTTCTTCACCACGTTTCGGTTCACGACCTTGATCTTGCCGTCGTAAGACGCCTCGATCTTGGACTGGCCGGCCACCTGCGCCGCCCCACCGATGTGGAAGGTTCGCATGGTCAGCTGCGTTCCGGGCTCGCCGATCGACTGGGCGGCGATGACGCCCACCGCTTCGCCAATGTTCACCGGCGTGCCCCGGGCAAGATCGCGGCCATAGCACTTGCCGCAAACGCCGTCCGTGAGCTCGCAGGCCAACACTGAGCGCACGCGCACTTTCTGAATATGCGCGTTCTCGATCCGCTCGGCCGTGTCTTCGCCGATTTCCTTGCCGCGCTTGACGATCACGTCGCCGGTTTCCGGATGCTTCACGTCCTCTGCCGCGGTGCGGCCCAGAATGCGCTCCGAGAGCGAAGAGACCACCTGGCCGCCATCGATTTCGGCCTGGACGGTGACGCCCTTCTTGGTGCCGCAATCTTCGGTCGTGATGATGCAGTCGTTCGCCACGTCCACCAGACGGCGGGTGAGATAACCCGAATTCGCCGTCTTGAGCGCGGTGTCCGCCAGGCCCTTGCGGGCGCCGTGGGTCGAGTTGAAGTACTCGAGCACGGTCAGGCCCTCCTTGAAGTTCGACAGGATCGGCGTCTCGATGATCGAGCCGTCCGGGCGCGCCATCAGCCCGCGCATGCCGGCCAGCTGCTTCATCTGCTGTGGCGAACCACGGGCGCCGGAATGACTCATCATGTAAATGGAGTTCATCTCCTGAATCCGGTGCGTCTTCGGATCGATCTTTGGCTCGGAGATTTCCTTCATCATTTCGGCCGCGACCTGGTCGGTGCACTTCGACCACGTATCGACAACGAGGTTGTACTTCTCCTTGTCGGTGGTCAGGCCGTCCAGGTACTGCTGCTCGAACTCGCGGACGCGATGGCGCGTCTCATCGATCAGCTTCACCTTCGTATCGGGCACGACCATGTCGTCCTTGCCGAACGAGATGCCGGCCTTGCATGCCTCGCGGAAACCGAGACCCATGACGGCGTCCGCAAACAGCACAGTCTCCTTTTGCCCGCAGTGCCGGTAGACTTCGTCGATGATGTGGCTGATCTCCTGCTTGCGCAGCAAGCGATTCACCAGCTCGAACGGGATCTTCGGGTTGCGGGGCAGATGCTCAGCAATCATCATGCGACCGGGCGTGGTATCGACGCGGCGAATGATCGGCTTACCCTCGGCATCGACCGTGTGATAGCGCGCCTTGATCCTGGCGTGCAGCGTCACGGCGCCTGAGAACAGCGCGTGCTCGATCTCGGCCATGTCGTTGTAGAAGCCCTGCAGCGGCGCCTTGGTTTTCGGGTCTTCCTTGTACTCGCCGGGCTCGCCGGGACGCTCCTGGCTGAGGTAGTATAGCCCGAGCACGATATCCTGCGTCGGCACGATGATCGGCTTGCCGTTGGCGGGGCTGAGGATGTTGTTGGTCGACATCATCAGCACGCGCGCCTCCAGCTGCGCTTCGAGCGACAGCGGCACGTGGACCGCCATCTGGTCGCCGTCGAAGTCGGCGTTGAACGCCGTGCAGACCAGCGGATGTAGCTGAATCGCCTTGCCTTCGATCAGCACCGGCTCGAAGGCCTGGATGCCGAGACGGTGCAAGGTCGGCGCGCGGTTGAGCAGTACCGGATGCTCGCGGATCACCTCTTCGAGGATGTCCCAAACCTCCGGCTTTTCCTTCTCCACCAGCTTCTTCGACTGCTTGACGGTTTGCGAGAAGCCTTTTGCTTCCAGCCGCGAATAGATGAACGGCTTGAACAGCTCGAGCGCCATCTTCTTCGGCAGGCCACACTGGTGCAGCTTGAGCTCCGGACCGACCACGATGACCGAACGCCCGGAGTAATCGACGCGCTTGCCGAGCAGGTTCTGCCGGAAGCGGCCCTGCTTGCCTTTCAGCATGTCCGCCAACGATTTCAGCGGGCGCTTGTTGGCGCCGGTGATGACGCGTCCGCGGCGACCGTTGTCGAACAGCGCATCCACCGACTCCTGCAGCATGCGCTTCTCGTTGCGCACGATGATGTCGGGCGCCTTCAGCTCGATCAGCCGCTTGAGGCGATTGTTGCGGTTGATGACGCGGCGATAGAGATCGTTCAGGTCGGAGGTCGCAAAGCGGCCGCCGTCAAGCGGCACCAGCGGGCGCAGCTCCGGCGGGATGACCGGCACGACCGTGAGGATCATCCACTCCGGCCGATTGCCGGAGTCGATGAACGCCTCCACCAGCTTCAGGCGTTTCACCATCTTCTTCGGCTTCTCGCCGACGCCGTTGGTCTCGGAGATATCCTTGCGCAGCTGATCGCGCAGCTGCTCGAGGTCGATCGCCTCCAGAAGCTTGCGGATGGCTTCCGCGCCGATATTGGCGGTGAAGGCATCGTTGCCGTAGTCGTCCTGAGCCTTGTAGTACTCGTCTTCGGTGAGGAGTTGGCGATCCTTCAGTGGCGTCAGCCCAGGCTCGGTGACGATGTAGTTTTCGAAATAGAGGACCCGCTCGAGATCCTTCAGCGTCATGTCGAGCATCAGACCGATGCGGGACGGCAGCGACTTCAGGAACCAGATGTGCGCCACCGGCGAGGCCAGTTCGATGTGGCCCATGCGGTCGCGGCGCACCTTCTGCACCGTGACTTCCACGCCGCACTTCTCGCAGACGATGCCCTTGTACTTCATGCGCTTGTACTTGCCGCACAAGCACTCGTAGTCTTTCACCGGCCCGAAGATGCGCGCGCAAAACAGGCCGTCGCGCTCGGGCTTGAAGGTGCGATAGTTGATCGTCTCAGGCTTTTTGATCTCGCCGTGCGACCAGCGCAGAATCTGGTCGGGGCTGGCGAGCGAAATTCGAATACGGTCGAATGTCGGAATCTCTTTGCCGGCCTGAAAGACATTGATCAGGTCCTGGTTCATTCTTGCTTCCCGGCTACGGGATCTTGGTTCGAAATCAGCCATTTACGAGCTCCACGTTCAGGCCCAGCGAGCGCATTTCCTTGACGAGCACGTTGAACGATTCCGGAATACCGGCTTCGAACGTGTCTTCGCCGCGCACGATGGCCTCATAGACTTTGGTACGGCCTGCCACGTCGTCGGACTTCACGGTCAGGATTTCCTGAAGCGTGTAAGCCGCGCCGTAAGCCTCAAGCGCCCACACCTCCATTTCGCCGAAGCGCTGTCCGCCGAACTGCGCCTTGCCGCCCAGCGGCTGCTGGGTGACGAGGCTGTAGGGTCCGATAGACCGGGCGTGAATTTTATCGTCGACGAGGTGATGCAGCTTCAGCATGTAGATATAGCCGACCGTGACCGGGCGCTTGAACGCCTCGCCCGTGCGGCCGTCATACAGAGTCACCTGGCCGGTCTGGTTGAGACCAGCCTGGTGCAGCATCTCGACGATGTCGTGCTCCTTGGCGCCATCGAACACCGGCGTCGCCACCGGCACGCCTTCGCGCAGGTTTTCACCCAGTTCGACGAGGCCGCTATCGTCCAGTTCCGCAAGGCGCTGGTCGTTGCCGTAGATGTGCTTCAGCTGCTTGCGCAGTGCGCCATCCGCTTTGCCGCCGTCGCGCTTCACCTTGTCGACCACTTCGCCGATCTGCCGTCCGAGCCCCGCACAGGCCCAGCCCAGATGGGTTTCAAGGATCTGACCGACGTTCATGCGGCTCGGCACGCCCAGCGGGTTGAGCACGATGTCGACAGGAGTGCCGTCTTCCAGATGCGGCATGTCCTCCATCGGCAGAATGCGGCTGATGACGCCCTTGTTGCCGTGGCGGCCGGCCATCTTGTCGCCCGGCTGCAGCTTGCGCTTCACCGCGACGAACACCTTGACCATCTTCATCACGCCCGGCGCGAGTTCGTCGCCGCGGCGAAGCTTCTCGACCTTGTCCGCGAAGCGCTTGTCGAGGCGCTGCTTGGAGTCGTCGTACTGCTTCTTAAGCGCTTCGATTTCGGCTTGCGCCTTCTCGTTGCGCAACCCGATCTGCCACCACTGGTGGCGCGGGATAGTCTCCAGCACGTGCTGGGTGACCTTGGAATCGGCCGCCAAGCCCTTCGGGCCGTGCGCCACCGTCTTGTGGAGCAGCAGCTCCGACAGGCGGGAAAAAATATTGCGCTCCAGAATGGCAAGCTCGTCGTCGCGGTCTTCCGCCAGGCGCTCTTCCTCTGCCTTCTCGATCGACATGGCGCGCTGATCCTTGTCGACGCCATGGCGATTGAAGACCCGCACTTCCACGATCATGCCCGTCACCCCCGGCGGCACGCGCAGGGAGGTGTCGCGCACGTCGGCCGCCTTCTCGCCGAAGATCGCGCGCAGCAGCTTTTCTTCCGGCGTCATCGGGGTCTCGCCCTTGGGCGTCACCTTGCCGACGAGAATGTCGCCTGCCACAACTTCAGCGCCGATGTAGACGATGCCCGCTTCGTCGAGGTTCTTGAGGTTTTCCTCACCGACGTTCGGGATGTCGCGGGTGATTTCCTCAGGACCGAGTTTCGTGTCGCGCGCCATCGTCTCGAATTCCTCGATGTGGATCGAGGTGAAGACGTCGTCGCGCACAATGCGCTCGGAGATGAGGATGGAATCCTCGAAATTGTAGCCGTTCCACGGCATGAACGCGACGAGCGCATTCTTGCCGAGCGCGAGTTCGCCCAGTTGCGTCGATGGGCCGTCGGCGATGATGTCGCCCTTCTGGACGGCATCGCCAACCTTCACCAGCGGACGCTGGTTGATGCAGGTCGACTGGTTGGAACGCTGGAACTTCTTCAGGCGGTAGATGTCGATCCCCGGCTTGGTGGGATCGGTTTCTTCCGTCGCGCGCACGACAATACGCGTCGCGTCCACCTGATCCACCACGCCGGAACGGCGCGCGGCGATGGCGGAACCGGAGTCCCGCGCCACCACGTCTTCGAGTCCGGTGCCCACCAGCGGCGCTTCCGGCTGCAACAGCGGCACCGCCTGGCGCTGCATGTTGGAGCCCATCAGCGCGCGGTTGGCGTCGTCGTTCTCGAGGAACGGCACGAGCGCCGCGGCGACGGACACCAGCTGCTTCGGCGACACGTCGATGAATTCCACCTGGTCGGGGGTGGTCATCACGAAATTGCCGCCGGTGCGACAAGAGACCAGCTCATCGGTGATACGGCCACGACCGTCGATCGTCGCGTTGGCCTGGGCGATGGTGTACTTCGCCTCTTCCATCGCCGAAAGGTAAACCACCTCGTCGGTGACGTGCTTGTTCGCCACGCGCCGGTAGGGGCTCTCGATAAAGCCGTACTTGTTCACGCGCGCGTACGTGGCGAGCGAGTTGATCAGGCCGATGTTTGGGCCT
>Ga0157372_10005459_pt1 | contig 13511 bp, 16 predicted proteins | sample C55metaG_FD_115307 | JGI IMG/M metagenome (GOLD analysis project Ga0157372, IMG submission 115307) | Corn rhizosphere microbial communities from Kellogg Biological Station, Michigan, USA - C5-5 metaG | ecosystem: Host-associated > Plants > Roots > Rhizosphere > Soil | place: USA: Michigan... | reverse complement strand
CGGTTACTTGTCGAAAAATAGCACTTTTACGGCGATCAGAACGAGGGCGCAGGCGAAGACCTTCTTGAGCACGGCTTCGGACAGGCTGAGGGAGAGTTTGCTGCCGAGCCAGCCGCCGACGAGAAATCCCACGAACAGCAATAGCACCACCTTTACATCGATGTAGCCCTTCTGGTAATAGTTGAGCACGGCGAAGATGCCGGCGGGCAGCAGCAGGATACCCAGCGAGGTGCCCTGGGCCTGGTGCTGGGTGAATCCGAGCAGGAAGACGAGGGCGGGGACGATGATGACGCCGCCGCCGAGGCCGACGAGGCCGCTCAGCATGCCGGCCAGCAGGCCTACTATTACAAGCAGGGCAATCGTTTGAATTGACATATTCGCGGGTTTTATTGCTTCCGGAACATTTCGTCGTAGAGCTTGACGGCGTCTTCGACGACTTTGAGGGCGGTGGATTTGTCCCCGAACTCTTCTACGACGACGGTCTTGTTCTCGAGTTTTTTGTATTCCTCGAAGAAATGGCGAAGCTCTTCAAAGAAATGCTTTGGGAGTTCTTCGAGGTTGTTGTAGTGATTGACGCCGGGGTCGTTTGCCGCTACGGCGATGATCTTGTCGTCGGCGTCGCCGCTGTCGACCATTTGCATAACGCCCATGACCTTCGCTTCCATCAGGCAAAGGGCCTGAACGGGGAGGGAGGTGATGACGAGGATATCGAGGGGGTCCTTGTCATCGCCGTAGGTTTGGGGGATGAAGCCGTAGTTGACGGGGTAGTAGAAGGAAGAGTAGATGACCCTATCCAGCTTGAGCAGGCCACTATCCTTATCGATCTCATATTTGCAGCGGGAGCCTTGGGGGATCTCGATGATCGCATTGACGATCCGCGGGGCATTTTTTCCTACCGGCACGCCGTGCCAGGGGTGAGAAACTGTCATCATAGAATTGCTTATAGCGATTTAGTTCGATTGTTTGCAAAGGTATATATTGCCCGGTGACGGGTAAAATTTCATTTGGCAGGCGATCGCGGGTGGGCCTAATGGTGGTGGCCGTTGAGAATCTCTTTCAGATCGACCAGCCATTCGCCGTTGACTTTGACGACGAGGATGGTGCTGGTGTCCTTTTTGTAAGAGTTGGCGTAGGTATAGCTGGTGACGGAATCATTGATCGGGTGGATGTCGATGGGCATGATGCTGGCGTCCTTGTATTTTTGTTGTTCGTCGGGGCCGATGTGATCATGCATGGTCCGCCAGCGGGCGAATATGGTCTTGTTGGTGCTGTCGGGATAAAGATAAAATGAAGCCTTTTCGTAGTTGCCGTCGAGGGAGGCGCGGATGAATTCGCGGCCTGCGTCCTGGGCGTCCTCTGCTTTTTTGTAGGATTTGTCGTTGTTGCAGGCGGCCAGCAGAAGGATCGCGGCCGGGAGGAGGATTTTCTTCATCATGGGACAAAAATAGGCTGTTTTGTGGAATTGGGGGTATTTGGTGTCTTTGGGGTATGAAAAGGCGCGGATGGTTGTACGTGCCGGGGTTGATCAGTCTTTTAGGGCTGCCCGTGGTGTTGTTGGTCTGGGGACCGAGGGATCCGGTATGGGAGACAGTGATGAAGGTGAAGCTGCCTTCTGAGGCAAAGGATCCTGGGCTTCTGATGTTCAGCAGGGAAACGGTTTTGCGGCATTTGAAGGGGAAGAAGGTGGTTTCTTTTTGGTTCGATGACCGGCCCTCCCATTTGTATCCGGAGACCAATCCTTACCGGCGATCGGTGTTTTTGTTGAATGAGATGGCGAGGCAACAGTTCACGCGCGATACAGGCGTAGTGTTGCGGGTGAGCTTTGATGCAAGGAATGATTATGGGGATGTTGTCTGGATGTTGAATAATGCGAGGCTGTTCGACTACCGGATATATGCCTATCTCGATGACGATCTGTATCTCTTTGCCAATCCCCCGCCACCGCCGCCGGACACGACGTCGTTGAGAGTGGACATGTTTGGCGATGATGTCGTTGTCGCCGAGCTGCGACCGCCGCCGGCGAAGTGGGACATTTTTTGGGAGCGCATGAAGGGGAAGTGGCAAGAGTTCGCCTATGCGGTGAAGAGAAGTTATTTGCTTTGTATCGGATTTATGTTGCTGATCGTGCTTCCGGCGCTTCTTTACAAAAGAAAACCCGCCTGACGGCGGGCTTTTCGATTATTTCTATCTTGTTTCTTCTTCTTTTTTGTCTCTTTCGTAGGCCTTGATGATGGCTTTTACGAGGCGGTGGCGGACTACGTCCTCTTCGTCGAGCTCGATGTGGGCGATGCCGTCGATGTTCTTGAGGATGTAGAGGGCTTTTGCGAGGCCGCTCTTCTGGTTCTTTGGCAGATCGATCTGGGTGAGGTCACCTGTGATGATCGCCTTTGCGTTGGCGCCGATGCGGGTGAGGAACATCTTTATCTGGAGATCGGTGGCGTTCTGGGCCTCATCGAGGATGATGAAGGCGTTGTCCAGGGTACGGCCGCGCATGTAGGCCAGCGGGGCGATCTCGATGGTCCGGGTGCTCATGTAGTAACCCAGCTTGTCGGCGGGGATCATGTCATCCAGCGCATCGTAGAGGGGCCGCAGATAGGGATCGATCTTCTCCTTGAGGTCGCCGGGGAGGAAACCGAGGCTTTCGCCGGCTTCCACGGCAGGGCGGGTGAGGATGATCTTTTTGACCATCTTGTTCTTTAGTGCCCTGACGGCGAGCGCAACGGCGGTATAGGTTTTCCCGGTACCGGCGGGGCCGATAGCGAAGACGATGTCATTCTTATCGGCGGCGCCGACCATTTTCTTTTGGTTGATGGTGCGGGCGCGAACGGTTTTCCCATTCGGGCCGAATACCAGGATATCGTTTGGATGCCGGTCGACAAAATGATCTACCGTCTCGGCATCGTCACCGCCCAGTATCTGCTCGAAATAGTTCTCGCTTACATGGCCGTTTCGTTCCAAATATTGCACCAACAAATCGATTTTTTCTTTGGCTGTCTCCACTTGTTCGGGCGATCCGCTCAACTTGATCTGGGTACCTCGTGACAGGATCTTCAATAGGGGAAACTTTTTCTTCAGGATGTCAAGCTTACCGTTATTTACGCCGAAAAACTCAATGGGGTTAACGGTTTCCAGGTTGATAATAGTCTCAGTCAATTCAATTCTTTTTAGATTCTTGAAATCGGATTAATTCAGGGTATTGTCCGGGTATTTGGAACCGGCTGCTGTGCCGGTTCGGGGGATTATTTTTGCTTGCTGATCAAATATAATCCGGACCTCCCTTTTTTCCTTCTAATTCTTATTAACAGCGTGTGAATAGTGGATGATCTGAATTTTTGATTACTTTTACCCGGCTACCATTCTTGTCCGTGCTGCACTACGGGCGACGCTGAATCCCTTAAAAGAATAACGCTTTTACTTACGATTTGGTTCGTAAACAGTCGAATTTACTACGCCCAGAATGAAATCTTATTGTATTGCAGCCTGGTTAATGGCTTTTTTCCTGGGGATTTGTAGCCTCTCCCCGGCCCAATCCCCGGAGCCCGTGCGGCTCCGGGCGACGATCCGGTCCCTTCCGGAGGGCCAGCCCATCTCTTCCGATACGGCTTATGTGGACACGCTGAACCGCCTGGCGCGGGCCTATTACGGCATCAGCGCGGACAGCGCTTTCCGCTATGGGCAGGCGGCCCTGGCTTTTGCGGGCAGAACGGGATACCGCAAAGGGGAAGCGGAGAGCTGGCGGATGCTGGGAAATACTTACGAGATGATCGGGGACTATGTGAACATGCTTGGCAGCTACCAGCATTCGCTGGACATTGCCGAGGAGATCGGCAATATCTCGCTGATCGCCAGGGTGAACATCAATTTTGCCCTTTTTTACAAGCAGCAGGAGGAATACGGCAAGGCGCAGCAACTGATGGAGCGGGTGCGGGAACTTTACCGGCGCGGGGGCGACAGTACCCAGGCGGCCTTTATTGCGAACAACCAGGCGGATATCTTACTAAAGGAGGGCAAATATGACGAGGCGCTGCAGTATGCGCAGCGGGCGGTAGAGAGCGCCCGTGCGGGGAAGGACGAGATCAATACGGCCATGTACAATAACGAGGTGGGCCGGATCCTTGCGGTCAAAGGGGATTACAAAGGCGCGCTGGGCCGTTATCTCGAGTCCCTGATGTACTTCCGGCAGCGAAACGTCCTTATCGGGATCACGGAGACCAAGAGTCTTGTTTCCCAGGTATACCTGCAATTAAGGGACTATCCACAGGCGCTGCAGTATGCCAACGAGGCTTTGCAGGAGGCGCAGCTGATACATCGCAAGCCGGAGATCCAGGGATCGGCCCGGGTTTTGGCCAATATCTACGAGGCCAAGGGCGACTACCGCAATTCGCTGCGCTATTTCAAACTTTATAAGGATTATTCCGATAGCCTGTTCAACGACGAATCGAGCAAGCAGCTGATGGCAAGGGCTGCGCAGTATGATTTTGACAAGCAGACGATGCGGTTGCGGGAGGCGCAGGCGGTGAAGGATGCCACTTACGAATCGAAGCTGCGCCGGGCGACGTTGGAGGTGACGGTGACGATCGTGGTGATCGGCCTGCTGAGCCTGCTGGCATTCCTCCTGTTACGCGGCAGGGCACTGAACCGGAGGATGAACCAGCTGTTGCGGGAGAAGAACGAAAAGATCGAAGAGCAGAAGGATGAGCTGGAGCACCAGGCTGTCCAGCTGCTGCTGAGCAACCAGCAAAAGGACAAGCTGTTCACCCTTGTCGCCCATGATCTGCGGGGGCCGTTGAACTCTTTGAAGGTGCTGATGAATTTTATGAAGGAAAACAAGATCTCCGAGCTGGACTCGAGGGCGATGCTGAACGAGCTGCGGTTGAATGTGGATCATTCCTCGGAGCTGGTGAGCAATCTGCTGGTCTGGGCGAGCAGCCAGCTGAATGGGGCGGTGATCGTGCCGGTGTTGCTGGAGATGGATGAGCTGGTCAGGGGGGTATTGGAACTGTTTGCGCAGCAGGCGAAGGAAAAGAATGTGCTGTTGCGAATGGAGATGATGGCGTCGCTGGTGGGCTATGCCGACAAGGATATGATGCAGGTGGTGATCCGCAACCTGGTGAGTAACGCCATCAAGTTCAGCAGCAGCGGAGGCGTCGTAACGGTGAACGGATGCCGGAAGGCGGCCGAGATCGAGATCGTCGTAACCGATAACGGCATTGGGATGCGTGAGGATGCGTTGGAGAGGATCAGGCGCAAAGAGAGTTTTACCAGCTATGGAACCAACCGCGAGAAGGGAACCGGTCTTGGTATTCTGCTATGTCATGAATTTGCCGAAGCCAATAATGGACGGTTCTTTGTGGAGAGTGAATGGGGGAAGGGGAGCCGCTGTTATTTCACCATCCCTGCGGCGCCCAGCTCTTCTTCGATCAAATTATGAAAAACGGTCTCGTTCTCCCAGATCCATGCCGGCAGTTGCTGTTTGATGATCTTCCAAACGCCATCTTCGCGTTGCATTCTCAGAATGATACGGTTCCCGCGGTCGTCGCTGACGTCGACGGTGAACAATCCTTCCTGCAGTCCGTTGGATTTGCGGAAGTTGAATTCCCTCAGCCGGCCATCGGCTTTCACGAGCTTGGTAAATTGGATATTCCGGATAAATTGTATTTGCATAAGGCTCCCTTTGAATTACTATTAACAATTCTTGTGCGCAGGTCGGGGCGTTTCTCTTAAAGAATAGTGAATTTTTTACGATGGGGATAGGCAGACGACTACAAAAATAATAAAAAACCGTTGCTGCAAAAGGTGATTTTTGAGAAATAGTTGTCCCCATTTGTAATTTCATGCTTTGCATTTTTTATGGCCAGATCGATCATCATCATTGGGGCCGGGGCTGCAGGATTGCAGGCGGGCCGGCGGCTATCGGCGGCGGGTTTCCGGGTCATTTTACTGGAGGCGGCGGCGGAGCCGGGTGGGCGAATATTCTCTTTGACTTCGAAGGGCTTTCCGGCGACCGTTGAGGGTGGGGCGGAATTCATACACGGCGAATTGCCGTTGAGTTTGGGGCTGATGAAGGAGGCGGGTATTGTTTTGCAACCGGTTAAATCGGAGATGGTGCGGCGGCCGGGGGCGGGAGATCCGGCGGTGGCAGGTTCCCTTGCGGGGTCGGATGCGGACGGAGAGGAGGAGGGTGTGATGGGCCCCGATTGGGGGGCGCTGATGCAGGAGATGGCGGGCTTGACGGAGGATCTGCCGATCGCGGAATTCCTGGCGGCCCATTTTGGCGGGGAACGCTATGGGCAGCTGCGGGAATCGGTGCGGCGGTTTGCGGAGGGGTATGACCTGGCCGATATGGACCGGGCCAGTACGATCGCCCTGTACAAAGAATGGTCCGGCGAGGACGGGCAAGAGGAATGGCGTCCGGTGGGCGGTTACCGGGGGATGATCGATTTCCTGGCGGCGGAATGCCGGCGGGAAGGCGCGGAATTATATTGCTCAACGCCGGTATCGGAGGTGTGGTGGGAAAAGGGACGTATTGCGGTAACGACGGACCGGGGGCAGGTCTTTGTTGCTGATACGATCATCGTATCCATATCGCTCGGTGTGTTGGCGGCGGGAGGATTGCGATTCGTTCCCGTATTGCCGGAACTGGACCGGGCGGTGAAGCAATTGGGATTTGGCTCCGTTATCAAAATTTTGCTTGAGTTCAAGCGTGCCTTCTGGCTGGACGAGAAGCCGGAGGGACGGACCCTTTTTGTGCTTAGTGACCAGGCCGTACCGACCTGGTGGACCCAGACGGACGAGGAGAATTGTCTGCTTACGGGCTGGCTGGCGGGAGACCGGATGCGCCGGTTTCAGCAGCTGGATGAAGCCGCGCGCCTGGAGAGCTGTCTTCAGAGCGTGGCGGCAATCTTTTCGCAGGACCTGGAGGGGGTACGGGGCGAACTCGTGGCTTCCATGATCCTTGACTGGTCGGAGGAGCCCTTTGTAAGGGGCGGCTATAGCTTCGAGACGGTGGGGGCGGCTCGTGCGCGCACTGTCCTGGGTCAGGCCTTTGGAGGCACCCTCTATTTCTGTGGGGAGGCGTTGTATGAGGGAGCGGCGCCGGGCACGGTGGAGGCGGCGCTGCAGAGTGGATGGGATGTAGCGGAAAAAATAATAGCGCAGTCTTAACTGCGCTATTATTTATGATCATAAGATAGGTGACAGGGTAGATTAAAAGGGTACAAGTGAATGGGTACGGATGACAGAGTACGTTCGGTACCCTAGGCGTATTGATCTCTCAAAGACCGGACCTCTTCGTGGGAGGCTTGCAGGGTATCCAGCTGCCGGGTAAGCAGGTCGCGGATAAAAGCGGGCAGATCGTTTTTCAGGGCCGTTCGGTAGGCCTTTTGGGCGGCGTCCTCCACGGCTTCGCAATTCGAAAGAATAGCATGGCGGTTGTGACCGCTAATGGCGGCTTTCAGCTCCCGCCAAACCTGGTATATCTTTCCTTCCATCGTGGTTCCTTGCGGTACTTCTGCGCCGAGGCTCTGGACCTCGGTTGCGAGGGCTATCTTCATACGATGGCTCTCGGCGACCATCGATGCAAAGAGTATTTTCAGGTCGTTGTCTTCCTGTTTTGCTTCGTGGATGGCTTTTTCGTAGCCGGCTATACGATCGTTATTTACTTTGATCAGATCGTTCAGCACATCGATCGTTTCCTGTGAATTTTGCATAGATGCAGTTTACAGCAAGGGTATTAAAATCGTGCCATGGGGGAATGAGAGCGGGGGGTGGCGTTCATAGTGGAAATGCGGGCAAATTATTCCTCAAAAAATCTTTTTCAGCTCGACGGCTTTGCGTTGGGCGATGCAATTGCGGATGACGGTAGCGTCGATGGTGTCGAGGCTGAGCTCGACGGCGATCTTGTGAAGTAAGGCTTCTTCCCGGGCGTCGAGTGACGGATCGTCGATGCACAGTTCGACACACCAGGAATACAGCGCCAGTTCGTTGACAGGTTTTATCAATGAAACGAGATAGCGGATGTAGAGCTGCTCGTCGGGGATCTCCGCGCGATAGGAGCGGTAGGAGACCAGCTCATCCCGGGTATTTATGCGGGTATTCAAACCGAGGATGACGAGCTTGGCCGAGAGATCGTCCATTTCCGCCTGCGTAAAATTCTCGTCTTCGAGACAGCAGTGAAAGAAGAGATGCGCCAGTGCCTGGTCCTGGTTGTTGACGATGGAGGTGTACATGAGCGGTTTTAGGGCTCAACTTCAAGAGTTGTGCCACCGCGGGGGCTTTCATACCAGCGCAGCCGGGTCCGAAGCTGGTTGTTCTCGGCCATCAGCCGGTCGACCCGATCGAGGACATGGGACAGGGCTTCGATGCCTTCTGCATTGATGGACAACTCATAATGCCAGCGGGCGAACTTCTCGACCGCGGCGAGCTGGTCCGGTTCGAGATAGGCGACGGCATTGCGGATGGTCAGGACGATGAGACCCGAGTCATGGAGGTGCTGGAGGAACGAGAGTTCGACGTGGTGGAAGGTGCAGAATTCGCCTGCCGGGATGAGTTGGTCGGATGACATAGCTTATTGGTTTATTGCCGAAGATGTTTTAACTGCAGGAAGAGTTCTTTTTCTTTTTCGGTCAGGTTTGTCGGGATCTGGATATCGAGATGGACATAAAGATCGCCGGACTTTCCCTCTTCTTTATACACGGGGAATCCCTTGCCCTTGAGACGAACGGTGGTCCCGTTTGCCGTACCGGGTTTTATTTTCAGCTTGACCTTGCCGTTTAGCGTCTCGACGGTACTCTCACCGCCGAGGACGGCAGTGTAGAGATCGAGTGGGGCATTCATCCGGAGATCGTCGCCTTCCCTTGTCCAGCGGGGATCGTCCCCGATAATAAAGGTGATATAGAGATCGCCGTCGGGTCCGCCGTTGGCCCCGGGCGCACCATGTCCCTTCAGTTTGATCACCTGACCATTGGCGACGCCGGCAGGGATCGTGATGCGGATATTCTTGCCGTTGACCGTGAGCACGCGCTGATGGGTGGCTGCGGCTTCGGTGAGGCTTAGCTGTAGTTCGGCCTGGTAGTCCTGGCCGCGAAAGCGGGCATTGCCGCCGGCGCTGCGCCGGCCCGAACCGCCGAAGAGCGATTCGAAGAAGTCGGAGAACCCGCCATCGCCCTGTTCGAAGTCTTCGCTTGTGAATGTGCCTCCTCCTTCGCCGCCGCCGAAGGGGTTACGGCCTGCGCCGCGGCGGGATTGCCGACCGGCTTCCTGCTGCGCCTTTTCGAAGGCTTCGGCATGTTGCCAGTCCTTGCCGTACTGGTCGTATTTCTTTCTTTTTTCCGGGTCGCTGAGGACTTCGTTGGCTTCGTTTATCTGTTGGAATTTCTTGTTGGCTTCCTTGTCGTTCGGGTTCAGGTCCGGGTGGTGTTTGCGGGCCAGTTTTCGGTAGGCTGAGCGAATCTCGTCCTGGGTTGCGGTTTTGCTGACGCCGAGGACTTTATAGTAGTCGATGAAATCCATGGATGGTTTTTCCTTTTGGCAAAAATAACAATCTTTTTGCCGTGTTGGTTTATGGTGTTTCGGGCGGCGGTGGCATGGTTTTTTGGCCGTTGCTGGAAAAATGCCTATGAAACGGATTTTTATGATATACGGATTAGCCGTAGCCGTGGGTATCGCCGCCTGCGGCGGCTCGAATCCAAAGGAGAAAAAAATGTCGATGGATTCTGTTTCACCGACGGGGCCGGCGCCGGATAATAATGCCGCCAACAATCCCTCACTGGCAGATACGGCCTATGAAAAGGACCGGACCAGACCGATCACCGATACGATGAAACGGGATTCGGGACGTTAGAGGTCCCTGCCGGATGGCCTTGCCTGACGTTAAAGATCCTTGCTGATGGTGAAATAGAAGCGGGAGCCCTGGCCGGGGGTGGCTTCTGCCCAGATCTGCCCCTGATGGACCTCGACTATTTTTTTGCAGTGCGCCAGGCCGATACCGGAGCCCTCGTATTGCATCCGGCTATGCAGCCGCTGGAAGATAATGAATATCCTTTCCAGGAATTGCTTCTCGATGCCGATGCCGTTGTCGCTGACGGCGAATTTCCACTTGCCGTTGTCCTGGGCGGCGAAGATCGCGACTTCGGGTGGGCGTTCAGGATGGCGGAATTTGATCGAGTTGGCGATGAGATTTTGAAAAAGCAGCTTCAGCTCGGTGGGGTAGGCGCGGAGGACAGGCAAGTCACCCGCGGTGATCTTTGCGCCCGATTCGCGAATGGACTTGCCGAGATCGGCGAGGACCTCATCGAGGAGCCGATTGCAGTCGACGGACTTTGCTTCTTTTTCGCGGCCGATGCGGGAGTAATCGAGCAGGTCTTTTATGAGGACCTTCATCCGGTCGGATGCCTGCGAGAGATAGTTGAGATAGATCTGACCATTCCCGTCGAGTTTCTCCCGGTATTCTTTGTTCAACAGATCGACGAAGCCAGAGATGGTGCGCAGCGGCTCCTGCAGGTCATGGGAGGCGACGTAGGCAAACTGTTCGAGCTCCTTATTCTTACTCTCCATTTCCGAGGTCCGCTGACGGACCTTTTTCTCGAGGGAGGCATAGACTTCCTGATTTTCCTGCTCCAACTTGTACAATTCATCGGCCATGGAATTGAAATTGTTCGCAAGGGTTCCGATCTCGTCGGCCGAATAGGCGCGGGCCTTGCGGGCGAAATTGCCATTCTTTACCGCCTGGGCGGCCAGCAGGATCTCGCGGAGCCCTTTTTGGATGCCGCGGCTGACGGTGATCGCCAGGATGAGGCCGGTGCATTCGACGGTCAGGGCTACAATGAAGAGCAGCCGCAACACTACCCCTTCCAGCCAGCGGGAGCCTTCCCCGAGGGCGAAGGAAAAATCGTCTTCGATGGGCGTGAGGCGCCGGTTCAGCGGGTCGATGCCATCGAGAATGGCGTTGATGCGTTGGGGCGAGCTATCGGGGGAGTTGATCACGTCATGGAGACGCCGGCCCAGGTCGATAAAGGCGAAAATGGATTCGTCTGCCTGGGTCCATGCGACGATGGCGCGGTGGATATATTGATTGCTGTGAAAGCGGCGGAAGAGATGGATCATGCCGTCGACGTCTTCCGGATCGTTGCGGCCTTCCACAAAGCCCTGGCGGACGATGGCGAGATCGGGGTTGGGCTTGCTCAGTTGGAGGCGGGCCTTGTGATCGCCGAGATTGACCTTTAGATAGTCGAGGAATTTTGCGTAGTCGGCCTCATCGTGGGTCCGGGCGTATTTGAGCAGCTGGTAGAGACCGTCTTTCTGGGCCTTTGACCAGAGGCCTTCACCACCGACATAGGCGCGGACGGAAGAAAGAGTATTGATGGAAAAGAGCAGGACGGCCAGCTCGAGGGCGATGAGCAGCGCCATGATGCCGACCGTGAAATAGAGTTTTTTCGCAATAGAGATATCCCTGAACCATCGAAAGACGGGCCTGTTCATAATGAAGGTTTTGGTAAGCGCAGGTTGAGGGTACTACAATATACAAAAAAACGGCGGCCCGGGTAATAAATAACCCGGTCGTCTTGCGGCGACCGGGTCGGAGGTATATGTGGAGGGACTATTCCGATTCCATCGCGGATTTCCGCTTGCTCATCGTGAGCACGAAGATGCTGAAGACGATGGACAGGTAGGAGGAAATGATCATCAGGTTGCTCAGACCATAAACCGAGTTCTCGAAGAGGTGGTAGCTGGTGATACCATTCAGGACGACGGCGATCAGCAGGATCAGGGCGATGATGTATTTCATGATTAGAAGTTTTACAGGTGAATGTTTGTGTTGTCTATATCATAGACTGTAGTGGATAAAGAGCGTTTATTAATGAAATGTGAAAGTGTTACCTTTAAACATTCCAGTAAACCCACTGTTTGTCGTTATGAAGCCAAAAATTCTCATTACGCGGCCGCTGTTCCCCGATGTGGTGGACAGGCTGCGGGTGTATTTCGATGTTACGATCAATGAGGGACCCCGCTATAGCTCCGAGCAGCTGCATGCCGCGCTGATGGATATGGACGGGGCGGTGATCGCGGGTGGCGAGCGGATCGACGATGCGGTGGTGCAGGGGCTGCCGCGACTCAAGGCGATCTGTGTGTCGGCGGCGGGGTATAACAATGTGGATGTGGCGGCGCTGACGCGGGCGGGGATCATCGGTACGAACTCGCCCGGGCCGGCCGATGAAACGGTGGCGGACTTTACCTGGGGGCTGATGATCGCTACGGCGCGCCGGCTTGTAGAGGCGGCGCATTGGGTGGAGCAGGGGCAGTGGAAGAGCAGCACCGGGAGCCGGTGGTTTGGGGTCAACGTTTGTGATAAGACCCTTGGGATCATTGGAATGGGTCGGATCGGCCAGGCGATAGCCCGGCGGGCGGTTGGATTTCGGACGAAGGTGATCTATTATAACCGGCGCCGGCTGGACCCGGTGATCGAAGCGGAGGTCCGGGCCGAGTACCGGGGTAAGGACGAACTGCTGGCGGAGGCGGACCTGGTGGTGCTGGCGATGCCGTATACGGCGGAGAACTATCATCTTATCGGCGCCCGGGAGCTGGAATTGATGCGATCTTCGGCGATGCTGTTCAATATCGCCCGGGGCGGGCTTATCGACGAGGTGGCCCTGGCGGCGGCGTTGAAGGAGAACCGGATCGCTGCGGCGGGGCTGGATGTTTTCGAGGGGGAGCCGGCGGTATATCCCGGGCTGCTGGGACTGCCCAATGCGGTGCTGACGCCGCATATCGCGGGGGGAACCGCCGAGGCGCAGCATGGATTGGCCGATCTGGCGGCCGATAACCTGATCGCGGCGTTGGGGCTGGGGCCGATGGCGGGGAAGCCGCCTTCGGTGTTTAACCCGGAGGTGTTGAGGCGTTGACGGGGTGCTTTTTTGGCGGCTTGCTGGTTTGCCGCCGCCTGGGGTTTGCAGCGTTCGCCGGGCGATTTTGGCGTTTCGGCGAGCGGTGGCCGGGACTGGCCTATTGGAATGATTTGACGGCATTGGAACGGATAATTTAGACGAATAAATGTTCAACAGATGAAACCAACCCGGTCGTTTTGGAAAATAGCCCGTAAGGTCCTGCTTATTTGTTTCCTCCTTTTTATTGCCATCCAATTTATCCGGCCGCCGCTGGATAATGCGCCGGCGACTGCGGACCTGGAGGCGCCGCCGCCCGTCAAGGCTATTCTTCAGCGGGCCTGTTACGATTGTCATTCCAGCGAGACCCGGCTGGCCTGGTTCGATCAGCCGGCGCCGGCGTACTGGCTTGTCGTGAAAGACGTCAAAGAAGGCCGCAAGGCGCTGAACTTTTCTCTTTTCAACAGCCTGCCCAAGGGGGTACAGGCGGCCAAGCTGTACGAGTGCATCATGCAGATGGACCAGCAGGCGATGCCGTTATCGCAATATTCTGCACTACATCGCCAGGGGTTGGTCTCCGAGGCGGAGATCGGGGTGTTGAAGCAATATGCGCTTGCGTTGGGTTATCATGCG
>Ga0157372_10005456_pt1 | contig 13515 bp, 7 predicted proteins | sample C55metaG_FD_115307 | JGI IMG/M metagenome (GOLD analysis project Ga0157372, IMG submission 115307) | Corn rhizosphere microbial communities from Kellogg Biological Station, Michigan, USA - C5-5 metaG | ecosystem: Host-associated > Plants > Roots > Rhizosphere > Soil | place: USA: Michigan... | reverse complement strand
CAATTGTCAATGCTACAAACCCAAAGGTAGGTTCTATTGTTTTTACTGGTTCTGTTACCACCGGAACCGCTACAGAAGCACCAGCAATGGCTGCAACTATTTCAACGGCCAGCAGGGGAACAGCGACGCTTATCAGATTGCGTGAAATTGTTATCACAAATAAGTCTGCGTCTGACACAGCAGCAATTACTATTAGTGGGGACAGCAGTAACAATCCTTTTGGCTCCCTACTAACAGCAATAGCCAATCGAGAAACGTCTAGGGTTAATATTGCCATGATTGGTGCCTCTTATACAGAAGGTTATCCTGTCACCAGAGACAAGTACATCACTACTTACCTATCCAACAGGCTCCGCTCGGTATTTCCAACAAGCGGCAATCCGGGCGGTATCGGATACACGGGTATTCCAAGTTTAGCACTCGTCGGTTCTGTCATGCCCACGTACACCATTTCTGGTGGAACTACAGGCACAACATACAACGAAGTCATTGGTTGGGGTGGTAATCACGGTGTGTGGGCCGCTGCCACCGGGTCAGACGGTATTTTCTACTTTTTGGTCGGTCCCGAGGGGCCATGGACATCATTTGACATTGATATTGTTAGCGGAAATAGTGGTGCAATCGACGGCGGCGGGTACATAATAGACGGTGGTCCGGTCGTACCATTTAGTAACTATGCTGCTTCGGCCACACGGTCCAAGATACACGTATCCTCGCCGGTTACGACCAGTCTTGCCATCGTCAGGAATAATCCTACAGCCACCGGTAACCTAGTGCTAAATGGAATAAACATTTATCAAAATGATGAAACAAAGGGCATTACTGTACACAAGTTTGGTCACGGAGGCTACACCGTTGACAAATGGCTTCGAAACGACCTTGGTCGCCCCAACTGGCTGGACGACATATTGGCCGAAAACCCCGAACTGATTATCTTGGGCGAATTTGGTGCCAATGATGTCAACCAGCAACAATTTACCTCGGCTGCATTCAAAACAAAATACGCCAGCCTTATTGACTATATTCGTTCATTAGGCTATACGAAGCCTATTTTGTGTATGGCCACTATGGATGGTTCTGCTGCTGGTGGAATGTCATTCCCTGAACCATGGCAAAACTATGTCGCTGTCATGAAGGACGTGGCCAAGACCAAGGGCTGCGGATTTGTAGACATGACTTTGGACATTCCAAATCCTCCGGGTCCACTGTATTACACCGACAATGTGCACGGCAACACTGACGGTTCCCTGTACAGCCTCATGGCTCATAGAATTTTGACCGCCATTGTTGATGCTCACGCCTCCGATGATACCGCCGCAATCAGCATTACTGAATCTTCCAGCGTTGTGGTAACGGGTGGGACTTCTACACCGATTACGGCCTCTGAAACTGAATTAATAACAATAACTGGTTCTGTGGTCCTTGCCGGTTCATCAGTATCTACCGAGTCCGAGGCTCTCACAATAACTGAATCATCCTCGGTTATCATCACGAACTTTGTGACTGCTTCTGAGACGGAAGCCCTTACTATTGCCGAGGCGCGCACAATAGCCGGTAGTTCTACCCGCACCGAATCAGAAGCGCTGACGATAACTGAATCTTCATCGGTCCTTGTGACACTGGTGACATCAGACACGGCAGCGGTAACGATTAGTGATTCCAGTTCACTAAGCATCAACCTAACTCTGTCTGCTTCCGAGTCTGAGGCGTTGACAATTAGTGATGCCTCATCCCTAAGCATCTTCAACGTCCTGCCCGGTAGTGAAGTTGTCGCAACGACTATCACAGAAACCTCATCGGTCTTTGTCAGTGTCAACGTTAGCGAATCCGAGGCCGTCTCCATCACAGAGACGCGTGCGCTCGCAGGGTCATCAACTTCGACTGAATCAGAAGAACTAACTATTACCGATGTCTCTAGCCTCATCATAAGTCTGCCGGTAACGACCTCTGAGTCTGAGGCATTGACTATTGCCGAATCCAACGTTTTGGCCGGTAGTTCAAATAGTACCGAAGCACCATCTATCTCTGTAGCCGATGTATCATCTGTATTCATCACCGTTAACACCGTAGACTCCTGCGCTATCACCATTGCCGATAGTTCAGCCGTCACTAACTCATTTAATGCCTCTGAGTCTGAGGCCATTAATATTACCGACACTTCTTCGGTTTCCGTGTTCAATACACTGCCGGGTAACGAAACGGTCGCAACCACTATCGCTGAAACCTCTAGTGTTGCAAGTACCTCAAACTCTGTAGAGTCCGAGGCTCTTACCATTGCTGAATCTAGAGTCGTACAGGTCAATATCTCAACCAATGATACCGCCGCCGTCACCATTGCTGACGCGTCCAGTTCAACCAGCAACCTTGTGGGTGTCGAGTCACCAGCGGTAACTATTTCTGATTCATCATCTGTTCTAGCATTTGCATCGCCAGCCGCCAGCGAGTCTGAGGCGCTAACGATTGCTGAATCTCGCACCATTGCAGGTTCCTCTGCATCCGTAGAGTCTGAGGCCATGACGATTGCTGAATCTCGTGTCCTTGCAGGTTCATCAACGTCTATTGAATCTGAGGCTATCTCTATTGCCGATGTGGCTACTATTAGCGTGGTCCAAGGTACGGTCGAGTCCGAAGCCCTGACGATTACCGAATCCAGCAGTTTGGTTATCAACTCTGTGTCTCTGGGTGCAGAGCAGCCAGCCCTAACGATTACCGAATCATCCATTGTTGCCGTAACGACCTCAACGGTTGATTCAGCAGCAATCACTATTACCGAGTCTCGTGCGCTTGACAGTTTCAGTAACAGGACCGAAACAGAAGCCTTGACAATTGCTGAGTCTCGTGCTATTGCTACATCATTTGCTGCGAGTGAAATTGAATCACTGACCATTGCAGAAACGACAGCCGGTAGTAATACGACAGTCGCCAGTGACAGCATTGCTATTAGTATTGGTGACCAGTCCAATAATGCACAAACACAATTCATCACCGCTAGCGACTCTGGGTCTATCAGTATTTCTGAGACTGCCGGTACCATTGATGTCTCCCATAACCACGCCAACGTATACCTGAATGGTCAGTGGGTCGCCGGTACGATGAAGGTCTATCTAGGAGGTGTATGGGTCCACGCTCAGCCAAAGGTCTATCAAAATGGAATTTGGACTTAATATTTTGAGCATGGTAGAATACTAATATGGAGTTGTTTAGAGGCACGGCACCGAAGGTAATTTTTTATTTGCCAACACCTGATACCACCGTTACGGGAGCCACGTGGGCCATGGACGGCGTAGATAGCGGTACCTTGGTGCCTTCCGCGCCGGTAAGCGGCACAGTAACCGTTCAACTTCCTTATCTGCAATATGACGGACAAGTAGCCATTAACTGGTCCTTTAGTATCCCAGCGTCCGGCACCTATACCGATAGAATATATTATGATGTGGTCACTCCTGTTTTGACCAAGCAAGAAGTGGCTGACATATATAGTCCCGAAACTATAACCGACGCAGAATACGCCAAGAGCGAGGCGGCGGTACGACACATCATCAACGCCCATTGTGGTCAATCATTTGGTAAGTGGATTGGCACATGGTCGGTCAGCGGCGATACCTCCAATTCTTTGAGTCTACCGGCCCGATTGCTACAGGTATTAAATGTCAATGGTGAAACGTCTGACCAATACACTATCGTGGGCGGTGGCTTCAATCTTCGTCACTATCCCTATGGCGTGACAGAAAGCATCAAGGCCGATATTGGAACACAACAGCGCAGCGGTGTTATTTATGACCCGTACAGCATTTCCAAGCAACGTTATGAAACCAGCAGGACGTACAGCATTTATGGTATTTGGGGCTACAACTCGGTACCGGCCACGGTCAAGGAAGCCGCCAAGTTGCTTATCAATGACTACGCTTGCGAAGATGCTGCCTACCGAGACAGGTACCTAACCTCAATGACGGCTGCGGATTGGAGAATTCAATTTAATGCCGGTGCATTCATCAAGACCGGTAACGTTAGAGCGGACCAACTGCTTGAACCATATGTTATGGAGCGCGGTTGGGCGGTGCTATAATGGCTATTTCATGTCTTACTGGTGCCCGATTTACCATGACCGCTACGCTGCTACATCAAGACAGCGACTATGAGCCGGTGCCCGGTGGCGGCATTGACCCTAGCGAATATGGCACATGGGTAAAATCCCAAGACCCGTTGACCAATGAGATAGTCAGGGTGTGGGTGCCATTCCCCGACGACCCTGCTACGCCCGACGTTGATGAAAACGTCACCTTTGGGACCATCAAGTGCCTCGCGCGCGGTATTGTTGATGGTGGTATCAGGGTGGCCGGTACGACTGAGCGCTTTGGTGATACTTATGAGAACATTGACTTCGCAAAACTATGGGTACCCTCTAATGTACGTATCACCAAGCGTGACAGGGTAACAAATATCAAAGACAAGACCGGGCACATCAGGTGGCTGGATGAAGAGTTTGCAGACCCCAACGAAACGCCGAGAGCAACGGTATTCAATGTCAATGGTGTGACACCACTATTCAATGCATTCAATGTCATGACTGAGCAATTTGTCCTGTTGGAAAGGGCTGAGTTTGATGCCTAAGAATAATAGTGTAACATATATGACTGACATGACGGCGGTAGCAACCACCATGGCCGCTATCGAGTCGGCGGCACAGGTGGCCGATACAGACAGATACATCGGTAAACTAATCAACGCAGCGCACGCCAAGATGGTTGATGAATTCAATTCTCACCTTGTTGCAGATGCCATGGCAAGTTCTGCATTCCACCATGTTTTTGAATGGGGAACGGCCGGTATAAACAGAGGAAAAACAACCAGACGCCTTAATCCAATGAGCAAGGAAGCACAGTTGTGGGAAAATACTATGTCGGGCGCTGGAAAAAATAAGGCCATGGGGTTCAGGTTTATTCCATCAAAGGTGCCGGTACCACTACCAACAACAACCAAGACAGGCATCAGTCAAAAGTACCTTTCTAAACTAAAGGGTAAGCACATCTTTTGGAACAAGGCAGCGGTCATGGAGGCCGGTACGCCCGTGAGCATCTCACCAAAGAATGGCGGTAAATTGTTCATTCCATTGGCCGGTTGGAGTGGTGCCGACTTGACCAATGCTGACAAAGCCCGAGGGTTCATCATGACGACAAAGACAGTGACGGTCGTACCCGGTGGACAAAATATTGGCACGTTCACCGCCTATTGGGAGCGTTTCTGGGAGGGTACGGGGCAAGAAGGTATGGAGGCACACATGGCCGAGGGGCTGGCAAGTCACCTTGAGCGCGTAAGGCAGGCCGCCTCACGCACCACGGGCAGGCTGTCCCCGGCCGGTAGTGGAGAAGTGCAAAAAGCACTCGCCAGAGGCAAGACCTTGGGGGCCAACATAATGAACGAACAGGCCAATGCCAGAGAAAGAAAGAGGGACCACAACTAATGAAACCAGAAGTGATAGCACCCTTTATGCTTATTGATTACACATGGGCAATATTGAAGAAGAATACGGACATGAAGGAATCAGACTATGGTGGTTTGGTGCCCATCGTTCCCTTGTCCGAGGCACCAGAACTAACTGAATATGCTAAGCCATATATCGTTTATGGTTATTCAGAAACGCCACCGACTGACTTGTGGGTCAGGCGTCGTGGCAATATGGCCTTCGTTGTCTATGGCGACTCGTTTCACCAACTCTCAAAGATTACCAATGTCTTGTCCTATACCTTCGACCGCGCCGACGAAGCAGCCCGCGACGTTAATGCCTTCACGTCTACAATTCCAGCCTACATTGGACTAACATTTGGTACCATTCAAGTCAGTTTTGTTCAGGGCGGTAGCCCCGAAGAAACCGAGGGCGGTAGAGTATCATCAGCCATCAACCTCAGATATGAATACCATGTAGACTACGACATAAACACATCAGCCCTCTGATTTTGCATTGAGATGCTAATTGCGTTATTATTAGGATTGAGAAAGCGTCGAAAATCTTTACCATACAGGAGGTGAATATATAAATGGCTACAAATACACCAGCACCAACAAAGAAGAACGTAATTATCGGTGCTGCTTCGATTTTCATTGGTCCAGCAGGAACCGACCGACCAGCAACGGCTACCACAGACTCTTACCGTGCAACCCTGACAGCAGGCGGCGGTACGGCAAACGGAACCGATGGTACGGCTGCGGCTAACTGGCGTAACGTTGGTTACACTCAGGATGGTTTGGCAGTTGCTACGGCTCCATCATACGGTGAAGTGGCAGTTGACCAGTTGCTTGACTCTGTAAAGATTTTCAAGGACGGTATGTCTTTGACGGCAACCACAACCTTTGCCGAGGCAACGCTAGAGAACCTTCTTGTGGCGTGGGGTCAGGCAGCATCAACGTTGGCTTCCACAGCAACAGATTCTACTCTTGATATTGATGGCGGCTCCCTTGGAGAAGCACCTCTTGAAAGAGGACTCATTGCGATTGGTAATGGTCCCGAAAAGGCTGGCAGCAACGCATATCAGGAGCGCACCTACCACCTGTTCCGCGTTCTATCTGTTGAGGGTTCTTCCCACTCATTGGCTCGCGCTGATGCAACAGTAATCCCTGTCACCTTCCGTGCACTACCGGCTGACAATGGCAAGTACGGTGTTATCCGCGACCGCAGCAATGTGGCGTGATAAAACCTAAAGACTTTGGAAGAGGCCCGCCCTGTGCGGGCCTTTTTCATTGCCTGAATGCTAAAAGTTGCCATATGATGAATTTGCTGTTAAACTTGTGATAACAACACGGAAGGAATAAAATAAATTGGCATCGAAAGTTTATACAGAAGAGGTTGTCAGCCTACAGGACGATACCGAAGTAACTCTGCGCCCGGCACCCATTGGTCGTTTGCGTAGGATTATGAAGGAATGGAAGAAGTTTGAAGCATTGTCTGATGATGATGATTCATTCGAAATCTTCATCAACTGCTCTGGCATTGCGTTAGAAAAGGAACTGGCAAACAAGTTCCCGAGGACGGCGGCTGATTCAACTGTAAAGGAAGAGAAGGACGAAGTTCTTGCCAAGCCATACAAGGATTATTTAGAAGAAACATTGGACATGGAAACAATGTACAAGGTGATGGAAATTTGCGCCGGTATGAAGTTGAATGACCCAAATCTTCTAGCGGCAGCGAGAGCGGTGGAGGCTGGGACGAACTAGACCTCGCCGCACTAGAAGGTGAAGCACTTTTGCTAGGTATTTGGAAGAACTTCCAAGACATAGAAGAGAGTCTGAGCCTTCCAGAACTAGAGGCTATCGTTACTGCCGCAAGAGACAAGGAAATGAGACACCACAGATTTATGGCCGCACTCAAAGGTATCAACCTTGACGAAGATGAGGGTGTGGATAAGGTAGAAGAAATGAAAAGGAGACTTGAGGCCGAACGTGCCGGTTTGTCTGTAGAAGCACTAGATTTCATAGACATGGGCATTGAGGTTGAATCTGAATAATAGGGAATGATAACTAACTAATGCAAATTAGGATTAACGGTAGTGCGAATCTGTCGCAGGTTAGGGCCGAGTTTGCTGCGCTTGAGGCGCAGGTTGCCGGTCTTAATGCTACCATGGCAAAGGGTGCTGTCGCACCTAGTTTCAATCCTAAAGGAGTCCAGCAATATACTAGCGCTGTTGAGTCCGGTAGCAAGGCATTTAGAAACTCACTAGCCTCTAGTGGGGCCTTCCGTGTTGAGCAGATGAAGTTGAGTTCTGCCACCGACCACTACACCGACCTCCTACAGCGCCAGAAGTTGTCTTTCCGCGAGGTCTTCGGCGCTAAAAACAAAGCCCTTATGCGCAGCATCTATCAAGAACAACTCAAGATGCGCGACCTACAAGTTCGACCCACCGGCAAGGGTGGCATGTTTGATGTTGCCACACCAAAGGCCTTTAGACAAGAACTAGACACTACTCTGAGCAGAATGAACATGATGGGTGCACAATTAAAGAGTGCCGGTACCCATATGGTCAACTTCGGTAAGAACACACAATGGGCCGGTAGGCAGTTGACCGTTGGTCTAACCATGCCCGTTGTTGCCTTGGGTGCTGCTGCTGCCGTAATGGCCTACAAGGTCGACCAGCAGATGACCCGTGTCCGTAAGGTTTATGACACCACCGCCGACCAGTCCTCCGCTCGCATCGAAGATATGAAGGCAGTAACACAAGAATTTGCACAGTTAAACAAGGATGCGTGGAATACAGTAACGGAGGCAACAAAGCAATATGGCTCATCGGCTTCTGATACTCTAGGCGTTCAGGCTGATTTGGCCGCGACCGGAATAAAGGGAGCCAAACTACAAAAGGCTACTACCGAGGTCATGAAATCAGCCATGCTGGGTGAAATTGATTATCAAACAGCAACCTCGGCCACTATTGCTCTACAACAGCAACTCCATCTTTCTACTGTACAACTAGGTGATTCATGGGCCTACATGAACTCAGTTGAAAACTCAACGTCTCTACAGATGAAGGACTTTGCTGCTGCCATTCCTGTGGCGCTTGGACCCATTCGTCAAATGGGTGGTGACCTGCAAGACCTTGGAACGCTTATGACCGCCATGATTTCTCGTGGTGTTCAGGTCGGTAAGGCGGCCAACGCAATCAAGGCTCTGCCTCAGCGCCTTTCTCGTCCATCCAAGCAGGTTCAGGCCGAGTTCAAGGCGCTCACCGGGCAAGACATTGTTGAACTCAACAAGAAGAATCCAAATAATATCATTGGGCTTCTTACCGACATTGAACATTCGGTTGAGGGGTTGAGTACACTTGATAAGAGAAAGGCCTTGGCCGGTCTATTTGGTACTTACCAATTGTCTACCATGAGTTCTATGCTTGATGGTATGAAGGACTTGGAGGGTCAAACCGGACAGACATACAAGGCATTCCAAATCGGTGAACAAACAACCAAAGAGTGGTCACAGGTCTCTCAGCAAGAAATCAAGCAGATGCAGCAGAGCCTATCTCAGCGATTCAAGACGATGATTAATGAAGTCAAAAACGCGTCGGTAGAGTTCGGTCGTCCATTCCTTGAGGTTGGTGTCGCTATCGGCAATACGATTGCCAAGGCCATGGAGGCATTCAACAACCTGCCACACATTGTTAAATTACTGACTGCTGTTCCTATTGCTATTGCTGCTATGGCTGGTCCAATCCTGATGCTTATTGGTCTGTTTGGTAACTTGGCCGGTAACGCACTTAAGGGTGTCGGCTCCATCATGAGTCTCGGCAGGGCCATGGTTCTAACGACCAAGGAGCAGCGCGCCATGGCCGTGGCCCACGAACAGGCACAGGTTTCCATGTCGGGGTACATTAACAAGACCACCACCGAGGCCGCAATGCTGGAACTTCTCGCCAAGGCCGAGAGTGAGGCCACCGCTGCCACAATAGAGCGCATGCTTTTGGACAATGGTACTAGTCAAGAAAAGATTACTGCGGCTCTGGGTCAGCAAGCAGCAGCGGTAGAGACGGTCGCCGCCGAAGAGAAGTTACTTTCTGAGACGCTAAGGGACCAAGCAATTGCTGCCCGTGAAGCCGCTATTGAAATGCGCCGCCTAGAGGCCGCATCACTTTCTAGGGGTAATGTTGGAGCCGCCAACAATTTCTCCAACCAATCACAACGTCAAACCGCCGTCGCAAACAATCTATCTATTAGGGCAGCCGTCGCTGCCGAAGAGGAACGTGCCGCTGCTGCGGCAAAGACTGCCGCCAGCAGCACCGTCATTGCCACCAAGTCCGAAGAGACCAAGAAATCAATGGGTGGTGCTGCCGTAGCCGGTGGGGCCATGGCCGCGTCCATGGTTCTTATGATGATGCCATGGGGTAACGTAGCACACAGCGCCGGTATGGTCTTGATGATGAGCACCATGATTATCCCGGCCGTCAAGGCAGCCAATACCGCCGTAAGGGCTATGTACGCATCCGAAAGGTTGGCAGCCGTTGGTGCTGCTGTTCTCAATCTAACGTGGGGCAAGATTGGTCTGGGCATCAAGGCCGCTGCATTGGCGATTAAAACAGCAATGGGACCAATCGGTTGGACACTACTGGCGGTAACCGCCATTGCTACTATTGCCTATAAGATTTGGCAGCACAACAAGAAGGTCACCGAGGAACACAACAAGCAGTCTGATATTCTGTCCAAGCAGAACCGAACCCTAGACTCCAGCCTAAAGATTCAAACCAAGTTGAGCAGATTGAAGCCGCCGACAGAAATCAGCGCGCCTGAGGGGCAAAAGACAACCAGTGACCTTGCTAATGAAATGCTAAAGAGTAAGACCGGAAAGGACTTGGTTGACACTTATAAATCTGGTAGTGACTTCGAAAAGCAAACTTTGGCAATAAACACCTACATTAACGCTCTGACAGCCGTCGGTGGTAGTGCTGACAAGGCCCGCAAGAAGGTTGAGGCGCTATTCTATGCTGCTGACGAAACAGCCCTAGAGGCTGAACTGCATGCCAATAAGATTTCCTCCAAGTTGGGAGACACAATTGAGCCTACAGAAATTCTTAATGAGTGGAGCCGACAGATTGGCGCAGTTATGGACGAAACTGAGAAGGCTGCAAGGACAACGGGTACAAATATCGGTGCGGACCTTGCCGACAAGATGGCTGACGCAATCAAGTCCGGTAATTCAGCCAACGCCGCCGCAATGGTTGCAAACCTACAGGGTGAGATTGAATCACGCTGGGACAAGATTTTCGCTAATCTGCCAAAGCGTACTAGCGATGAATTCAAGAAGATTGGTATTGATAGTGCGAAATCGTTCAGCCAAGCAATTATTGACTCCCGCGAATTAAACAGCGGAGAGTTCATGAAAAAATATGGTTTGAAATCCAAGCAGGAATACGAGGATGCTATTAAGTCTCTCGGTAGTGCCCATATGTGGGCCGGTGACCAAATAAAGCAACTTCAAGCACTAGAAACTGGTGTTACTAAGGAATTAGGACACCAATTAGGACTATCGAGTAGCATCACAGACCTAGATGGTCTGCGTGCTTCATGGGCCATCAAGTTGTTGGGTGTTAACAAACAAAATGCTTATCAGGTTTATCAGCAGTATCAGCAGAGCCAGAATTGGTTGGGTTCTATTGGTAATGCGGCCGGTATTATGGTTGGTATGACTGACGAGCAACGTTTGCAACTAGCAAACCAAGCAGCAGCACAGGCAGGAATAAAACAAAGTAATAGTCTGGCCGAGCAAGAATATTACCTTATGAACGGTATCGTTGCCGAGACAGGCAAGCAGGCCGCTGCACAGCAACGTGTCAATGAAGGGCTTAAGTTTACTAAGCAGCAGTTGATTGATATTCAAAAGAGTACAATGTCAGGAGTAACTGATGATATTGCCAGTGGACTACAGGCTGGTTTTGATGAGAGCCAAAAACGCGCACAAGACTCTCTACAGACCACATGGGACAAGCGTCTAAAGATTAACGACCGCAATGCCGAGCGCGAAACCAATCGCCTAGAGCGTAAGTGGGACCGTCTGCACAAGGCCGCCGACGCCAAGTGGGAACGTCGTAAGGACGCCATGACCACCTATTGGGATGCACGTATTGACAGTGTGGACAAGGCCATTCAGGCTGAGCAAGACGCAGAAGATTTGCGTGAGAAGATTTTTGAAGCCGAAAAGACTCGCCTCGACCGACTAAAGGAAATGGCTAATACCAACATTGATTTCAATGTGGCGCTTAACAGTGGCAACTTGGATGAGGCCGCTCAAATCAGAAACAACATGCAGGCGACAGTGGCCGATTGGGCACTCAGTGATGCAGGAGACGCCGGTAAGGATTCAAGCGACAAGCGAGTAAAGGCCCTAAACGACCAGAAGGATAGTCTCGACAAGCAAAAGGATTTGGCTCTCAAGAACCTTGATGCACTTGAAAAGGCCAACCAAGACTCTCTGGACAAGAGAGAAAAGCAGGAAAAGAAGCATCTTGACCGCATGCAAAAGACCCGTGCTGACGCGCTTAAGAAGCAGGAAGATGATGCTAACAAGGCATTGTCTTACCGTCAGGCTCGTGAGTCTGCCGCCTTTGACCAGCGCCTGACACTATTCAAGTCCTATATTGCTAAAGACCAAAAAGACCTAGAGCGTTGGATGAATGAAGTTGGCGTATCCTACGATGGATTTGGTAAGAGTGTTAGGGATAAAGGTGAACAATGGAGTACATGGTTTGGTGAATCCATGCATAGGCATATGCGCGATGCGGCTACCGCCGTACAGTCGGACAACATGTGGACGCAAATGGGTAATGCTGCAAAGACTGACATGTTCCACGCCATGGGGTTCAAAGGCATCAGAGAATTCGCAAATTTTATCAAGACAGGAAACCTACCGAACGATTATGGGAACAGAAATCTGAACGCACCAAAGGCAAAGTCAGGCATCGTCGCTGGGCAGGGCGCACTAAACCCTGCCAAGCCTCGCCCATCATATCACGTTGGTGGTGAGGTTGGGGTCGATGCGGGTGGTCGTCAAGGTGTTGCCAGAAGTCTAAGAGGATTGCACCCCACCGAGACGTTAATCAATGCTCAAAAGGGTGAGTTTGTTGTCAACCGTCGTGCGGCACAAGAATTCAAGCCGCTGCTCCACGCAATCAATGGTGGCCGCCTCGACAGTCCACGCAACGTTGGCAACGGTGTCGGTGGTGACCTCGGCGTACAGACGCCGGGTATCGCCATGGGTATCGCCGCCACCATGCTTATCAAGGGTATTGGCAATGCCATGCAACAAAAGGTCAACGAGGTCAACGCTGCCAATACGGTTGGCGCAGGATTCGGCGCTATCTTCGCTGCGCTCAAGGGCGGCAAGTATGGCGACCGCTCATTCAGCACAGAGCAGTTGAACAACGCAGCAATTATTGCCGAGGTCGGCTCTGGTATGGGCATGAGCAAGCGTGATATTGAAATCGGTATCATGACCGCCATTACCGAGTCTGCCCTAAGAAACGTCAAATATGGCGACCGTGACTCTCAGGGTCTATTCCAGCAACGTCCATCACAGGGCTGGGGTACGGTTGAACAAGTCACCGACCCACGCCACGCGGCCAATGCCTTCTTCTCCCACCTAAAGGCCATTACTGACCGTGGAGACATGTCTCCGTGGATGGCAGCGCAACAGGTTCAACGTTCAGCATTCTCTGACGGGTCTAACTACAAGCCAAACTGGAATGAGGCCATTGATATCTTCAACAGGGGTCTTACACAATCAGGTGGTGGGTTCACGGCTACCGGCGGTTCTGGTGGATACCAGCGTGCCTCTGTTCCCGGTAAGGGCTGGGTAAACTCTCACGACTACCGCAACGGACTTGGCTCTCCATTGTTTGCTGCTGACGATGGTCGAATCATTGAGTCTCGTGCAATCACTTCCGGTGGTTCGCCCGGTAACGGTTTGTACGGTGGTAAGTACCGCTCATTCGGTGAGACCATTGTTCTACTTACCAATGACGGTGACAGGATTCGTTACGCCCACCT
>Ga0157372_10005454_pt1 | contig 13518 bp, 10 predicted proteins | sample C55metaG_FD_115307 | JGI IMG/M metagenome (GOLD analysis project Ga0157372, IMG submission 115307) | Corn rhizosphere microbial communities from Kellogg Biological Station, Michigan, USA - C5-5 metaG | ecosystem: Host-associated > Plants > Roots > Rhizosphere > Soil | place: USA: Michigan... | reverse complement strand
TCCTGTGCACCGAATATATGGCGAGATCCGCCGGAAGCACCTTCGACACGATTCTGCCGATCGCGAAGAAGCACCATGTTGCAGCCATCAATTGGGGATTCGTGGTGGGGAAGTCGCAAACCAACCTACCGTGGGATTCGTGGGAGAGACCGTATGTTCTCCGTCCGCCCACCATTTGGTTCCACGATGTTTTTTATCCGGACGGACGGCCTTATCGTCAGCATGAGGTCGACTTGATCCGGCAACTTACTGCAGCTAAGTAGGCAGACGTTTGACATGGGCAGAGCTGCTGCAATATCGTTAGCGCAATCAAGTAAACGTTTGCTCAAGGTGGCTTTTAGGGCCTGTACGCGTCCCGTGCTGATCGCTGAACCCTATTTCAAAAGCCACGCTGATATCGCTTTGCGAGGTGTCTATGAGCCGCAATTTCTCCCGACGTCAGTTCCTTACCACCGCTGCCGCTTCGACCGCAGCTTCCGTGATTGCGCGTCCGGCCATCGCTTCGGCTTCCACGAATCTATTCGGCTCGCCAGGATCGTTTGATCTCGGCATCTCTGGCGATCTCCTGCCATGGCGTGATCAGGGCGTAATCAACACCTCGAAGTCTCCTTATGCAAAGCTCCACGGTGTTCCGGTGCGGGCTGTCACGATCGAGGAGGGTTTCTGGTACAAGCGTCGCAAAACGAACGTTGAGAAAAGCATTCCCACCATGCGCGAGGAACTCGAAGCGCACGGACGCATGAACAATTTCCGGCGCCTCGCCGGGAAGAGTTCAGCGCCCCAGATCGGCCCCTATTTTTCCGACTCGGATATTTACAAGTGGATGGACGCGGCTGGATGGGCGCTGCAGTCAGGAGATCGTCCCGAGTTGCATCGCGTGACCGACTCAATGATTCACGACGTGGTCGCCATCCAGGAGCCGAGTGGCTACCTGAACACTTATTACCAGGGTGATCGGGTATCGCTGCGCATGACGCAGCACGACCAGGAAGTTGGACACGAGATGTACTGCCTCGGCCACATGATCCAGGGTGCGATCGCGTACTACCGCGCGACCGGAGACACAACCTTGCTCGATGCGGGGATGAAGATGGTCGACGCATTCGTGATCCCGAACTTCGGACCTGGCCCGAACCAAAAGCCAATCATCTCCGGACATCCGGAAATCGAGATGGCGCTCATCGAACTCTACCGCACCACGGGCAAGAAGCAGTACGTGGATCTCGCGGCATACATTCTGCACGGAGATGACCGTTGGAAGATCGAGCCGCAGCGAATTGTGTACATGTTCTGCGGTATTCCGTTCACGTCCCGCACCAAGCTTGAAGGACATGCGGTTCGCGCAATGTACGCGTGCTGCGGAGCGACAGACTACTATCTGGAAACTGGCGACCCGTCCTATTGGAAGACCCTGAACACGTTGTGGGAAGATCTGACCCGCCGGCAGATGTATGTCACCGGTGGCGTCGGCGCACGCGCGCAGTGGGAGGCCTTTGGCGATCCCTACGAGTTGCCGAATGCTCAGGCTTATGGCGAGAGCTGTGCAGCCATTGGCAACCTGATGTGGAACTGGCGCATGCTGGCGGCCAGCGGTGAAGCGAAGTTCGCCGACGTCGTCGAGCGAGCTCTGTACAACGGGATCAACTCCGGCATGTCGCTGGACGGTACGACTTACTGCTATCGCAACCCGCTGGCGTTCGATCCGTCGTCAGGCGACAAGATTCGCAATCCGTGGTACGACGTCACCTGCTGCCCCCCCAATATCGAGCGCACCTTCGCATCGCTGCCGGGGCTGTTTTACAGCACCAGCAAGGACGGCTTGTATGTCCATCTGTATGACAATTCCGTGCTCGATTGGCATCTTGAGGATGGCACTCCCATCAAGGTTCAGCAGAGGACGAACTACCCTTGGGAAGGCGAAGTGCGGATGACGGTGACGCCGGCAGATGCACACGAATTCACTCTGTATATTCGCATTCCGTGGTGGGCGGAGGCCGCTTCGGTTGCAGTTAATGGGAAAGCACAGAGCGGCATTAGGCCGGGCGAATACCTCGGCATCCGACGTAGTTGGAAGCCCGGCGAAGTGGTGAGCTTGAACTTCCCAATGACAACCGAGGTCTTGGCAGCCAATCCTCGGGTCGCCGAAAACCGGGGCCGAGTTGCCGTCCGGCGTGGCCCAATGATTTATTGCATGGAAGAAGTTGACCAGCCCCACGGCGTTTCCCTGGCGGATGTTTCGTTGGCTCTAGACACCAAGTCGCGCGGGGAGTTCCAGTCCGAGTACAAACCCGACCTGCTGGATGGAGTTGTCGTGCTACATCATCGCGGAGGCGTGTTGGAGACCTCTTCGGCAACAGAAGCGCTTTATGCGCCGGCAAATCTTGCGACCCCGAAAACGCGCCCTGAAAGCGTGACCTTCATCCCGTACTACGTCTGGGCGAATCGGCAGTCGTGCCCCATGGAGGTGTGGGTCCCCTACATGCGCACCTGAACTCGCAAGAACAGAGCAGTGCTTATTTCTGTTGCGCCAAGGCAGTCGATTTGCGCAGCACGAGATCCGTGTTCAATACGTACTCAGTCCCTTTGGGCGAGGGCGTTTCGCGCTCGACTTCTGTCACTAGAGCCTTGAATGCAAGGCGCGCGATTTCCACCTGCGACATCTGAATGGTCGTAAGGGGAGGGATGAAGAACCGCGACAATCGAATGTCGTCGAACCCTACCACCGAGAGTTCTTGCGGCACGGAAACACCGCGCTCGTAAGCTTCGCGAATTACGCCAATGGCAGTCATGTCGTTGGAGCACATCACAGCAGTCGGACGCGAGCTTTTCTTACTCAGTTCGTCATAGGCGCGCATACCGCCTTCCATGGTGTGGTCGCCCTGAAGGATCAAGTCAGGCTCGACGCGCATACCAATTTCGCGAAGCGAGCTTTCAAAAGCTGCTTTGCGGGTTACAGCGGAGGGCAGATGAAGCGGGCCTGCAATGAATGCAATTCTTTCGTGCCTGAGTGCTGCCAGGTGCTGCACGGCCTGCCGTATCCCTCTTTGATAATCGATTTTGATATTACAGACATGCGGCAGCGGCGGCCCGACATCAATGAACACTAAGGGCACTTTTCGAAAACGCAGGCCCTCGAGAAGCGATTCCTCCATGCCGAAGGTAAGGATCGCAACTCCCTCCACGCGGCGCTCGATCATGCGCCGCACAGAACCTTCCATTCGCTTCGGGTCGTGTACGGTGGAAGTAAGAAGGATCTCGTAACCGTGTTCGACCGCGACATCTTCGAAAGACTGCACGATCTCCGGAAAGAATGGGTTCGTCATGTCCGAGACGATGAGACCGAAAATCCGGGTCCTTCCGGAGACCAGCGCTCGCGCCTGGGTATTCGGGTAATATCCGAGTTCTTCAACCACCTTCCAGACACGCTTCGCCAGCTGTGGATCGACGGTGGGAACGCGATTAATGGTGCGAGAAACTGTCGCCGTCGAAACCTTGGCCCTCTTCGCAATTTCTCTGATATCCATTCAATGGTCCCACGAGGTAAACGTTTTCCGCGTATTGTATCTCAAACAAACTCTTTCCAGTACTGGAACAAAGGAACTATAGTCACCCCCTATGCCGAGTGCCGCCAAGTCGCGAATCGGGATACTGCTGTACCTTGCGGTTGCTCTTCCTTCCGTCGTCCAGCAAGTTTTAAGCGTGCACGGAGACACTGAGTTCGTCCACGATCCTTCCCTCATCAAGGAAGGACAAACTTGGTACGTGTTTAGCACAACCACCGGTCAGAAGGCCGATGGAGAGATTCCAGTCCGCTGCTCCCATGACCTTCACGAGTGGAAAAGCTGCGGCTACGTTTTCGATCACATTCCCGACTGGATCAAGCGGGAAAGCCCGGGCACAAAGAACCTATGGGCGCCGGACATTTCGTTTTTCAATGGTGAATACCACCTCTACTACGCGTACTCGCTGTTCGGCAAAAACACCTCGGGGATCGGGCTGGCTACAAACAAGACTCTGGACCCGAGCGATTCTAAGTTCCACTGGGAGGATCGTGGACTCGTGCTGCGTTCACACTCTGCGGACGACTTCAATGCGATAGATCCGAACCTTGTGGCAGACGGCGAGGGAGATGTCTGGTTGGCGTTTGGCAGCTTTTGGGACGGAATCAAAATGCGCCGCATCGACCCTGCAACCGGCAAGCTTTCAGACTCCGATCCGAAGCTCTACTCGCTGGCCCGGCGCAAGCGGCCGGTCGACGCACCTCCAAATCCGCCGGGCTTGCCGGGAAACTGGCAAGCCATTGAAGCGCCATTCATCGTGCATCACGATCGATACTTTTACTTGTTTGTCTCGTTCGACCTGTGCTGTCGGGGCACACGCAGTAATTACAAAACCATGGTTGGACGCTCTCGCGAAGTCACCGGTCCTTACCTCGACGCGAACGGCACGCCGATGCTCGAAGGGGGAGGGACGCCAGTTTTGCTGGGGAACAACCGTTGGCTCGGTCCGGGAGGGGAATCGATTCGGATGCGGAAAGACCACGGAGGCGATCACGACATCATAGCGTTTCACGCCTATGACCACAACACGGGCGCTCCGTACCTGCAGATCTCAACGATCACTTGGTCACACGGGTGGCCTCATGCCGCGCTTGCAGGAGGAGACGATGGGAATAAGTGATTCGCGATCGTTTCAGTGCGCAACAGCTTTCACCACGGCGGTAAAGTCTTCTTCACCGCGCCCCGTTTCGATTGCATCCTGGAAAACCGAGAGCGCCGCAGCGGCAGTTGGCAGTGCTACGCCGCGATCCTTGGCTTCCTTGATCGCATAGCCGACATCCTTAGCCATCAGCCGCATGAAGAAATGCGGCGTGAAGTCGCCAGTCGCGACTCGGGTGGCAACCCTCTTGACCATCGGACTGCCGGGAACGCCATCAGTGAGAATGGACACGGCCTTGTCGCGATCGAGACCGCCTGCTTTGATGAGCGCAAGTGCCTCGCCGAATGACACCGCCTGCACAGCCGCCATAAAGTTGTTGATCAGCTTCATCAGCGCACCACTGCCGGTCGGACCGAGGTAAACAGTGTCTCGACCCAGAACCGAAAAGACCTGGCGCGCTTTGTCCAATGCACCCTCCGGACCGCCAACCAGGAACAGCAGCTGTCCTGACTCCGCATGAGGCTTGGTGCCGGTGACGGGCGCGTCGAGAAACTCGCAGCCATGCTGTCGGGCGGCAGCGGCAAGTTCTTTCACCCATTCGACCGTGAGCGTGCTCGACTCGATCAGGATCGATCCCGGCTTTGCACCGGCGAGCGCGCCTTTATCGCCGAGCCAAACGGCTCGCGATGCGAAATCGTCAGCAACCATGCTGAGCACTATTTCGGAGCGCGCTGCGGCTTCAGCGGGAGAGGCGGCCACAAATGCTCCCGACGCTGCAAGCGGATTCGCCTTCTCACGATTGCGGCTGTACACCGCAACCTGGAATCCCGACGACAGCAGGCGATGCGCCATGCCCGATCCCATGATTCCCAAGCCCAGAATTGCCACTCGATTGTTCATAGTCTTATCCCATTGCAACGACTTTGGTCGGCGTTGAAGTTTTCCCTTCGCTTCGCACTACGTTTCTTAGAGGACGGCCGAAACCCTCAAAGCTGATCTGCATGACATCGCTGCTCGCGAGTCGAATTCCTTCTCCGAAACTGAGGCAGTCGGCACCAAAGAAGTGCACATGCACATCTCCCGGCCGGCGATGTTGGTCGAACTTGAAGTGATGGTGCTCGATGTTCTGCAGGCTATGACACATCTCGGCTTCGCCGGTACGAATCTTCTTTGACCAAACCGTTCGACCGTCCCGCTGGATGAGCACCTCACCAGGAACTGACGAGAATTCAGGATCGATCACCAGTTCTGGCCCGATCGCGCAATTGCGCAGCTTCGAACTGGCAAGGTAAAGATAATTTCGCTTCTCGAAGCAGTGATCTGAAAACTCGTTCCCGGTCGTCATTCCGATGCGGAAGGGGAGCCCGTCCGGCCCAATGATGTACAACCCCGCGATTTCCGCTTCTTCCCCGCCATCCTCCGCATAACTCGGGACCTCCAGTGGTTCATTGTGCGCGCACAGGATTGCGCCTATCCCTTTATAAAACCACTCCGGCGAGGTGCCGATGCAGCCTGCCTCCGGCCGTCCTCCTTCAAGCCCCCAGCGAAACATCTTCATGCTATCCGTGAGTAGCTCGACTTGCTCCGCTCGGCCCTCCTTTATGTGCATGGCTTGGCGATCGCGTGCGCTGCCGAGATGGGTCAGCCCTGTTCCGGAGATAAGGCAACGAGCAGCCTCTCCGGGGTGATCAATTGCGGGAAGAATGCGCCATGGTGACTTCCCTTCGTAGACGTCGTCATATTCAACAAGGTCATTCGTGACCTTTTCGCGCACGACGTCCGAAAGCTTGGCCGAGCGGCCAATCGCGTCTCCAGCCAACGCGTAAACCGACTCCGCCGCGAGCAGTCGCAAGTTGGGTTCTTCGACGACAGCTACTCGGCGCGCCTCACCGCTTCTCAGCTGTACCAGCCGTACGCTCATTCGATGATCTCGAAATTCTGCTTCAGCGAATCTTCGTTGATGGCCAGTCCGAGCCCGGGAAGGTTGTCGTCCAGATCGATGAAGCCATCTTTTGCTTTCGGCTCGCCGTCGAAGATGTACCAGAACAACTCGTTGCCGACCTCGACATCCACAACCGGGAAATATTCAGCCATTGGCGAGTTCAGGCTCGCCATCACAACTTGGAAGTTGTGCATCTGCCCGGCATGCGGAATCACGGGAACGGAATGCGCCTCCGCGAGCGAGCAAATCTTCCGGGCCTGGCTGATGCCACCCACGCGGTTCGTATCAAACTGGATGTAGTCAACCGCGCGCGCCTCCAGGAGTTCACGAAATCCATAAATGGTGAATTCGTGCTCGCCACCGGCAATCGGAATTCGACCGTAGGCTTTAAGTTCGGCGTATCCGTGAATGTCGTCTGGAATCACCGGCTCTTCCAGCCAGCGCAAATGAAATGGCTCGAGCAATGGGAGCATGCGTTTGGCATAGTCGAGGGTCCATCCCATGTACGCGTCGGCCATGACGTCGATTTCGTCGCCGACGGTTTCGCGAACCGTCCGGACCAGTTCGACATTGCGTCGCATTCCGGCCGCGCCATCGGTTGGTCCCCAGCCAAAGCGTAGCTTCATAGCCTTGTAACCTTCGTCCTTGTAACGCTTAGCCTCGGCAGCCAGTTCATCGAGTGGCGAACTGTAAAGGCGGCTGGCATAAACCGGAATGCGTGGCTTGGTCCTGCCACCAAGCAGGCGATAGACGGGCTGTTTGGCGGATTTGCCCAGCAGGTCCCACAGCGCAATATCGACCGCGCTGATGGCTACGATGCCGATTCCCTTCCGGCCAAAAGCCATCGTCTTGCGATACATCTGCTGCCACAGCAGTTCGATATTCCATGGGTCGGCGCCAAGCAGAATTGGTTTTAGATAAAGCTCGATAACTTGCTTTGTGACCTGCGGCGATAGTGCGGCGTTTCCGATTCCAACCAGCCCGTTGTCTGCAAAAATTTCTACGATCAGCCAGTCATGGAACGTAAATGTGCTCATGGAGGACGCATTGACTGGCACCAGATCCATGGGATTGGTGCAGAAGTGCCCGGGAAGGGGGACGGTCTTCCCTGTCCAACGGACCACGCGAGTGCGGATTTCTTTGATCTTCAAATGACTCCCTCGTAGCGAACCGCGGGCGGCAAAAGGATTGGCCCGACGACCGGAATCGCAATCAGAATGATAATGAATGCGCTGACGTGAAAGCTGCCCGCCAGGGCAAACACCGGGCCATAGCCCGCACCGTGGTCGAGCAGATATCCAACCAGCTCGCCGAATGCGATTCCTCCCATGGCGCCGCCAAAGCCGACCAATCCGGCAACGCTTCCAACCACTTCGCGTGGAAATAGGTCGGTGGGCAGGACCATGACCAGCGTCGACCACGACTGCTGCCCAAAATATGCAAGGCTGAATAGCGCCAGCGCCCAGGATACCCGCACGTGCGGCACAAGAAGAATGAAAGGCATTACCGCGGCGCTCGCTCCCAGTGCGACTTTGCGGGCAGTCCCCAGAGCCGCTCCCTTTCGCACCAGGTAACTCGAAAACCCGCCTCCCAGCAAACAACCGAACCCCGCAGCAGCGTACGGAATCCACGCGAACTTGCCCACTGCCTTGATATCGAAGCCGCGCGCGTCGTACAGATATTTGGGCAACCAGAACAGGTAGAAGTACCAGGCAGCGTCACTCAAGAACTTTGCGAGAACCAGCGCCCACGTTTCTCGAATCTGCAGAAGTTCGAACCAGCCAAAATTGACATTACTTGATTTCTGCTCAGCGGAGATCGCGACCGTTTCTCTATTGTCAGGCAAGCGATAATAGACCTTCCACGAAATTGCCCAGACCAGTCCCACCAGGCCCGCAACAACGAAAATCCAGCGCCAATTCGCGAGCAGGAGGATGCCCGCGATCATCGGTGGGGCAACAACTGCACCGATCGCCGTTCCCGCATTGATGATTCCCATGGCGGTGGCGCGCTCCTTCGTGGGAAACCATTCCGCGACGGCGCGAGTGGCGGCCGGGAACCCTCCACCTTCTCCCAAACCAAGCAGGAAGCGACTGCCGGCCAACATCCAAAAGGTGAGCGCGAGGCTGTGGCTGGCGCACGCCAGCGACCAGAACAGCATGATGACGAAGAAGCCGCGGCGAGTCCCGAGAACGTCGGCGAGTTTCCCGCCGCCTGCGTACATGAACGCGTATGCCAGCAAGAACGCGGACTGCAAGAATGAAAATTGCTCATTGCTGAGCGGGATATCGTGCGAAATTGCCTTTACAGCGACGGGCAGCGTCTGGCGATCGAGGTAACTGATCGCGATTGCGGCACTCACAAGCAGCGAAATTCGCCAGCGCAAAGCTGATTGGCTCCAGGATGAAATTCGACCCGACGAAAACGTTTTCCTCCGCATTGTAACGTAGGATGGCTGAAGCCGGCGGCGTCGGCGAATTGAAAGCTTCCTCGAAAGACGCCGATTTACCTGCCGAAAGTGCGAGATTCCCTCTTGCCCCCACAATGCGCGAAGTCGTATAGTGGTGCGTCTCTGAGTAATCGTTTACCGTGCATTGCGCACGGAAGGCAACAGAACTGTCGGTTCCATTTTTCCGGGAGGAAATCGCTATGGCATCGAGACGTCAGTTCCTGCAGCAAGCGTCGACTGCCGCACTGGCCGCGTCTTCTACCACGTTGTTCGGACGCCTTGTTTCAGCGCAGGCTGCTGCGAAATCAGATCAGACAGCCCGCATCTTTATCGACAGCCGCCGGACCATCTCTCCGCTCGATCGAAACTTGTTCGGCTCGTTCCTCGAACAACTGGGCCGCGCCATTTACGACGGCATTTACGACCCCGGCTCGAAGCTGTCCGACTCCAACGGTTTCCGCAAAGACGTCATGCAGGAAGTCCGCACCATGGGCGTGCCCATCATTCGCTATCCCGGCGGAAATTTCGTTTCCGGTTACAACTGGCTCGACGGCGTAGGGCCGAAACAAGATCGCCCCAAGGTCCTCGACAAAGCCTGGGATGCGATGAACACCAATCAATTCGGCACCAACGAATACATGACTTGGTGCAAGGCCGTGGGAACGCTTCCGCTCATGGGATTGAATCTCGGGACGGGGACTCCTGAACAGGCTGCGGCTCTCCTGGAGTACTGCAACATCGACAAAGGTACTGAGTGGAGCGACCTCCGCCGCAAGCATGGCTATCCCGAGCCCTACAACGTGAAGCACTGGTGCATGGGCAACGAAATGGACGGCCCATGGCAGATCGGGCACATGACCGCGACCGAGTACGGGATGAAAGCGCAGGACACAGCGCGCCAAATGCGCTATGTCGCACAGGATCCGGAATTGCAGCTGATCGCATGCGGCTCCAGCGGCCCGTTCATGCCGACCTACCTCGAATGGGACCGCGAAGTCCTGGAACAGTGCTACGACTATGTCGACGGCCTCTCGCTGCATCGCTATCTCGGCAACAATGAAGAGACGGGCGAGGACAGTGCGAAATACCTGGCCATGAATCTCACCATGGACCAGCAGATCGCGGAGTCACTAGCGGTTTGCGATCTGGTGCGCGGGCATAAACGCTCAAAGAAAAAACTCTGGCTGTCATTCGACGAATGGAACGTCTGGTATCGTGCGCGCAGCGGGGATGCGGTGGATGGTCATCGCAAAGAAGCTCCGCATCTTCTCGAAGAAATCTATGATCTCGAGGATGCTCTGCTGGTCGGCGGCATGCTAAACACGCTGATGCGCAATGCCGACCGCGTGAAGATTGCATGCCTGGCGCAGTTGATCAACGTTATCGCGCCGATCATGACCAACGAGAACGGCCTCTTCCGTCAGACCATCTACTATCCATACGTTTGGGCGCTGCAGAATGCACGGGGCAAAGTACTCAACGTCTTGGTGGAGTCGCCGACGTATGACGTGAAAGGGCTTGACGCGGTTCCTTACCTTGACGCCGTTGCCACCAACGACAACGGCAAGACTTCGCTGTTCGTGTTGAATCGCGATCTAGCGAAATCTCACGCCGTTGAACTGGTATGGGAAGATCAGCCTCCAAGTCAGGTGCTCACGTCGCAGGTCCTGACTGGAAGCGACTTGAAGGCTGTGAACGGGTTCGATGCACCGGAACGCGTGAAGCCGCAAGCGTTCAACAAACCGGCCACTTCCAACGGACGCAGCCGGTTTGAACTTCCACCGCGGTCTTACACCATGATTCAGTGGGGAGAGTAAAGTTAGATACGATGAGGCGGTCTTCCACAAGATCGCCTCATCAGAAGATCGCACCTAAACCACCGCCAATATTTACACGTGCTGGAAACTGTATTCATCCAGCACTTTCCCCATCTTCGGCGGAAGGTCTTCCATCGGCCCCATCCACTGCAACTGGCGATCGATATCCATGTGCAGGCGATACTTTCTTTGCACTGAAGCGACCGCCGAGCCCACGACATCAATGTTCCTGAGCTCGTATTGGCCGAGGCCCACCTTGGCAGAATAGACAAGGTAACCTGGCCACTCAGCGTTGATGCCCATCACTTCAAGGGCGACGCGGTCGGCGGCGATGTAGTCGGTGGATGCAATGGCAACGCGCGAGGGCACCGGGGTACCGGAATTTGGGCCATTGCCTTCCATACCTTCAAATCCGTCGATCACGGCAAGTCCCCAGTTCGGGCGCAGCTTCTGTGCCGTCAAGAGCATGTTGTAGTGCATCTGCCGAATGCCAACGTGAAACTTGCGCTTATCGTTCCAGTAGCTTTCTCCAGCAACGCTGTGAAGAGGCGCGCCCAGAACCATGTTCTTCACCGACAAAGACGCCACCGCAGCGTTGTGCGTCTTCATCACCGCGCAGCAGATCACGTAGGCGTCCGGATCAAGCAGCCGCGCTGCCAGGCGAACCGGAGTGATATGAAGGTCGTAATCGATGAGCGTGTGGGTTTGGTATTTGGCTTCGCGGTTCAGATCGAGCAGATGTAGTCTCTGAGACTTCCATTCCCGTTCCAGCGGCTGGTAGCCGAGATGGTCATAGCCGACTAGCGTGTCGCCAGCAGAAGATTCCGCGATCATCACCGGACCGCGGAAGCGCGGCGCCAGGTAATCGAGAATTCCACTGATGGCGTCGACGTGCGTGGAGGCAAGCTGAATTTCCGTCGATACATTGTTCGGCTTGATCAGAACATATTTCTTGCGCTGAAGTCCCGCTTGGATCTGCTGGTCAATACTCACCAGCGCTTCACAAATATTTTTGCGCCGGTTCTCTCCATGAACCAACGCAACCCTAGATCGGGATAGAGGCACTCCCGCTGGCCAATCGGAATTAGCAAGCGAACCTGACGTAGGGGAAGTTGATGATGACAATGAAACCGCTTTGGAAGTATTGGAGAGGAAGACGCCGGCCGCGCCGGCCAGTTCGACAAACCGCCTACGCGAAAAATTCATTGGTCGCCTCACTTTGTGAGACTAAGATAATTATGTACCGGTCATTATATATTCCACATACCGAGGTACGTCATGAATATTCGCACGTCCCGCCGCAATTTTCTCTCCGCTGGATTGGTTCTTCCCGTAGCAGGCATGAGCAAAAAAATGGGGTTTCTGGATTCCCAAACGCTTTCTGCAGCCAAGAGCAATCCTTCAATCAAACTCGAGTATCGCACCTTGGGCCGCACCGGCCTGAAGGTCACTACGGTTGGCTTCGGATGCATGATCACTTCCGATCCAAGCGTCGTTACCCGCGCCGCCGACCTCGGCGTCAATTACTTCGATACCGCGCGCGGATACCAGCAGGGCAATAACGAACGCATGGTGGGATCTGCGCTAAAAGCAAAACGTAAACAGATCGTCCTCTCCACGAAGTCGACTGCGGGCGATAAGGAAGCACTTCGCAAGGACCTCGAGACCAGCTTGAAAGAGCTTGGCACCGATTACGTGGACATCTGGTACCTGCATGCGAAGAACGCACCGGGCGATGTTCACGACGACATGATCGAGGCCCAGCAACTCGCCAAGAAGCAAGGCAAGATTCGCTTTGCAGGCGTGAGCACCCACACTGGACAACAGGAACTCTTGCCGTGGATGGCACAAAAAGGCGTATTCGATGTCGCACTGGTTGCATACAACTTCTCGATGGACCGCAGCATGGACCAGGCAATCGAAACCGCGGCCAAGGCCGGCATCGGCGTTGTCGCAATGAAAGTGATGGCAGGAGGCTTTCGCAGGCTCCATGCGGGTGATCCCCTTCACGATAAGTTGAGCCGCGACGGCGCCATGCTCTCCGCTCTCAAGTGGACGATCAAGAACTTGAACATAGCCACCACGATTCCGAGCATGACCGATATGGACCAACTGGACGAGAACCTCACGGCCATGTCGGTTGCGTATTCCAGCAGCGATGAGAAACTCCTGGCCGTTCATCACGAGTTCATTCGTCCTCTCTACTGCAACATGTGCGGCGAGTGTGATGGTACGTGTGCAAAAGGACTGCCCGTTGCCGAGGTCCTTCGGTCGCTGATGTACGCCGAGGGTTACGGGCAATTTGCCATGGGACGTGAGCACTTCCGGCAACTCGATCGCGTCTCAACCCGGTGTGCCGACTGCAGGGAGTGCACGGTACAGTGTCCGCTGGGCGTACATGTCGCCGCTCGGGTGCAGCACGCGCAGGAATTGTTCGCGTGAAAACCATACTGCTCGCGTTGTTCGCTGCGGCGCTGATAGCCTCGGCCTCAGCACAGTCGCCTGTCACTTGTGATCTGGTCCCGGGCTGGCAACAGTCCGGGGCAAATCGCGAGTACACCGCCGGCAATCTTTTCGAGTACATGGACGGCAACGCCGAAGGTTACCTTCTTTACGGCTGCATGCGCATGCAGGGCATCAGCTGCAAGTCG
>Ga0157372_10005451_pt1 | contig 13523 bp, 17 predicted proteins | sample C55metaG_FD_115307 | JGI IMG/M metagenome (GOLD analysis project Ga0157372, IMG submission 115307) | Corn rhizosphere microbial communities from Kellogg Biological Station, Michigan, USA - C5-5 metaG | ecosystem: Host-associated > Plants > Roots > Rhizosphere > Soil | place: USA: Michigan... | reverse complement strand
TGCGAGCCCGCCCGCGGCGGTAAGCGGGTAGCCAACGCGAACAGCTTGCGTCAGGGCGAGCCAAAGCCGCATCATGTCGTGAGCGTCGGTGCTTCCGCTGGTCCACGCGCGCATCCGTCACCCCGCCGCCGGCCGCGCTGAAAATGAAGGCCGTTTGCTTCGATCAAGAGAAGGACGACGCTTCACGTCCTGCTCGCCTTCTCTGCACTGCATTCAGGGTATCGTCCATTGACGCCGCCTTACGTTACCGTCAAACACAAGCGCCGGTTCACACCTTTGTGGGGAGCACGCCATGAACGACGCACACCGTTCTGCCGTTGTCGGGTTCTATGACACGCACCCGATAAATGAAGATGAAATCCTGGCAAAACTGAAGGCGCGTGGCATCGACCTTGATACATTGACCGAGGCCGAACTGATGGATTTTGACCAAGATCATTACGGCGGCGTGGAAGCGGTGGAGGCGTTGGCGGCAGCCGCCAACATTTCGCGCAAGAAACGCGTGCTCGATGTTTGCAGTGGCATGGGCGGACCCGCCCGCTGGCTGGCTTACAAGTACGGCTGCCGCGTCGCCGGCTTGGACCTTACTCGTTCCCGCGTTGAAGGTGCGAAACGCCTTACAGAGTGCGTCAAACTGGGCAGACTCGTCGAATTCTTCGAGGGTGACGCCACTGCCATGCCGTTCGCCGATTCCACATTCGATGTGGTGATCAGTCAGGAGGCGTGGTGCCACATACCGGACAAGGCGACACTACTGTCCGAATGTGCGCGAGTCCTCGAGCCGGGAGGCGCGATAGCATTTACGGACATCGTAACCGTAGGGGAACTGTCTACCTCGGACGAAGAGCGGTTGGCGGCTGGAATGCAGATGCCCAGGCCTTTGAGGATCGCCGAATACGAAATCCTGCTTGGAAACAATGATCTCATGGTAACCGCCGCCACGGATCTCTCATCACAGTGGCGCACGATACTCATCGACAGGTTGGAGATGTATCGCTCATTGAGGGATACGACGGTGGCCAAATTAGGCGAAAGGCGCTTCGCCGAATATGACAGCGCCTATTCTCATTTTGTTGGACTTTTCAGCGCTGGAAAGCTGGGTGGCTATCGCGTTGTCGGTCTGAGGGATGCCTGACCGGGCATTCCACGCATATGCCCCGCCTGTGGTGGGTGGGCCGCTTACTTGATTCGGCAGACCGGTAGGCACGAAAATCCTTGCCGTTGATCGCCACCACGACTGCATGATCGTGCTGAGAAGTGAGGAGGCTGCGCCCGCCATCCGTGCGCACCGGTTCACGGGTTGGCCTTCGGTTTACAACGTTGCGCCGCGATGGCATCCCGGAATTGCGTCAGTTTCGTTCTTTTAGGGACAGCGCTCCTTGCCGGGGTCCCGATCCTCGCACATGCCTTCCTTCCTTTCACCGGTATGTTGAAGTAACCGAGAGTGGAGCAGCGCGCTCTGAATTCTCTACTTCGGCTCCTCGTCCACGTAGCTCTCTCGCGGCGGATAAACTCCGGCCAGACGCGCAATCAGAATGGCGACGAACAACGCGCCGGTCATCTGCTCCACCATGCATACGCCGCGTGCCGCGCGCGTGAGCGGTGTGATATCGCCGAAGCCCGTACTCGTGAGCACCGTTATGCTGAGATAGAGCGCATCGGCATAGACGAGCCGTCCGGGCTGACCAACGATCATGTAGGACTGGGGGTAAAAGAATCCGACGATCGCATAGAAGTACGCCCAAAGCACCCCGATGATGAGATATGTTGCAGCCGCCCCGAACAGCTTGTCTTGCGTCATGATCCTCGGTTGGAACACATACCGCATGAGGTACCCGGTGGTGATGAAATACAGCGCCGCGCTGAACATCCACGATGTGGCCAGGTCACTGTCGCTGTCGCGCCAAAGACCGAGGTACTGAAACCATACCGCCGGGATGGCGAGCAACAAGGCAATGACGAACGACAGCATCGAGCGACCCACGGCTGCCACCGTCGCGATCAAAAGGAACATGTTCACGGCGTTCAGGACAAGACGGCCGTGGTCGCTGGCGGGCACGAACGACACCGCGCCGATCAAAGCGATAAGCACGATAAACAGCCAGAAACACCGTTGATAGAAGATGCGCGACAGGGCATCGCGCGTCGTACGCAGACCCATCGTTAACTCCCTCGCTCGCGATTCCTATGCGTTTTGCAGCGATTGCAGACGACCGTTCCGGGACGATCGCACTGGCCGGAAATGGCGATCCGCCGCGTCGGCCGGGTTTCGCTGGTGCGTCATCTTCCTCGAATGCCGGGTCGTAGACAATCCATCCCGGCGGCGTGCCCGTTTCATTCAATGCTAGACAGCCCTACGGCCAACATGCAGCTGGTTCAGCCCGATCGACCGCACTTGACAAGCTACGTCGGGGCACTTGCTCGCGGATGGTCGCCCGATAACGCCAGGGGTGCCGCCGCCGCAACCGAGGAGCTCGAGCGCATCAAGCTCGATCCCGCCGCCTTTCTCGCCTCGATGGATGATCGAGAAGCGAAAGGACCGCCCCTCAAGCTGCCCGATGGATCAACGGTCAATCGCCTTCCCGGATTTCATCGCTGGATGTGGGATGGTGAGTTCGCGGGAAGTATCGGCCTTCGATGGCGCTCCGGTACAAGCGAACTTCCGGACTATTGCCTGGGCCATGTCGGTTATGGTGTCGTCCCGTGGAAGCAGGGCCGTGGCTATGCAAAGCGTGCCCTGTCGTTGATTTTGCCCCTGGCCAAACACGAAGGGCTTGCCTTTGTCCAGGTTACGACCGACGTGGACAACGTGGCGTCCCAGCGAGTGATACTTGCAAATGGCGGCGTCCTCGTCGAGCGATTCAAAAAGCCACTCGCCTTCGGTGGCACGCCTGGCTTGCGCTACCGCATCTATCTCGATTGAAGATATGTCCATGAGCCCAAAGAGGGAAATGCAGAAGTTCGGCAATAGCACCGCTGCCCATGCGAAGACCGACCGATTTACGGACGAGGAGCGAGTTGCGATGAAGGAGCGCGCGCAGGAGCTGAGCGCGCAAGCGCGCCGCGGCGTGCGCGCCGACCTGGCGGCCGGGGAAAGTGAGGTGCTCGCGAAAATTGCCGAGATGGGCGAACCGGATCGCGGCATGGCAGCGCGGCTTCATGCGATCATCAAAAGCAGCGCGCCAAACCTGTCCCCGAGAACCTGGTACGGTATGCCGGCGTATGCGAAGGATGGCAAAGTTGTCTGCTTCTTCCAGAGCGCGCGGAAATTCAAATCGAGATACGCGACGCTCGGATTCAGCGACGAGGCCAACCTCGACGAAGGTACCATGTGGGCGACCTCGTTCGCTCTGAAGCAACTCACCCCGACCGAAGAGGTGAGGATCGGTGCGCTCGTCAGGAAAGCGGTGAGCTGAGGCGTCTTCCATGGGCCTGGCGGACAGCACGATGAGCAACGAACAGGTGGCACCGCAGACGTGATCCAAACCATCAAGGCCTTTCCACTTCGACAATCCGGCCAGGGCGCCTGACAATCCGAACGCACCTGTCAGGCGCTTCCCGACCACTACCCTATCGCCATATGCCAGCTCGTCGCCGTAGTCGCGCTACCCGTCTCACCCGCCAAGCCGTCGAGCTCAGTCTCGCGGTCCCGCAAGTGGTCTCACACAGAGTCCGCCGCTTCGCATTTGCGGGTTCCTCTCCATCGGCCAGTGACCAGGAAGAGTTTTTTCGCATGGGCGCCGAGAAGGTTTTTGCCTTCTACGAATCCTGGAACGGCATGTTCCTGGCGCTGTATCGCGCAAACTTGCAGCTTTTTTTGTCGGCCCCGCGGTGGCCGGCGGTCGGGGTAAGCCCGCTGCACGGACGTCGCGCACAAATGCAACGAGCGGCTCTCGATGTTCTTGCCGGTGGCATCGGTCCCATTCATCGGCGTGCGGTCGCCAATGCAAGGCGCCTTCGAAAATGAGCCTGCGCGCGCGCCCGCCGGGACGAAAGCGCGCCGCTTGCCTTCAACGGTTGGCTGACCGAACGGCTCCATGACCATCCGCCGATTGACGCCCGGCGACGTGCCCAGGTATCGCCAGCTGATGCTCGAGGCGTACGAGCACCATCCTGACGCGTTCACTTCAACGGTATCGGAGCGAGCCGCTCTTCCGATGTCCTGGTGGCAATCCCGCCTCAGCGAAGCGCCTTTGCCTTCCGAGGTCGTGTTCGGCGTCTTTGAGGGTGACCGGTTGATCGGCGCAGCGGGCGTTGCGTTCGACACGCGCCAGAAGGCGAAGCACAAGGCGACGCTTTTCGGTATGTACGTCCCGCCGGAATTCTGCCGGCGGGGGATCGGTCGTAGCCTGGTTCTCACCGCGCTCGACCACGCGAGAAGCCGCCCGGGTGTCGTGCTCGCGCAGCTCACCGTCACACAGGGCAACATCGCGGCGCACGCGTTGTACGAGCATTGCGGCTTTGTTCCGTTTGGCGTCGAGCCGCTTGCTGTTGCGGTTGGCGCGGTGTTTGTCTCGAAGGTCCATATGTGGTGCAATTTGCAGTGCGGGACCCTTGCGGTCACTCGGAGGTACCGGGAGACGGCGTGATCCTTCGTCGCACCTCGTCGACTCGACGGGCATTTCCTCGGCGCACCGGTTATCTTCGCCGTTGATCCACAGGGGGACGGCTGTTACGTGACGATCAGTGCGGTTTCTGCGACGTAACGTGCTGTTCGACCGGACGCCGTCGGACGTACGCTCCCTCGGGCAACGGTTTGAGCAGGCGCGGGACGGCTCGATCGCTAGACAATGACGTCGCGAATTCTCGCTATCGGTGGTGGTGGATTCCTGATGGAGGATGCGGCCTCCCCGATCGATCGGTTCATTGCGCAGTTGACCGATCGCGAAAGCCCGAAGGTATGCTTTGTGTCCACGCCGAGCGGCGACGCGATCGAAACGATCGACAAGTTCCATGCCGCATTCGAGGCATTGGGTTGCCGGACTTCGCACCTCGCGTTCTTCCGCAAGCCGTTCCGCGCGTCGCTGCCGCTGGCCGGATTTGCCGAGCCTCTTCTCGACCAGGATGCGATCTTCGTAGGTGGCGGCAACACGAAATCGGCGCTGGCCGTGTGGCGCGAGTGGGGGCTGCATCGCGTATTTTCCGAAGCGTGGCGCCGTGGAATCCTGCTTTCGGGCATGAGTGCCGGCGCCCTATGCTGGTTCGAACAGGGCCTCACCGATTCGTACTGGGGCGCCGGCCTCACGCCGTTGGAATGCCTCGGCCTCCTGCCAGGCGGGTGCTGCGTGCATTACAGCAGCCAACCCGAACGCCGAATGCGGCTTCACCAAGAGGTTGCCGCTGGCCATTGCGGGCCCCGCATTGCGATCGACGATGGCGCTGCCGTTCTGTATGGCGACAGCAATGTCGAAGCGGTGGTCAGCTGGAGACCCGGTGCAACTGCCTATCGGGTCGGGGCCGAGCATGGCCACGTCGTCGAGCGGGCCTATGCCGTGCGGACAATTGCCAACCCTTAGTTCAGCTGCAGTCAGTTTTCGGTGCTCGAACCGGGAGATGAAAGTGCTCCGTCTGCTACTTGTCTCGGCCGTCGTTGTCCTTGGCTTAGGCCACGCCGGTGCCGCGGAAGTGAATCCAAACGGCTTCGTCGTTCGACATGAACGAATCATCGAAGCGCCCGCTGCACGGATTTACGACTCGCTGCTCGGACAAATAGGCTCCTGGTGGAATCCGCAGCACACATACTCGGGTGACAGCAAGAACCTGTCGATCGACCCGCGACCGGGCGGATGCTTCTGCGAGCAGCTGCCGGGCGGCGGCGTCGAACATATGCGCGTTGTCTATCTGAAGCGAAACGAGATGGTCCGCTTGGCCGGAGGCCTGGGTCCGCTCCAGGCGTCCGGCGTATCCGGTTCGATGACATGGCGATTGTCGCCGGTCGCGAACGGAACCAAGCTCGAACTCGTCTACAGCGTGGGCGGATACGTCGCCGGCGGCTTCGACAACATTGCAACCGCGGTTGAACGCGTGCTCGGAGAACAGGCCGACCGGTTGAAGCGTTTCGTCGAGACCGGGTCGCCTTCCGAAGCGAAGTGAAGTCGACGATCAGCGAGGATGGGATTGGCGAAGACCGGCAGAGTGGTCGCGGTGTGCCTGATGGGAATGGCGTTCGGGACAGCAACGCACAAGCGCGCCATCGCGTTACTGTTCCCGCTTGCCTTCGCCATCGTCTGCGAGGCCGCGCCGACGCTGTCGACGATGGATCGCGCCCGGTTGCTCGAGGAACGCAGCTTCCACCTGCTTGGCGAGTCCACGCCGATCCCCGACGAAGCCGTTCGGTTGTGCGCAGACGGAAACGGTCGATTTGCGATGCCCGGCGCCCGCTGGGCGCCAACCGACGTTCTATCGCGAGGCGGTACGCTTCCGAGCCGACGTCTCGTTTGGGCTGCCGCGAGCGCAGACATGCTGGTCGTTCATTTCGAACAGGGCGGTTTCGCGCACACCTACCAGGTTGTCGTTCTACGCATGTTGCGCAACGCGACGACCTACGATGTTACGTGGCGCGCGTCCTCGCCCAGACTCAAGGACTACGCAAACTTCGTTCGCGCCCTCCGAACGAACGATCTGCAGGACGAACCCGATCTGCCTCGATGACCCGCGTGGCTTCACCGAGCAGGCGCGACGTGCTCCACCGGCGAAAGCCCGCCGGGGCCTGACGCCGTTTGCGCCGTACAGGAGACCGATGTGGTCCTCGAGGTCGCAATGCTCAATGTCCGTCCCGGCAGCGAGTCCGCGTTCGAGGCCGCGTTCCAAAAGGCGTCTTCGATAATATCGTCGATGCCAGGCTTCGTATCCCATCAACTGCAGCGCTGCATCGAAATGCCCAATCGCTATGTCCTCCTGGTTCACTGGACGTCGCTGGAAGCTCACACGATCGGCTTTCGCGGATCGCCCGAGTATCAGGACTGGAAACGTCTGCTGCACCATTTCTATGATCCGTTTCCGATCGTGGAGCACTACGAACACGTATGCTCGAGCGCGGCCTGACCTTGCGACCGACCGGGCGCGCCCGTTCATGCGTCGATCTGCGGGTCGCATCGCCGCCTGGCTTGCCGGCGTCCGGGTGAGCGAGCCGCACGAACCATGCGCGTAACCGACTGCCACAATTTTCACGATTTTCGGAGACTGGCCGAGCGCCGCCTTCCGCGCGCGATCTTCGACTATATCGACGGCGGCGCCGACGACGAGGTCACCTATCGCCGAAACACGGCGAGCTTCGAGCAGTGCGACCTCGTGCCCAACGTATTGCGAGGCGTGGCCGCGGTCGACCCGTCGGTGACGGTGATGGGCCAAAAGCTCGCCGTCCCGTTTTACTGCTCCCCGACGGCGCTTCAGCGACTGTTCCATCACGACGGGGAACGGGCCGTGGCGGCCGCCGCGTCGAAATTGGGAACGATGTTCGGCGTGTCTTCGCTTGGGACGGTGAGCCTGGAGGAGGTGCGCGCGCAGTATGCGACGCCGCAGGTGTACCAGTACTATTTCCACAAGGACCGCGGCCTCAATCGCGCGATGCTCCAACGCGCGAAGGAGGTCGGCGTCGACGTCATGATGCTCACCGTCGACAGCATCACCGGAGGAAACCGTGAGCGTGACCTGCGCACCGGCTTTACCATTCCGTTCCGGCTCAGCGCGAGCGCGATGCTGCAATTCGGGCTCAAGCCGGCATGGGGCGTGAACTACCTGACGCACGAAAGATTCAGCCTGCCGCAGTTGGATCGGCACGTCGACATGAGCGGTGGCGCCATGTCGATCGGACGCTACTTCACCGACATGCTCGACCCTTCAATGACCTGGGACGACGTGGCCGAGCTGGTGCGAGCGTGGGACGGGCAATTCTGCTTGAAGGGCATCATGTCGGTCGAAGACGCCAGGCGCGCCGCCGAGATCGGTTGCACCGGAATCGTCCTGTCGAACCACGGCGGTCGCCAGCTCGACGGCTCGCGTGCCGCATTCGATCAACTCGCCGAGGTCGTCGATGCCGTCGGCGATCGGTTGGACGTCATGATGGACGGCGGGATCCAGCGCGGCACGCACGTGTTGAAGGCCCTTTCCCTCGGGGCAAAGGCCGTGGGGATCGGGCGTTTCTACCTGTTTCCCCTCGCGGCCGGCGGCAGAGAAGCCGTCGAGCGCGCGCTCGGCCTGCTGCGCACCGAAGTGGAGCGCGGCATGCGGCTGATGGGCTGCACGTCCATTGGCCAGCTGTCGCGAAGCAACCTGCGGTTTCCGAACGGCGCGGCATGCCGGTCCGGAAACACTTACCTCAAGGAGGACTGAAATGGCGAAGTACCTGGTCAAGGTGCGTTACACGGCCGACGGAACAACCGGATTGCTGGCGGATGGGGGGACGGCGCGGCGTGCAGCCACCGAAAAGGCGATCGCGAGCGTGGGCGGGAAATTGGAGTCGTTCTACTTCGCGCTCGGCGAAATCGACGCCTACATCATCGCCGATCTGCCCGACGACGTGAGCCTCGTCGCCCTCGAACTGGTGGTCAATGCCACTGGCCGCGTCAACGCGAGCAGCGTGAAGTTGATCACGCCGGAGGACGTCGACAAGGCGACGAAAAAGGCCGTCGCCTATCGCGCGCCGGGCGCCTGAGCGGCGCTCGTCACGAACGGCGGGCCGGGTCGACTTCGTCTTTGCAGGCCGCATGGCGCTTCCATCCATCGAAGTGCAGTGCGCCGACTGCCCGTCCCTGGAGCAATTCCTCGCCGCGCGCATCTACGAGTACAACGCGAAGGCAACGGGATACTTCGACGGTGAAGCATTCGGCGCCACGCACAAGGACCCGTCTGGCGCGATCGTGGCCGGTATCGCAGGCTACACGTGGGGCGGCTGCTGCTTCGTGTCGTACTTGTGGGTGGCCGACGGCATTCGCCGAAGCGGCCTGGGCCGTGCGCTTCTCATGGCAGCGGAGGACCATGCAATATCGAAGGGCTGCTCGATCGCATTGCTTTCGTCGCACAGCTTTCAAGCACCCCGGTTCTACGAGCGCATGGGCTACGAGGAACGCGCGGTGATCGAGGACCACCCGCCGGGTCACTCGAACGTGTTCTATGCCAAACGCCTGGCATCGGATGCGGTGCCGTGACATCGGCGCGTGAACTGCCCACCTTGGCGAACGAGCCGAATTACTGGTTTCCCGCGAAGCGATACGGCTGGGGATGGGGCTTTCCCGCGACGTGGCAGGGCCGGGTGGTCATTGCCGGCTACGCCGCACTCATCGGCGCTGGCGCGTTCGTCATTTCACCGTCGATGCGCCCTGCCCTGTTCGTCGCGTATTTGATCTTTCTCACGCTGGTGCTCATCGCGATTTGCCGGGCCAAAGGCGAACCGCCGCATTGGCGCTGGGGCAAGCGGAACGGAACGTAAGGCCGATCGTCCGGCTCGCCCGCCGCCAAGGGGCGCACGTTGCATGCGCCCACCGGAACCGCTACCTGCCGAAAGGGCGCACGTTGCATGCGCCCCCGAACCCGCTACCTGCCGAAAGGGCGCACGTTGCATGCGCCCCCCAACCGCTACCTGCGTTGTCGATCGGGCAGGTAAGCGCGCTGCGGCCCGATGTTGCGCGGATCGAATGCGTCGTGATGCGCGACGCACTGGAAGCTCGTGGCTTCATCGGGATCGCCGTGTCCCCGATACTCGGCACGCTCCGGGTAAGCGCACAGCGGACGCTGGAATTGCACGCCCTGCGCGGCGACATTGTTCACGTAATGGGTGGCGATGATCCGCTCAGGTGCGACGCCATGCTCCACCCATTGCTCGAGCGCCTTCACCAGATCGTGGTCGGCGTCGATCACGGGGCCGTTGGTGGTGCCGTTGCCGAAGGCATTGGGACCCGCGCCGCCGCTGCAATGCGCCATTCCCGGCACCATGAAGACGCGATAGAAGTCGCGCGGATCGCCGATCGTGTGCGTCACCTTCCGGTAATAGTTGAGCCCGTTCTCGGGAGGGATGGCGGCATCGGCCCAACCCGCGTACTGGATCATCTTGCCACCGCGCGCCCTGAACGCGCGCAGATCCGGATTCACGGCACTGAGAATCGGCTGTAGCGACTGCCTGGCCTTGGCATCCTGTTCGGCCACGTCGAGCGCGAGGTAATCGCAACTCTCGACGTTTTGCATCAGCGAGCACGCGAAACCCAGACCGAGGCCGTACTGGGCACCCGGGCTTGCGGGTGACGTGCCCGATATCCACGTGTTCCAGTCGCCCGTCACCGATTCGCCACCCGGCTCGAGGCCCGGGAACAGCAAAATGCCATGGTCGTGAGGACCGGCGTAGAGCTTCCTCGCCGCGCCGACCTGCGCCGGCGTGAGGCAAGTGGCGGGGTCCTGGCCGCGCTTGCACTCGACCACCCCCGGATCGAAGAAGCACTGCCGTGGATCCATGAGGAACGCGTCGCTCGCGACGCCCCCGTCGTTGCCTACGCATTTGTCGAGCGCCGCATTGGTCAGCAGCGGGAGCTTGTCGGCTGGAATGTAAGCATCGGGAACGCCATTCGTTTGCGGGCCGGTGAGCGTTGCCTGCATGTCCCACAGATACGAGGATCCGAACTCGCCCACCTGGTCGTTGACGGGCGAGCCGACGATGATGCCGTCGAAATCGTCGGGATAGCGCTGCGCCTCCTGCAAGGCTTCGCGTCCTCCGTCGGAGCATCCGACGAAGTACGAATGTTCCGGTGCCTGCTCCATCAGCGCGTTGATGATCGCCTTGGAATCGTCGCCGGTGGCCTTGACCGCGCGATAGCCGTAGTCGAGCAGCACATCGGTGTTGTTGATGAAAGCTGGTGCTCCACGCGGCGGACCCGAAGTGCCGTCGTCCGTCCCGGCCGTGGCATAGCCGCGCGACACCCCATTGGCGATCCCTGCGGCCGAGATCGAACCGGCGAATCCTCCGTTGCCGATCTGCTGGTACTTGCCGTTCCAGCTGCCGTCGGTGGGAATCCAGACCTCGAAATGGACGTTCGACTGCGGCCCCGGCTTGATCGTCCCCGCCACGCGGCAAAGATCCACCGGCGCTTTTGTGCTGCCGGACACCGTGTCGCCGGCCGCGTACGCCTGCGCCAGCGTGATCGTCGTGCTCGGCAGCGAAAGGCCGATGACGTCGGCGCAGTTCATCGCCGCCGCCGGCGCTGCCTGGAACACGAGCGCGGCCAGCGCGAGCGGTGGTGCAACACACTTTCGTTTCCATTGCGGCCGGGGCGGCCGATGGGTTGGCAAGGAACAGGGATGCATCGCTTCCTCCTGGGTATCGGCAACGCGTCGCGCGTCATGCGACCCGTGAGTTGCCGTGCAAAGTGGAGTGGACGAACGCTGGAAGGATCAACGGCCCGTGCTGTTCGTGGGAGACGGCAGGGCCGGGTGAATATGTATGCCCGGCCCGAAACTCTGTCAAGACTGGCGGTGGCCGGCCAGGCGACACCAAAGGTCGACGGTCGACATCTTCCCCGGTGGGATAATTCGCGGTTGAATCGAACCATTCGACAAGCGCATGACCGCCACCCACTCCGTCATTCTCACGATCGGCCTCTTCGGCTTGACCTTCCTGAGTCCCGGCCCGAACCTGCTGGTGGTCGTCCAGTCGAGCCTGTCGGTCGGCCGCACCGGCGGCATCGCGGCGGGACTCGGCGTCGCGTCGGGCGACGCGATCTACGCGGCGCTCGGCCTGCTCGGGATGACCGCCGTGATCAGTCACAGCGGCGATCTGTTTGCCGGCATCAAGGTCGTCGGCGGCCTGTACCTGCTGTGGCTCGCCTGGAAGATGCTCAGCGGCCGCGCATCCCCGGAGGTTGCCGCCGCGCCGGCGTCGGTCCAGGCGTCGTCCAACCTGTTCGTGCGCGGCCTGATCACCGATCTCGCCAACCCGCAGACGGTGCTGTTCTTCGCGAGCATCTTCGCCGTGACACTGACCGCTGCAACGCCGGCGTGGGCCAAGCTGCTGTCGTGGCTGGGCATCGTCGCGACGTCGGCCGCCTGGCGCAGCGCGTTGAGCTTCGCCTTCTCGCGCAAGCGGGTTCGATCGGTGTATTCGCGCTGGCAGCGCACGTTCGAGCGTATCGCAGGGGTGGCGCTGGCGGGATTCGGCGCAAAGCTGATCGTCGAGGGGATGGCCCGGAAGTGAACACGGCGATCCCTTCGCTCGAACGCGCGGAGCCTCGCATCGTTCGTCACGTCGCATCGACGATCGCATGGAACTGAACCAGGTCACCCTTCCGGCACTCGACGTCGCGGCGTCGGTTGCGTTCTATCGGAGGCTCGGCTTCGAGATCATCGTCGACGAGCCGCATTACGCCCGCTTCAAGGCGACCATCGGCAATGCCACGTTTTCCGTGCATGCAGTCGCTGCGCTGGCCGAGGCGCCCCGCACGGTCGTTTACTTCGAATGCGCGATGCTCGACCAGCAGGTGGCAACGCTCAAGGCCCGCGGCGTCGAATTCGTGCAGGACCCGCGGGACGAAGCGTGGCGGTGGCGCGAGGCCCGGCTCGTCGATCCCTCGGGCAACGTGCTGTGCCTCTACCACGCCGGGGAGAATCGGCTCGACCCGCCCTGGCGTGTGCGCGATGGTGAAAGCCGATCGCGCTAGCTGCCATGGCGGCGCCGTCAGGTTCGCGGTCGACCTCGATCCTCCGGCGCCTGCGCCCGCGCCTGCCTCCTGACATGTAGCGGCCGGCCTTTACAATTTCGCTTATGCTTGCCGGATGAGCACCGACATACCTCGCCGGCTGCTGGTAATTGCAGCGGCGATGCTTGCCGCATTCGCCGCATGCGCGCAAAGCGCCGCCGGACAGCAGCAGCCGCGCGCCATTGCGGGCGCGGTGGTCGCCGTGGAGTCGATCGAGCCGTCGGCGCAGATCGCGGGTGCGACCGGCGTATGGATGCGGTATACGCCGACGCTGTCGGCCGATTGCTCGCCACCGCGCGGCTGCTACGCGGCGACGCAGCGCATCCATTACAACCTCAGCTGCGCGCCGCGGTACATCGTGCTCGTCGAGCGGATATCGATGGATCTCAACGGGACGATCATCAAGTACGAGGCGCGGGATGCGGGCACCGTGAGCGGGCGCGAATACGACGTCGTCGCGAGCGACGTGCTGAACGCGTTCTGCCCGCTTCCCGAGCGCGAATAGATCACGACGGCGCGAGATCGGCGTTGAACGTCGCGGAAACCGCCCGCCTGCGCATTCGCTGGCTCGACGCCGGCGATGCGGCGTTCATCTTCACGCTCCTCAACGAGCCGGCGTGGATCCGCTACATCGGCGACAAGAACGTGCGCACGCACGACGACGCGCTCCGCTATCTGCGCGACGGGCCGATGGCGATGTACGCGCGGGTCGGTTTCGGGCTCTGCCGCGTCGAGCTCAGGGACACCGGCGAACCGATCGGCATCTGCGGGCCGATCAAGCGAGACGCGCGCGAGGATGTCGACATCGGGTTCGCGTTCCTGCCCGCGTTCTGGGGGCGCGGCTAC
>Ga0157372_10005448_pt1 | contig 13525 bp, 14 predicted proteins | sample C55metaG_FD_115307 | JGI IMG/M metagenome (GOLD analysis project Ga0157372, IMG submission 115307) | Corn rhizosphere microbial communities from Kellogg Biological Station, Michigan, USA - C5-5 metaG | ecosystem: Host-associated > Plants > Roots > Rhizosphere > Soil | place: USA: Michigan... | reverse complement strand
TCGCGATCCTGCAGCAAATCGGCATTCGCCGCACGCGCGAGCAAGCAGAAAAGATCTGCGCGATCGTCGACATCGAAACAATGAAGCGGCGCGTTCAGAAGAAGGGAGCATTCTTTTATGGCGAGCCCGAAGGCTTCTTCCGCCGGGGCAAGCCGGAATCGTGGCGGGAGGAACTGGTTCCGGAAGAAATCACCATCATAGAATCCCTGACTTCCGACCACATGCGCCGCTTTGGTTATGTCCCCGCGCTCAAGGCGTAGCATGCAAATTTGGCTTCATATTGGCGGCGAGAAGACGGGCAGCACGAGCATTCAGCATGCCTTTGCCAAGAAGCGCGAGCAGCTCAGGGCACGGCGGATTCTATACCCTCAGTCTCTGGGCGAGCGAAGCCATCTCAAGCTCTACTGCTTCGCCTCGGACGGGCCGTTTGACGAGCTCAAAGGCCAGGTGGGTTTGCGCAGCGAAGCGGACGTCGAGGGTTTCCGGCGCACGCTGGAACGGGATCTACGCAGCGAAATTGAGCGCCACGCGCCTGACGTGCTGGTCATCTCAAATGAACACTCCTCTTCGCGACTTTTCACGTCAGCGGAAATCAGACGTGTTCATGATTTGCTGTCCCAATTCTCCCCCCGGATCAGGGTCGTGTTTTACGCCCGGCCGCAATGGGAATTGCTGACCAGTGCCTACTCCACTTATGTGAAGGAAGGTGGCATTCAGCCGTTCGGAATGCCCGGGCCGGATGAACTCGAGGCAAAGTACAATTACCGGCGCATTCTTGAACTGTGGGCTGCACATTTTGGGACTGAGAATATTGTTGTACGCCCATATGGCTCCGGGACTCTTGTTTCGCAGGATGTGGTGCTGGATTTCTGCGGTCTGGCAGGCCTGCCTGCCGTTGGCGACAGCATGCCGCGGCACAACACGGCGCTGAGCGTCCCTGCTCTGGAGTTTTTGCGGCGCTTCAACCGGCTGGTGCCGCGCACGATCGACTTTCAGTTCAATCCGCTCAGGGGAAACATCGGGCACCTGCTGGAGCGCTACAAACCGGAGCAGAAACTGGTAGCGGACTCGAATCTGGTGAGGAAGCTCTGGGACTGGAGCGAACCGATCAACAGCTGGGTTTCACAGCAATTTCTTGAGGGGACTCCGCTGTTTGCCCCACCGCAAACAGAAGAGGACCCTCTGCCGCTCCAGAACTTCACCCTGGACCAGGCCTTTCAGGTGTTCGCCTATCTTTGGCAGCTCAAGCAGAAGCAGATCATCAATGCCAAGCGCTAGAATGGCGGAGCGGGCGGTAGCAAGGTCCTTTGGCTGGCACGCCCTGCTTATCCCGTCGCTCGCCGGACAGATTGAATTTCGTTTTCCAGCGCATTCAGGAACCGAGACCGGTCCGGTTTGGAAAAACCGGCATTGTAGGTCTGCCCTCCGCTCAGCTCCCGCAAATGCCGCTGCAAATCGCGCATGCCGAGGGCCATGCCGATCCCTTGCGTGGTAAAGGGTTTGCCTGTCGGTCCGAGCACACGCGCGCCTTTGGCCAGGCAGCGTGATGCGAGCGGGATGTCCGCTGTAATCACAATGTCGTTGTCACCGGCGCGCTCAGCGATCCAGTCGTCCGCCGCATCGGGGGACTGAGGGACGGTCACATGCCGCAACAGCGCATTGGCGCTCGGCCGCAGTCCGCCGTTGCTGACCAGGTAAACCGGCAGATTGTGACGCGCTGCCACCCTTTCGACTTCCTCTTTGACCGGGCAGGCATCGCCATCGACGAAAATCTCCAGCACCGGGTCTTACGCCGCCCGGCGTGCTCTGCCGCGATACCTTGGCCGCTTGCGCTGATAGACGGATGGGTCCGGCCGACCCGCCGCTCGCTTCGCCTCCTGGCTATCTGCTTCCGTCGGACGCGCGCCAATCACGGTGAGTGGCCGCTTTGTCAGCCGCTCGATGCCCCGCAGCAATTGGCGCTCGGAGGCATCGCAGAATGCGACGGCGACACCGGCGTTACCCGCGCGTGCGGTGCGTCCAATGCGATGAACATAACTCTCCGGCTCGTGCGGCAGCTCGAAATTGATTACGTGACTCACGTCGTCGACATCGATGCCGCGGGCCGCGATATCGGTAGCCACCAGCACGCGGGCGTGGCCGGAGCGAAACCGCTCCAGCGCCCGCTGGCGCGCATTCTGGGACTTGTTGCCGTGGAGGGCGTCGTTGGAAATGCCGGCGCGCTGCAGATGCTCGCTGACACGATTGGCGTGGTGCTTGGTGCGCGTGAACACAATCACACGGGACAGCGCAGGATCCTTGAGCAGACTGGTGAGCAGCCCACGCTTCTCAGCAGTTTCCACGAAGTGCACCCGCTGCTCTATCTTGTCCACCGTCACTGCCTCGGGCGTGATTTCCACCCGCAATGGCTGATGCAGCATCTCGGCCGCGAGTTTCGCGACGTCGGCTGGCATGGTGGCGGAGAACAGCAACGACTGGCGCTTTTTCGGCAACATCGCCACGATCTTCCGCACGTCGCGAATGAAGCCCATGTCGAGCATCCGATCGGCTTCGTCGAGCACGAAATGCTTGACTTCGTTCAACCTTATGTGCCCCTGCTGCGCGAGATCGAGCAGGCGCCCCGGCGTGGCTATGAGAACGTCCACTCCGCGGGCCATCGCCTTGACCTGCTGAGATTGGCTGACGCCGCCAAGGACGGCGGCGTGGCGAAGCCCGGTGTGGCGGCCGTAGGTTGCGAAGCTCTCGCAGATCTGCAGCGCCAGCTCGCGGGTGGGTGCAAGCACCAGCGCATGAGCTGAGCGCGGAGCAACGGAATACTGTGGCTTTCCAAGCTTCTGCAGAATAGGCAGGGCGAAGGCCGCTGTTTTGCCCGTGCCCGTCTGCGCGATGCCCAGCAGATCGTGGCCCTCCAGCAGGGGTTGAATGGATTGCGTCTGGATCGGTGTCGGGTGGGTGTAGCCTTCAGCCGCAAGCGCGCGGCAGAGCGGCTCGGAAATTCCGAGCGCCGCAAACATATCTGTCATGATGAATCTTCTTCCTTTATGCGCCGGGCGCTCGCAAGCTGGAAGCACGCGAAACGCCATGGAGCGGATGACCGCCTTCCACGCGCACCTGGAGCTAACGGAGATTGTTTTAACGAACGGTCCGGATAAAGCCGTTACGGCATCGTGCGAGGCCGGATACCAAGCGTACATATAGTATGCCCTTCGCCCTAGTCAACCTGACGACCCCGATCGGAACCCTGAACGCGTTTCGCGACCGGCAGTGAATGGACATCCATTTGCCCGAAAAGAGCCGTTCCGACACATATCGATGCCGCGCAGAAGAGGTGTCGCGTATGGCAGCCAGCTTCAAGAACACTGAAAACCGGAAGTTCTGGGAAGAGATCGCGGACGAATAGCAGCGCATGGCAGAGCAGATTGTCGGCAATGTTCTGCCCGATGGTCATTCTCGATAGTGCCCAACGCCACCACCTTCACCGGTTCGGGGCGCCACCACAGTGCTGTTCAAGAACGTCGTAAAGGTTTTCGCCGGTCGAAAACACAGCGAAGTGTCTGTTAATCGGACCGGCGTTTCGAATCACGACGCCAGTGTGGGTACCAAGGTCAAATGGCAACGTGTTCGGACCAGCCCACCACGAGCCGTCGGCATGCTTCGCAAACCCCTCACAAGAGAACGAGTGCGCCTGCACGATTGGCGGTGGCTTTTTTTCAGGCGGCGGGTGAGCGCACGAGCCCAGGGCGCCTGAAAGGCAGAGGGCGCTGAGTAGGCGGGTTGTATTCATGGCCACGTCTGAAGGAGGGGAGGGGATCAAGTCACAAATGCAGCTTAGGCGCGCGACAGATGCGCGTATCACGCCCACCACGACGCCGGGCATAGCACGTAGTTGCGAGGAATGCGTTGCAGTTTCATTAGAAGGTGCAGGGACTTGTGGGTAAATCGTATTGGCAGCAATGGCGTCAACCAGATCCATGTTAGTATTGAACGTCGATGCGGGGCTGGATGGTCTAAGGCCCGATAATCGCATTGCGGGTCTGGCGCTACCAAGCTGGTCCATCTCTTCAGCATGAACACCCCATTTTGGTTGAACTTGGCCCCGGTGGAGAAAGCCGGGGCTTTTTGTTGTGAGGGGCCATCCCTTGGCAGCCATAAACCCTTCCTGGCTCGCGCGAGGTCACGACGATGAGATCCCTGCTAATGGGCCATCCAGTCCCCACAGGCGAAACGGCCTACCATGAAGGTTGCCGCGGGCGACAATGCTGCATTGCAGAAGCGCGTGATACTGGTGATCGGCGGCCCCGGCAGACGTTTGTCATAAGAAAGGGGCGCGCCCACTGCCACCGGTTCGAGTCTCGTCAGGCGCTATCTGGAGAACCCTCTTGTCGTTAGCCGGCGCGGATGGCAACCGGTATCGCTGATCCAGCCATGTTGTTGGGTTCATGAACATAGCTGCGTCAGTGTGGCCGCCGACGGAAGGCATGCTGGCGGAGCGGGAGGGATTCGAACCCTCGATACGTCTTTACAACGTATAACGGTTTAGCAAACCGCCGCCTTCAGCCTCTCGGCCACCGCTCCGGCTAGGCGCTTAAAGGGCTTTAGCAGAGAACAAATCGCGTCGCAGCAGAAAAGTGCCACCAAATTGCCACCGCGCTGCCCGTTCAGCCCTCTATTCGGCGGAAACCCCTTCGAATAGCAAGAGCTTTAGAAGCGGTGGCCCGCACTGTTAAATTGACCCACCGACGGTTTCTCTAAGGACGGCCTTTCGAATGTTGGTGCGCGAATGTGGCGATTGCGCCATGTGCTGCAAGCTGCTCGATGTGAACTCCATCGAGAAGAAGGCGGGCACCTGGTGCACGCACTGTGTCGGCCAGCGCGGCTGCGCCATATATGAGACTCGTCCGCAGGAGTGCCGAAACTTTATCTGTGCATGGTTGGCAGGGCCGACACTTGACGAGCGCTGGAAACCATCCAACTGCAAATTCGTGGTCGCCCCCGACGGGGACGGCCTGAGACTGAAGGTGGCAGTCGATCCGGCGCGCCCGGACGCCTGGCACAAAGAGCCTTTTTACTCGTATTTCAAAAACTGGATACGGCAGAATGCTGCAGACGGCGCCGAGCTGCTGGTGCTCGTGGGCAGACGCGCGATCGCGGTGCTGCCGGACAGCGATGTCGATCTCGGCCCGTTCACAGACGATCATCGCTTCATTATGGCGCGCACGGAGACGCCATTTGGGCCGCGCTTCGAACCGCTCAAGCTCTATAAAGACGATCCGCGCGCCCGGAGATAAGTCCGCAAAAAGCGCGGCACAGCGGGCCTGTGCGGCCTCTGCCTTTGCAGTTTCGCTTCAGCCAATAGCCATCGTCGGCGAAACTAGGCCGATGCGTAGCCTGCCGGGCGCGGTCCGGTTTGAAGGCCCCGCCGCACCACCTCGGCCCAGGCACCCTCAGCGTCATCGGCGAAAGAGAAGAGCTGCAGGTCCGCGGGCGCGATCATCCCTTCATCTGCCAGATGCCTCAAATTGAGCGCGGCGCTCCAGTAGCCCTGATCCAGCAGCACCACGGGAATGCGGTGCATTTTTAGCGTCTGCATCAGCGTGAGAATTTCGAACAGCTCATCCATCGTGCCGAACCCGCCGGGAAAAATGACGAGCGCATTCGCCCGCATCACCAGATGGAATTTCCGAATGGCGAAATAGTGGAACTGGAACGTGAGCTCCGGCGTGGTGTAGGCGTTGGGTTCCTGCTCGCGGGGCAGGCCAATGTTGAAGCCGATGCTGGGAGCGCCGACTTCCATCGCGCCGCGATTGGCCGCTTCCATGATGCCAGGGCCGCCTCCGGTGGCGATGACGTTATCCCGGATACCTCCGTTGGGGCGAAGGGCGCCGCCACGTTCCGAGGCGATGCGGCCGAAACGCCGCGCTTCCTCGTACCATTTCGCCGAGCGGCTGCCGGGCCGGGGCTCGGCTCTCGGGGGTAATGGCGCGGTCGAAGCGGATTCGTCCCCAGCACCGGACGGAAGAACCCGGGCGCTGCCGAACACAACGATGGTGGAGCGCACACTCCAGGCCCGCAGGCATTCTTCGACCTTTTCATACTCCAGCAGCAGCCGGACGCCGCGCATGCTCTCGCCCAAGAGGAAGTCGGGATCGCGGGCCGCCAACCGGTACGCGGGAGATTCCTTCTGGGCGAGATTGTCCTTGGTCATTTCACATCTTCCGAAAACGGAGCCGTTATATCCGACGCGGATGTTCTGACCAGCCGCCAACATCTTCAGCTATTTTTGGGCGACTAGCCCGATTCCCTCTTTCCCGGCTTAATGCGCTCGCCAAGTAAGGGGGCAGCATGCTGGCACTGTTGGGCGTGGGTGTGGTGGTGGTCGGCTTTGTCATCCGCCTCAATCCGCTTTTGGTGATTGGGGCTGCCGCCTTCGTCACCGGATTGTGCGCAGGCCTGCCGCCGCTCGCCATCCTTTCCGCTCTCGGCAAGGCCTTCAACGACAACCGGTACGTTTCGCTGCTGTGGCTGATCCTGCCGCTGATAGGGTTGCTGGAGCGCTACGGGTTGCAGGAGCGCGCCCGCATGCTGATCGGCCGCATCCGTGTCGTGACGGTCGGGCGGCTGCTGCTTCTCTATTTCATCCTGCGTCAGATAACCGCGAGCCTCGGACTGACCTCTCTCGGCGGCCATCCGCAGATGGTGCGGCCGCTGATTGCGCCGATGGCCGAAGCCGCCGCGGAAAAAGAGCTGGGCGAAGTGCCTGACGACGTGCGCTACCGCATTCGCGCCAACGCCGCGGCAGTGGATAACGTGGCGGTGTTTTTCGGCGAAGATGTGTTCATCGCCATCGGGTCCATCCTGCTCATCAAGGGCTTTCTGCAACAGAGCGGGATTGCTGTGCAGCCCTTCGATCTGTCGGTGTGGGCGATTCCCACGGCGGTCCTTGCGCTGCTCATTCATGGCGCGCGCGTGCTGCTGCTCGATCGGAAGTTGAAGCGCGAAACGGCGCAGGCGGCCGAATGATCACGCTGCAATTCTGTTATGTCGTGGCCGGGCTCGCATTTGCGAGTTTTGCCGCGCTGAGTGTTTTCGACCTCAGCAACCGCAAGCGCTTCGCCAACGCTGGCTTCTGGGGCCTGATCGGTGTGAGTTTTCTGTTCGGCTCGTGCCTGAGCGACTGGCAGAATGGCGTGGTGGTGCTTGCAATAATTGTGCTGGGCGGATGCGGATTGCTGGGCCATGGCAGCCCTCCCACCACCACGCCGGAAGAGCGGCGAACGAGTGCAGAGCGGCGGGGCAACTGGCTGTTTGCGCCGGCGCTGCTGGTGCCGGCTATCGCGCTGTCCGGTACCCTGTTCCTGAAGCAGGCGCAGATTGGCGCATCGTTGCTGCTCGATCCGAAAAATGTGACGGTCATTTCGCTGGTGCTTGGGATCGTGATCGGCCTTGCCGTTGCAATCCTGTGGCTGAGGCCGCGCTCGCTTGCGCCGTTGCAGGAAGGCCGCAGGCTGGCGGACATGGTGGGCTGGGCCATCGTGCTGCCGCAAATGCTGGCCTCGCTCGGCGCCATCTTCGCATTGTCCGGCGTGGGCAAGGCGGTGGGCGAAATCGCCACACGCTATCTGCCGCTCGATAAGCCATTCGAAGCGGTGGTGGTGTATTGCGCTGGAATGGCCGCATTCACCGCCGTGATGGGCAACGCCTTTGCCGCCTTTCCGGTGATGACGGCGGCGATTGGCTTGCCGCTCATTGTGCATCAGTTTCACGGCAATCCGGCCATCATGGCTGCCATCGGGATGCTCTCCGGTTTTTGCGGCACGCTGACGACGCCGATGGCGGCGAATTTCAACATCGTGCCGGCGGCCCTTTTGGAGCTGCCGGACAGAAACGGTGTCATCAAGGCGCAGCTGCCGACCGCGGCATTGATGCTGATTGCCAACACGCTGCTGATGTATTGTCTCGTTTACCGGTTCTGAGGACGCTATGTCGGTGGTGCTGACGAAAGAACTCGCTTCGCATTTTGCGCGGACCGCGCTGGGGCATGTCACGCGCGAGTACCCCAACAAGCTCGATCACGTGATGACCGGGTTGGATGATGCGAAGAGCCCGCGCGAACTGCATCCAATCTTCTATGGCAGCTTCGACTGGCACTCCTGCGTCCATGGGTACTGGACTCTGGCGCGATGCCTGCGCCGATTCCCCGATCTGCCCGAAGCCGATGCCATCCTAGCGCTGTTCGATGCGCAGTTCACGCCGGAGAAGGTGGCGGGTGAATTGGCGTATCTCGCGCGGCCTTCCGCCCGCGGCTTCGAGCGCCCTTACGGCTGGGCCTGGGCACTGAAGCTGCAATCAGAATTGCTGCTGCACCGGAATGTCGACGGCGAACATTGGTCCCGGACGATGCGGCCGCTCGCCGATGCGTTCGTGAAGCGGCTTACGGATTTTCTCCCGCTCGCGACGTATCCGACCCGTGCTGGGACGCATGGCAATTCGGCATTCGCGACAATGCTGTCGCTCGATTACGCGGGCGGACGTGACGACACTGCATTCTCATGCCTGCTGCAGCACAAGGCGCGCGCGTGGTACGGGAGCGATGCTGCCTACAATGGATTCGAACCCTCGCTGGACGACTTCCTGTCGCCGTCGCTGATGGAAGCCGCCTGTATGAGTCGCGTACTCGATGCAAACGCATTTCCGACTTGGTTCGAACTGTTCCTGCCTCGTGCAGAGCATGGCCAGCCAAGCTTTCTCTTCGCGCCGTCCACCGTGAGCAACCGCAGCGACGGCAAGATCGCGCATTTGGACGGTCTTAATCTTTCGCGCGCCTGGTGCTGGATGCTGATCCTTGACGCACTTCCACAAGGCGCCCTGCAGAACGTTGGGCCGGTTATTGACCGGCATATCGAAAGCGCGCTGCCGTACGTGACAGGCGATTACATGGGAGAGCACTGGTTGGCGAGCTTTGCGCTTCTGGCGCTCGATCCGTATCCGGACTAGATACGAAGCACGTTGGTCAAACCTGAATCCATTCTGTGTCCGTCTCCGGCGGGGCTGTATTGTCCGCCGGGAGACTTCTACATCGATCCAGTGCGGCCGGTGGCGCGCGCCGTGATCACGCACGGCCATTCCGACCACGCACGCAGCGGCCATGGCGCGGTGCTCGCCACCGCCGAAACGCTCGCCATCATGCAGGCGCGATATGGAGATGGATTTGCGCAAAACGCTGAAGCGGTGCGTTATGGACAAACCACCGAACGGGATGGCGTGGACGTCATGCTAGTGCCGGCGGGCCATGTGCTCGGGTCCGCGCAAGCCGTCATCCGCAGCAAGGGGCTCACCATCGTAGTCTCTGGCGATTACAAGCGACGGCGCGATCCCACTTGCCTGCCGTTCGAACCGGTGAAGTGCGATGTGTTCGTCACCGAGGCTACGTTTGGGCTGCCGGTGTTCTGTTTTCCGGAAGCCAGTCACGAGATCGAGAAGCTGCTGAAATCCGTGGCGCAGTTTCCGGAGCGCACGCACCTGGTGGGCGCGTATGCACTCGGCAAAACACAACGCGTGATCCGGCTCATTCGCGAAACGGGCTACGACACGCCGCTTTATATCCACGGCGCGCTAGCCAGCATGAACACGCTCTATGAGCGTTTCGGCATCGATCTCGGCCCACTCGAAGCGGCAACGGTGGAGAACACCAAGAAGGCGGATTTCGCCGGCGCCATTGTCATCGCGCCGCCCTCCGCATTGGAGGATCGCTGGACGCGGCGCTTCGCCGATCCGTTGCCGGCGTTTGCCTCGGGATGGATGCGCGTGCGGGCCCGTGCGCGACAGCGCCACGTCGAGCTGCCGCTGGTGATCTCCGATCATGCCGATTGGCAGGAACTGACCGACACCATCCAGGAGCTTGCGCCGGGCGAAGTGTGGATCACCCACGGCAACGAGGATGCCTTGCTGCGATGGTGCACGCTGAACAACCAACCCGCGCGCGCACTCCGCCTCGTCGGCTACGACGAAGACGAAGGCGAGGATTGATTGCGCGCGTTTGCCAATCTGCTGGACCGGCTGGCGTTTACCCCGGCGCGCAACGGCAAGCTGACCCTGCTGCGGGATTATTTCCGCGAAGCCGCCGATCCGGAGCGCGGTTGGGCGCTGGCGGCGCTCACCGGCGTGCTCGGCTTTGACGCCGCGAAACCGTCCTTCATCCGTAAAGCGGTGGAAGCCCGCATCGACCCGGAGCTGTTTCATTTCTCACACGATTACGTCGGCGATCTGGCGGAAACGGTGGCGCTGGTCTGGCCGGCGAAGCACGGTGCCAACCGCGAGCCGGAGCTGTCGGAAGTGGTGGACACGCTCACGCACGCGAGCCGGGCCGAGGTGCAGCGGCTGCTGGAAGGATGGTTGGATGCCCTCGATCCGGATGGCCGCTGGGCGCTGCTGAAATTGCTGACGGGCGGGTTGCGCGTGGGGGTGTCGGCGCGTCTCGCGAAGCACGCGCTGGCCGACATGGGCGGCGTCGATGTTGGTGAGATCGAGGAAGTCTGGCACAGCCAGCGCGCGCCCTATGAAGACCTGTTTGCCTGGCTGGAGAAACGTTCCGACAAACCATCCACCAACAATCCCGGCCGCTTCCGGCCGGTCATGCTGGCGCACGCCATCGAAGAGTCCGATTTCGCCAAATATGAGGCGAGGGATTACGCGGCGGAGTGGAAGTGGGATGGCATTCGTGTGCAGGCGGTCAGCGAGCGTGGGATACGCCGCCTCTACAGCCGCACCTCGGACGAGATTTCCGGCAGCTTTCCCGATGTCATCGAGGCGCTGGACTTCGAAGGCGTCATCGATGGCGAATTGCTGGTGATGCGCGAGGATCGCGCCTGCTCCTTCAACGAGTTGCAGCAGCGGCTCAACCGCAAGAGCATCGACCTCGCGCTGCTGGCGAAATTCCCCGTCGGCATCCGCGCCTACGACATTCTGCTCGATGGCGAGGAGGATGTACGGCAGCTATCGCTTGAAGAGCGGCGCAAGCGGCTGGAAGCGTTCGTTGCGCGCGCGAATTCCCCGCGCATCGATCTCTCCCCGCTACAGCCGTTCTCCAGCTGGGCAGAGCTGGCCGAGTTGCGAGCGCATCCACCGCAGGGCGATCCGCAAATCGCCGAAGGCCTGATGCTCAAGCGCTGGGATTCGATCTATGAAGCGGGCCGCCCGAAAGGGCCATGGTTCAAGTGGAAGCGCGATCCGCACCTGGTGGATGCGGTGCTGATGTATGCGCAGCGCGGGCACGGCAAGCGCTCCGGCTACTATTCCGACTACACCTTCGGCGTGTGGAAAGAAGATGCGAATGGCGATCGCGCGCTCACGCCGGTTGGCAAGGCGTATTTCGGCTTCACCGATGAAGAGCTGAAGCAACTCGACAAATTCGTGCGCGACCACACCGTGGATCGCTTCGGCCCGGTGCGCGCTGTGAAGGCGGACAAGGATTTCGGGCTTGTGTTGGAAGTCGCCTTCGAAGGGTTGGCGCGCTCGACGCGTCACAAGTCCGGCGTGGCGATGCGTTTTCCGCGCATCAACCGCATCCGCTGGGACAAGCCGGCGCGCGAAGCCGACGAGCTTTCCACTCTGGAGCGTCTGCTGGAAAAGGAACTGTGAGGCACATCTAAGCATTCGCCTCGCATGTCCCTGTTCGAGCAGCAGTTACGCGAGGAGACGCCGCGCTCGCTGAAGGCGCTGCGCGACGCCGAAAACGGCTGCCGCCGCTGCGATCTCTACAAATTCGCGACCCAGGCGGTGCCCGGCGAGGGGCCGAAAAATGCACCGCTCATGCTGATCGGCGAGCAGCCGGGCAACGATGAAGATCTCGACGGCCATCCCTTCGTCGGGCCCGCGGGCCGTGTGCTCGACAAGGCGCTGCAGGAAGCCGGAATTGACCGCAAGCAGGTGTACGTCACCAACGCGGTCAAGCACTTCAAACACGAGATGCGCGGCAAGCGTCGCCTGCACAAGCGGCCCGATCCGGGAGAGATCGAGGCCTGCCGTTGGTGGCAGCGAATCGAGCGCGAATTGGTGAAGCCGAAGCTGATGGTAGCGCTGGGCGCCACGGCCGCGCGCAGCGTCTTTGAGCGGGTCATTACCATCAACAAAGTACGAGGTGAAATCTTGCCGTTGCCGAATGGCGGCAGCGCGCTTGTCACCATCCACCCCTCCTATTTGCTGCGTCTTCAGGAAGAGCGGGACAAGCGGGCGGAGTACACCCGTTTCGTCGCCGATCTGAGCGTCGCGCGGGATTATGCCCAAACATACTTGTAATATTGTTGCGTTGGCGCCGGCCATTCTTGCAAACTCGTTTCAAAAGTCAGAGGATTGCGCTGAATACGTGGTGGAGGACACGTCATGCAGGTCAGACACATTCTCCGCGAGAAAGGCCGCCAGGTGGTGGACATCGAGCCTGATGCCACCCTGCGGGACGCCTGCCGCAAGCTGGTGCAGCACAATATCGGCGCGCTGGCGGTGCGCGACCGAAGCGGCCGGTTGGCGGGCCTGATCTCCGAACGGGACATTGTACGTGCGGCCGCTCACGACGGCTGCGAGGCCCTGGAACGATCCGTGTCAGAGCACATGACCAGCGCGTTGGAAGCATGTTCGGAAACCGATTCCATCAATGAGCTGATGGAAATCATGACCCGTCAGCGATTGCGCCATTTGCCGGTCATGCAGAAAGGCCAGCTCAGTGGAATTGTCTCGATCGGCGACGTGGTGAAGACCCGGATCGAAGAAACCATGCACGAGGCCGAGAGCCTGCGCGAGTACATCGCAGCCCGCTAGTATTCTCCATTCTACGAATGGCCGAACAGGGAACCGCGGCGTTCGGGCCCGCGTTGATTAATTTACCAAAGGATGCATCGCCGGTGGCGGCGGGGCACTGGAGAAACAAAAGGAGAATAGGTACATGAATATCAAGGCTTTAACGCTGTCTGCGGCGGCGTTGGCGTTGGTGAGCGGGGGTGTGTTTCCGTCCGGAGCCTCTGCGCAAACCAACACCCAGGTGGCGCAAACCAGCAACAATCAGAATCAGCCAATGCAGTCCCAAGGGGGCGCAGGGCCCACAGAACCGAAAATGGACCCGAATTCGACCACCTCGCCGGCGGTCAATCCGCCTGGCTCCAACCCGGGTTCGAACAGCTCGATGGGCGGAACAACCGGGGGCAACATGGGAACCACCGGCAGCGGTATGACAGGCGGCGGTATGACAAACACCACTGGTACGATGGGCATGACCCATCATATGACGCATCGTACCCACCACGTGGTACATCACAAGACACATCACACTAAGCATCATACCACCCACCATACGACCCATGCTGCGGGCGCTACCGGCACAATGGGCACAACGGGGACGACCGGGACCTCTACGACCCCCGGCGATCAGGGCAGTAACCCGGGTGGGACCACGCCGCACTAGGGCACCCGTTCCGCGCAAGCCGAGAGCCAGCCCGTTGGGCTGGCTCTCGCGCTTGTGGAACCCGGCTGTCCCGCG
>Ga0157372_10005447_pt1 | contig 13525 bp, 13 predicted proteins | sample C55metaG_FD_115307 | JGI IMG/M metagenome (GOLD analysis project Ga0157372, IMG submission 115307) | Corn rhizosphere microbial communities from Kellogg Biological Station, Michigan, USA - C5-5 metaG | ecosystem: Host-associated > Plants > Roots > Rhizosphere > Soil | place: USA: Michigan... | reverse complement strand
TAGAAAGGATAAGGACCATGGCAAATCATGGTAGCGCATCACCGCGCAAACAAGAATCTCGCACACTCGACGCCAATCTAAAACGCCGCGCTCGAAAACTCGCAACCGACAGCCGAGTCGATCCAAGAACACGCTCATTGATTCGTTATGGATTGCAGATCAAAAGACCCATACCTTGAGCAAATAGTGAATCGTGTTGAGGCCGGCGAAATGCGGATCGACCACATCCACTTTGATAGTGACTAAGAATTCTCCGCGCCGCTCCGTGTCTCGGCGGCGCATAACCGCCGAGACACGGCAGCCGCACGTCCGCGTCCGCGATCTTCATTCAGTCGTGGTCGCGGAATATCCGGTCCGCGACGTTGAGGAGATGATCAGATTTCATCTGCTCCGGAGTCCTGCGGGACTTCCTGATGGAAAGCTTCGACCCGGTTCCAGCTTGAGGTCTGGCCCGACTCTGCAGGAAGAACGACCAAGGCCTACGCCGAGCGAGACTTGCGCGAGCTAGTCTCCCTTGCCGGTGCGGATGCGGCCGAGAAGACGCGTCGCGAAAAACTACTGCCCCGACGGGGTGAGTTTTCTTGATTGTATCTTCCCTGACTCCACCGCATGGTATGTTGAAATGGGGCAGCTATCTCTGCTACTTTCATAGCAAGATCCAGCAGATACTTTTCAACAGTATCACCTGTTACTTTTGATCAATCAGGGCTTGATATATACTCCAACACTCTGAATCCACTCGGCGAGAGCTGCCCTTTTTTTCTGACCAGTCTCCAGAGGAGTTACGAAGGTTCTCTGCTCGAGCGTCGCTGAGGAGTGAAAATATGTCCAGTTCGATTCCCCCGCAAATTTCAGCATCGGATTTTGAAAGAGTAAACCGCTTGGGTGACGGTGCCTCGGGCGAAGTTTGGAGAGTACGGCCCAGCCGCGAAATTCCAACGCTTCCTCCCGAAGAATTTTTAGCGCTAAAGATATACAAGCCGGACATCCTCGAAGAGCCGAACCAACGAATGAGGATAGCGGAGGAGTATAAGACCGGAAAAACCTTAGTACATCCGAACTTGGTCAAGATCTACCACGTTGACATCGAAGCGGCAGATCAGCCGTTTCTGGTTATGGAATGGTGTGATGGCGACGACTTAATGCAGTGGAGGCAGAAAAATCCATTGCCCACCGAGCAATTTCTCATACAGTTCGCAACTCAAATGCTGGATGCCCTTGATTTTTTGCACTCCAGCCGCAGATTGCATAGAGATGTAAAGCCAAAGAACATCAATATTGACCGGAAAGGTGTCCTGCGTCTGTTGGATTACGGAATCATTAGATCACTACGAGAGCGAAGTTTTACAGAAGACTCGCCTCGTTTCGTCGGGACCTATAGGTACGCAGCTCCTGAGTACATCTTCCAGAACAGCTATAGCTTCTCGTCGGATCTGTATTCGCTGGGAGCTGTCTTCTATTTTCTTCTACATGGCAAGGAAATATTTCCGGCAATTCAACGGACTCCCGATTTACTAAAGGCAAAGGAAACACAGCGGCCAATTTTCGAGGACAACCTCGAACGCAACGGTCCGGGGTGGAAGGCTCTAATGGATCTATCGAAGCGAATGCTGGAGCCTGACCCAGCAAATCGCCCCGCAAGCGCGATGGCCTGTCGGGAACTGCTTGCCAAAGATATTCCTTCTGTACCTTTTCGCGGATACTTTGCTTGCGCATTAACGCGTTCAAATGAAGATGACGATCCGAATAGACGCGAGCTTCGGAAGCAACAACTTGAGCAGGTATCAAAAGTAATCAAATCGCGTGCCGATAGGAATGGCGTGACAATTTATTTCCCAGGCGAACATACCCACCCGCAGGGTGCGCCGGATCTTAAGCCTCCCGAAGTCTATTGGATTGATCGTGAACGCGTCGCTAGTGCAGATCTTCTCGTAGTCTTTGCTGACGAGCCGAGTTTCGGAGTGGGCCAAGAATGCGAAATTGCCGCCAACGCTGGTGTGCCAATCGTTATTTTCCATTCAAGCGACATAAAGGTTTCACGGATGCTCGAGGGTATTGCCGGGCGGATTATTGCAAAAATAGCCTTCGAGAACGTTTCAGATCTAGCTAACAAAGCCAATCAATTCTTCGAAGAGAACAGAAGTCGGCTGAACCTATCGCGCCTGAGCCGCGAAAGGGAATATCACCTGCGCCTGGGAAATAGAGTTCGCGAATTCAGATTGGCTTCAAATCTTTCAATTGAAAATCTGGCTGATAAAGCGGACGTTCCGTTAGAGTTGATGAACAGTTTAGAAAGTCGCCCGGAGCAACTTACTAACCTCAGTTTGGTAAATTTAAGACGAATCGCTAGGGCTTTAAGAGTTTCGCCTGCCGAGCTTGTTAGGGACCAGTCAGCGAGGGATCAAGAATTTGAAGATCTGCGAAATGCTAGTATCACCAATTTACGGGAGTACGCGCGTCAGCAAGAACTATCATACAAAGAATATGCGCGACTTAAAACGGCTGGGCTTGACGCGCTCATTCAACAATCGGTGAGTCTGGCTGCGAAGGGTACTCCAAAAGCGATTGATGAGGAAGCGTGGAGAAAATTTCATCATAATCTGATTGAGGAGCGACCGAACTACGATCAAGGCGACGCGCTGAGTGACGATTAGCAATGCGTAAGAAGATTTGGAAATCTGCAGTCGCGCACGGTTTAGTTCAACATTACAAACGCGAGCCACCTCCGAGTTCGCTCATAGAGCGAATGACTTCCCCCTCGAAGAGAAATCCTACCCCACCGGAACTCGCCGCAAACCTGGCCAGAAGGCTTTTGCAGAGCTTCGCAACAACACGAGGCCTGCACCAAGCACCAAACCTTGAGCTTATATGCTCATCAATCGGTTTGGCTGTCGTAAAACAGCCTCTAGTTGTAGATGCGCTGCTGCAACCAGCAAGCAATGGATACATCGCAATCTTGAATTCAACGAACAGTTTAGCTAAGCAACGGTTCTCTCTCGCTCACGAAATTGGTCACTTGGAACTGTTTAAAAGGACTGGCCTCCATCAGGCATTTGGCCACATCGACATCAAGCAACGCACCGACGTTGACTCACGCGAGGTAGAGGAACTCTGTGACTATTTCGCTTCGGAATTGCTCATGCCAACAGAATTTTGGCAGGATCTGATCGATGATGAAGGTCTGTCGTTAACTACTCTCCAAAAGCTGCGGGCGATATCTGATGTATCTTTTACTAGAGCGGCCAGAAGACTGACTGACATCGCCAATGTAGAGTGCGCGATAATCCTATGGGAGGCGATTCGCGAAGACAGCGCGATTGTTGGGTTTAATCAATTGAGCGTATGGCAAAAATCCAATGCCAGAACGGAGACATTGAACCACACCCTGTATCGTACAGATGAACTTCTGAAGGCCGGTTCCCCTTTTCATGCAATGGACCAACAAGCTCTCACAACCGGTAGGATCTCACTTTCTTTGAATAGACGGCGCGAAAGATTTCTGGCTCAGTCTACCCCGCTTGACAAAGACCACGCGATAACGATCCTACTACCCGAAAGCTCGGGTCATGTCATGTTCCCGGCGGGTAATTGACGGGCGGCCGAAGCTATACACCCGGATGGCTTTGTACTCCTTTGCTGAATTAATAAAAGAAAACAACGCAGGGTCCGGCCTGCGATTCTTTGGCATCCGCTAAACAAACTTGGAAACTTTAAGAAGAGCGGCTCGCGAATGGTGCTTACCCACCGTGCTCGCTCAACCAACCTGCGATCCGTACGCAGCAGAGGTTAAGAAAGTGGAATTCAACTAGTAGTGTCGTGAGCGGTCCTGTATGTCGGCACTCCTAAATATTGGTATGCCAACAGCCAAGAAAAGTCACAATCATTGGAGCAACTTGATTCTAAACCGAAGGTAGGAAGTTATGGCCAGGAGTAAACCTCAGAGTGAACTAGCCTTTGATGTCGGAAAGGACTATCTGGCCTTACCAGCCCGAGAATTACTCGAAGAATACGGTGCCGGCAAGCATGTGCCTGGTTCGGGAAGTGCGGCCGCCCTCTCTGCACTGATTGCAGTTGAATTAATAAGGACTGTTTGCAAACTGACGTTGAAAAAGCCTAAGTACAAGCAAAGCCACGGGAGGCTGGACTACATACAAAACAGGGTCGAAAAGGAGTTCAAACCTCGGCTCATTGAACTATTCAAGCAAGATATCGAGGCATTCAACAGAGTATCAGTCTATCGCACTCATCGTGACAAGGCAGACAATCCGAACGAAAAGCGGCGGCTAAACACAGAATCCCTAAAGGAACAAAAACAAGCAACTGAGATTCCTCTGGAAATATGTAAGCTCAGTTTGGAACTGCTGCCCTTAGCTCTAGCAGTTTTTGAAGAGGGATTTAAGTCAGCGCGAGGTGACTCCGGGGTGGCTGTTAGCAATCTGCTTTCTGCAATCTCGGGTGGGCTGTTTATCATTTTTCTAAATCTGAAGAGTTTTAAGAAGAGCCGGTGGCTCGAAGAGACCAAACAAAATGCGGAAGACCTCACAAGGCAGTTTTACCGTTACCAAGCGAGAGCATTTGCAAAGGTATTGGAATTGTACGAAGAGGGCCTCTTAGATTCTGATAAGCAACTGCGGTTTCAGTTGCCGTTTCTAGAAACGAGGAGTTCAGAGAGCACTCGGTCTCGATGACAAGAGCCAAATATGCACAAGGACGTTGGGTCAGCCCTGCGAGTTATCCGATTCCTAACCTAACCCAATGACTACTCCACCTCTACCTTGACCAGACCGAACTCATCGCGACCACATGTGACGGCGCGAGGGAAACCTCCGTGTTGAAGAGCGCTGTTGACACTGGACGTTTTATCTATGACGTGGGGTTTGTGAAATACGCTGACAGATTTCGCTCCTCTGGTGCGAACGCCTCATTCTCCCGCGACGCTACATCTCACGGCCTGAAGGCCCTGGAGGAATATCAAACACATTTTCATTAAGTGAGGAATCTATTTTGATCTCACTAAATCTGCGGATCACCGTGTCGTAAGACGAGACGTCGGATGTACGAACGATGAAAGATAGCTTGATGCCGCTTACGTCCCGATAGTCGCTGAAGTCCCATTGCACGTTAAGCGCGCCCAGCATCGTGTTGGTGACATTAACTCGCCGCAAGAGAAGTCCGCGCTCTACATTGAAAACCAATTGGATCAGTTGTGGCGAACTGTCTTCAATGATGACCTGGTAGGTTTCGCGATCGTTGATTCTGCCGACGCCAATCAGTGTAGCGCGAGTCGGAACATCCGGAATCTTAATCTCACGATTTACTAGTGTACGCGTGAGCAGTTGTGTTGTCGTCCAGTCGACCATCGTTTCGAAGAAGACCCGTGGGAATCGTTTTGAGGCGGACGTACTCGTTGGGATTGTCAGGGGAATTTCCATCAGGTGTGGCTTCCGTCTCGATAAACCTTAACCCGGTAATCCCGGCGTCCCGCCTGAGGATTTGACTGATTGCACTCATTCGCTTTGACACCCTCAGGCGTATCGAGCTCGCCGAAATTCGCCAGCAGCGGAGCGGAGAAGCGCCCAATGATCTCATGATGCCTGGACACAAGGGACCGCCACTGCCGGCTGACGCAATACTCGTTGCGGTTTCACCGCGTTTGAGGCACGATCGAGACGTTAAATAACCTCGCGTTCCGACGCTAGAAGCTAAAGCAAAGAGCACCACATTAACCGCCGTTCATTAGGCGGCCATTCGCGCGCGTCACAACGAAACGAGATCCAAAAGTCATAGCTTGTGAATTTCCCATGCAGGTGAAGAAACTCAGCAACCCAGAAGACCTCGAGCGGTTCGTCGATTTCGCGAAAGAAGTCTATTGTGACAACCCTTACTGGGTGCCTTCGAACAAACACCACTTGATCAAGCTGCTGAGCGGAAACGCCGGCTTTGGTCCACAGTCTGAAATACAGGCTTTCGCAGTCGAACATGAGGGTCGAACTCTGGCGACGGTCGCCGCGCTGAACGACGAAGCTTATCAACGTCACTGGAACGAAAGGTTGGGCCACTTACTCTTCTTCGAGGCGTTGCCGGATCAAATGGAAGCTGCCGAAGTGTTGATGGGTGCGGCATGTGAGTGGCTGCGAGAGCGAGGTTGCACAGCAGGACGACTTTCCATGCTGGCGGGAGTTCAGCTGCCTCTCACGATCGATGCGTATGACGCTGTACCCACGGCCTTCAGCCGTTACAACCCTCCGTACTATCACAGCTACATCAAGAACTCGGGCTTTGTTACCGAACATGGTCTCGTCGAATATGAAGTTGAGTTTACACCTGAATTGGAACGTCGTTATCGGGAAATGGTTCAGCGCGTTGAAGACTCAGGCGTGGTCGTGCGGTCGTGGGACTTTAACAGGCTTGAAGAGGAAGGCGAAGCATTCGCAGCATTGGCCAACGAAACGTTTAGCGCACACTGGGGCTTTATGCCGTTACCGGATGCAGTCATGCGCCCGTTTTATGTTGATTTCAAAGACCTCTTGATTCCGGAGTTTTTAGCCTTTGCCGAAGTTGACGGCGAGCGAGTAGGGTTTGTTTACTCGTTGCCCGACTTGAACCAGGCCCTTCATCCAATGCGAGACAAAGTGCTGGAGGAAAACTTTCCGGAGTTTCAGCAGCGATTTCAACAAATAGATCGCGGTGCGCTTCTGATAATCGGCGTAAAGGAGAAGTTTCGCGGTCGTGGAATCAATTTGGCTATTGGCGCGCATAGTTACCTTGGAATGATCGGTCGCGGTTACAAAACAGCCAGCTACACGGTCCTCGACGACAACTGGCCCTCACGGCGCACTACGGAGAAACTCGGCGGGGTCGCGGTACGGAATTTCGTTGTGTATCGGAAAGAGCTGAGCGTGAAATAGTGATGTGGAAAGCGAAGTGTGCAACTCGGTGTGCTCTGGGTCTCTTTGGTTAATTTTGTCCGGGAACCAGTCCACCACAGAGACACAGAGCACACAGAGGTTGCACAGAGAAGATCTCTGGAAACTAGTTGCCATAAAGAAAAAGGAGAATGAAAAGTGAAAACAATTATTTGCTTGAGCCTCTTCGCCGTCTGTGCCCTGCAGGGCACTCCAGCGAACAATTCGGGATTCAATGACAACGCCGAACAAAACAGAGTCGCCACGAGTTTTAATCCGCCAATGCCGGATCTGATCGTCAGGGGAAATGAGTTCGAATTCGTCGGAAATAAAGCGGTGAATGTTTATGTTTCCAACAACGGTGATAAGCCATCAAGGCCTTGCGTTCTGGAGTTGACTGTTCGCAAGATCGGTAACAGCGCCGTGGGCCGAGTGAAGACGGCGAGAATCCCAGTGATACAACCAGGCAAGTTCGTGAAAATTCCGGTGGACGCAACGAGTATTTTGCCGAACGCTGTCAACCTCAAAGACACAACCTTTAAAGTGATTGCCGACTCAACCAACCTCAATGCCGAGTCCAACGAAGGCAATAATGAAAAATGGCACAACTTACAGCCGTAAGGGCACCACCTGAAAAGAAGCGTTATGTTAATACCGTTGCTGAGAAGCGGGGCTTTATTCAGGAAGCGCCAGAGACGTTTGCGCACGACACTTAGCGCGCTTGCCGTGAACAGGGGGGTGATCCTCAACGCAAACGTAAACTCCTTGTCGGCTCGGATTGATCTTGCTGAGGCATTTATGAGCTGGGTAGTAAATCACTGCTGATCGAGGGCGCGGGTGACGAGTTCGATTTCGACGGTGATGTTGTCGCCGACGAAGGTTGGGTTGTCCTGGCGGCTGTAATTGATGCCGAAGTCGCGCCGGTTCAGGACCATGCGTGCGGAATAGCCGACACTCGTCTTGCTAGTAGAAGGGTTCTTGAACGTGCCGGTGACGGTGAATGGCAGTGCGATCTGTTTGGTCACGCCGTGCATCGTGAGTGGACCATGCGCGATGAACTGTTTCCCCTTCTTCTCGATCCGCTCGCTCTTGAAAGTGATCTCCGGATATTTTTCGACGTCGAAGAAGTCTGCATTTCTGAGGTGACGATCGCGTCCCTCGATGCCTGTATCCACGCTCGTCGCTTTGATTACAACGCTGACGGAAGACTTCGTAATGTCTTTCTCATCGTTGTTGAGCGTGATCGCGAAGTCGGTAAACTTTCCTTTCACTTGCGACAAGCCGCCGAGGATCGGGACCGAAAACCCGACGGTCGAGTGGTTGTTGTCGATCGGATAAGGCCGCGAGGTCGAGACCTGGGCCATGACTGTAATTGAAAACAACAAAACCGGCAGAACGGTTCTCTTCAACATTGATTTCCTCTTATTTGAATTAAGTACTTGTCGTAACCTGCGCGCACCAATCCTTCGAACGCACTCCACACTTCGTCCGGAATCTCCTGCGAGATCTGATATCCAAGGGCTGGATAGAGCTTAATTCGTTGTAGATCGCCAACCATTATACCTACTACATCCGACGCCGACAGCGACGAGTTGGAATACTCCGCCAGATACTCACGCAGCGAAACCTGCGGCGAAGTCACAACCACGTCTTTCTCGGGCCAGTAACGCCGGAATGTCGCAAACGCGCGCCGCTCCATGTAAGGCTTCTGAACGACGATAAACTTTTGTGGATCGAGACCGCGCTCCTCGAGGAGCTTTTTTGTGAACTGAACGTTCTCGCCGGTGTTCGTGGAGTTTGGTTCAACGAGAATACTCGCACGCGGAACATTCAGATCCATCGCAATGCGCGCGAATCGCACTGCTTCCGGTTCGTCCCACAGTTTCTTTGTGATTTCTCCGCGTCCGCCGGAGAAGACGATCAGCGGCGCCCAGCCTTCGAGGAATAATTGAGCGCCTCGTTCGGCGACTCTTTCATCGTGACTGCAAAGCACCAGGATCGCGTCAGCTTTCGCGACCTGGTGCTTCATTTGATGGTAGTTCCAGATCGTTTCCGCCAGGGCAAAGGTTTGAGCATCCATAGATCTTCTCGGTTAGTTCCTGCCCTGATTATTTCTTGTTCTAAGCAGCGGCTTCTTCGTTGGCCGTTACAGGTTTTCTGCTTCTGGAAGTTGGATCAAGCACACGCGCCAACACTGGAATCAGCATGAAACTGAGCGGCGCGAGAAAAATGCTGACAAAAGAAAGAAGAATTGCCAGGCCGCACGCGATAGGCACCGCCATCGAGCGACGCGCGATCCGCATCTCCAGCTCCGGTGTAACTTCGGGCTTCAACAACTTCGCTGCCACTGCATGACGCCAGATGAAAAATTTCGCAGTCGCAACACCGCCGAAGCTCGCCGTGTAAAGAATGAATGCCGTGCGGCTCCAGAAATTTTCACTGAAGAGAGCTGTTGGGAATGGGACAAACGAAACGCAGAGCAACAGCAGAAGATTTCGCCAAAGCAGACCGGCATCGTAGTCAGCGATGTAGCGGAAGATGCGGTGATGCTCGACCCACATCAATCCGATGATCAGGAAACTGATCACGAATCCTGCGACTCTCGGAAGAAGTTCAACCAGGGCGTGTCGCAGCCCGGACTCGGTGTGTTCAGCGAGGTGCGGGACTTTCAACTCGAGCACGAGCAACGTGATCACGATCGCAAATACAGCATCGCTGAAAAAGACCACACGCTCGAAGCTCAAGCCTGTTTCGGGTTCATGTTTGTCCATCGGGCGCTCCTCTGATAGAAATTGGCAGCACAGGATTTTCAAGATTTTCCAGGATTCATTCTGTAAATCCTATGAATCTTGTAAATCTTGTAAAAATTTCCTTACTTCGGCGTTCGAACGAAGCCACACAACCTGCTTACTTTCGGAATGCTCATTCAACAACCTGAGAACTTTCGGTCGTGACCTGCGCGAATAATTCCAAACCCAGTCGATAAATTCGAGATCCAGTTTTTCAGCGCAACCCTCAGCCATGTCGGGCCGTGAACGGTTGCGATAACGAAGACGTCTTTTTGTCACCCGCCAGAGACAAAGCAGGCGTGGCATGTCGAGAAAAATGATCGTGTCGCAGTACTTGAGCCTGAGTTCGAGCGTGCCTCCGAAGTTGCCGTCCATGATCCACGCGTCACCACTCGCCAGCTCATTTACGGTCTTCACCCAATCGTCGTTCGAAGGTTTCGTCCATCCTGCCCGCCAGTAAAACGCGTCGAGGTGTTTGACCGGAATGTTCACCAGTTCGCCGAGGCGCCTGGCAAACGTCGATTTTCCAGATCCTCCGGGACCGATTACGAGCACCTTTCTCATCTGTGACACACGCGGCTACGCTAACTAATCCGTGCTCACCTGCGTTAATCTGTAAAAAAACTAAATGCGAAAGGAGCCGGAATGGCGCCAACACTCTACCGGATCATTCTGCAAGTCGACAATCTCGACAAGGCTGAGGAGTTCTATGGACAGTTGCTCGGCGATCGCGGACGCCGAATTCCGCGCGGCTCGCGGCACTACATAGATTGTGGTCCCGTAATCCTCGCGCTGGTCGACGTCAACGGAGAAAACATTCCCGGTCTCCAACCAAAGCCACTGCCTGACTATGTGTATTTCGCAGTTAATGACGTCGAAGCTGTTTACGAACGAGCGCGAGAGTTGCAATGTTTATCGACTGAAGACGTGCACGGCGCGAGCGCCGGCGATCTCGTCAAACGCCCGTGGGGTGAGAGATCTTTCTACGCACACGATCCCTGGGGCAACGGACTTTGTTTTGTAGATGAAACTACTCTCTTCACAGGCAAATAGGGCCACAAAAAGGCACAAAATATAGCGTTTATGAGCAGTAATCCAACTTATCAGGCGGCAAGCACTGTCGCGCCGATCATCGAGGCACATTTCGCTCGACATATACAAGAGGCGCTCCGTCTCGGTGAAGACGATTTGGCGCCGCAACCCGATGCACAGTCGATCGCGGCGATCATCAACGCGACTTTCTGGGCCAGCTTTCGGCCTGAGGAAGGACGCTTCCCTAAAATCTCTCTGGCCTATCTCCCGCCGGAACAGGCGAAGCAGCCGATGGTGTTTGAGTATCCGCTGCCTTTGACCGCAGGCGTGCTAACAAAGCTCGCGCCCGCAGTTGAACGACCGGAGATTCATCTCGGTGTTTGGAATCTCGGAGGTGAGCTCAAAGTCTGGGGGACGACGCGCACGATTCCGAGTTTCTGTTTTGTTCTGGAAGACATTGAACCGGGATTACTCGTCGTGAAGCATCGTCGTTTGGATGGCTTTGGTAAGTATGCCAACGTGGCGGTACTCAAAGGCGAGCAGGTCAAAGTCATCGATGACAAAGGCACGAGCCTGCCTGACTGTCCCTCGCTACTCAAAGCGCTGCTGGCTTTCACCGCCGCCGCGACTAATGGTCCACATCACACGCTGAACGTGCTGGTCCAACTGAGTGCGTCGATGCGCGCGCAGGGGCATGGAGGTACTTTGCTCGTCGTCCCGTCAGGAACCGACCGTTGGCGTGAATCGATTGCGCAGCCGGTTCTGTATTCGATTACGCCTGCTTTTGCAGCGCTCACAAAGCTCTTGCGGCAGGAGGTGGATGAAGATCACGAAGATCGCACGCAATGGGAAAGCGCGCTACGTCGAGTCGTGGATACGATTGGAGGGCTGACGGCGGTTGATGGCGCAACCATCATTGACGATCAGTATGAGCTGCTCGCGTTTGGTGCGAAGATCAGACGACGTGACGGAAGTTCTCTGGTTGATAAGTGGGTGATTACTGAGCCGATCATCGGGAATATTCCGGTCGTGGTACATCCAACCGAACATGGCGGTACGCGGCACCTGTCTGCGGCGCAGTTTGTCAACGATCAGCGTGATGCGCTTGCGTTGGTCGCTTCGCAGGATGGACGTTTCACCGTGTTCGCATGGTCACCATGTGAAGACATGGTCCATGCGCACCGCGTTGAATCGCTACTGATGTAAGCCACAAAAGGCAGCCGCAGATTTACGCGGATGAACGCAGATCAGATCCGCGTTCATCCGCGTAAATCTGCGGCTGCCTTTTGTGGCTCATGGTGTAAACGTGCGGCGACGAATCATGCCGGAGGAATTCATTCGCATCGCGCGTCCATCGACTATTGATTCGAAACTGACCCAATCAGGCCCCTCCGGATCGCCAATCCCGAATTTTCCGTCACCACGTGGCACAAGTGGCTGGACACCATCCAGGAAGAGTTGTCCTTTACGCAGCACGACGCGCGTGTCGCCGTACCACGGGCTGTCGTTGTAATAATGCCCCGCAAATGCTTCCCAGTCCTTCTTAGTCTCAAACGACTTCGGGCCTGTGTAATTCGCGCCCATGTACCAGTCGGCGCCGTAAAAGGCCTGGGTCACTTGCCGGTTCTCACGAACAAAGCCGAGCAGGAACAACTCAAAATCCGGATGTTTGACAAGGAAAAGATCAGGACCAGCGCGCTCGAGGACAACCCTGCGAGTGCCATGTACGAGAATCAGTTTCTCGCCTTCGGCGGCGAATTCGAGTTTCTTCCCATCAGGTGATGTGTAGGCGCCGGTGTAATCCGCAGCGTTCTTTACTTCGTCCGGAAGCGGCGGAGGCGCAGGCGCATCCGGCAGTGGTTTTCCTTCCAGCGACGCATTGAAGAGTTCGATCGCATACTTCGTTACTGCAACTGGTCTATAACCCCGCAGATTCGCATTGACAGACGCAAACGCACCAACTCCAGCCGTCACGTCAACATCGATTGAGGAACTGAACGCCACCATCCCACCCGTGTGACGCAGACGCGTGTGACTGCCGATGTTGCTTATCCAAAGCCCGTATCCATACGACGCCGGTTCGCTACGAAACGGAGATTCGATCGCGGGTTTCGTAAAAAGCTCAAAAGATTCTTCGGAAATGAGTCGACCTTTCGGCAGCGCGCCACGATTCGCGAGCATGCGCATGTATTTCGCCATGTCGCCGGGAGTCGAAGCGATGCTGCCTGCGGCAATGTCAACTTCGATCCATTGTGCCTCGCCGAGTGGACCATGAAGGGGAAAAGGACGTCCTTCGGTGAGCGGCTCATAACCCACGGCCATGAATTTGCGCAGATCGTTGGTGATGATCGGCGCGCTTGCAGTCATTCCCAGCGGCGCGAGGATTCGCGCGCGCATCGCCTGGGCAAACGGACGTTTATCGAGTGCTTCGATCAGGAAGCCGAGAATGTTGTATCCGGTGTTTGAGTAAAGGAACCGTTTACCGGGTGCGTACCCGGTCCAGAGTTCACTGAGCAACGCGTCGAGCAGCAGCGGCTCGCCGGGAAGTCCACCAGTGTGGCTCAGAATGTGATGCGTGGTGATCGCTTCGAATTTGGACTTGATCTTGCGCCACGGCAGGTATTCGCTGACTGGTTTGTTGCGATCGAGTTTTCCTTCATCTCGCAACTGCATCAACGCTAGAGCGACAAAAGATTTCGAAACCGAGCCGATCTCAAACATCGTTTCGGGCACGACCCGCAAGTGGGCTTTCGTGTCTGCGAAGCCGTAAGTCGAAGCCCTGATTAGACCATCGCGATT
>Ga0157372_10005446_pt1 | contig 13526 bp, 10 predicted proteins | sample C55metaG_FD_115307 | JGI IMG/M metagenome (GOLD analysis project Ga0157372, IMG submission 115307) | Corn rhizosphere microbial communities from Kellogg Biological Station, Michigan, USA - C5-5 metaG | ecosystem: Host-associated > Plants > Roots > Rhizosphere > Soil | place: USA: Michigan... | reverse complement strand
GTGAGGTCGAGGTACTGGTAAATCCGGTCGGCCGCGGCGGCGGGGAAGAGGGGGTCGTTGGGGTCGGGGAGGTTGGACTCGACGTAGAGGGTGGCTTGCGGGGCGTAGTCGAAGGGGGAGCCGAGGGCGAGGGTGCGGGCGGTGTCGGGGACGCCGAGGCGGGCGCGGATGTAGGCGAAGGCGGGGTCGGTAGAGGTGGCACGGGCGTCCCGCCCTTGGTTCGTCGGCACGTTAACGCCAGACACGGGTAGGATGTTCGTGCCACGACTGGCGTTCACGGGCGGGACGCCCGTGCCACCTCGGCCCCTCGTGTCACCTCGATTGCCCCCCGTGCACATCGTCGCGCTGCACATGACGACCGGGCCGACGCGCTCGAACAAATGCCGCCGCAGGCCGTCGGCGATGCAGACGGGGGCGGCATGGAGGGTGACGCGCTTGGGGGTGCGGTTGCTGACGTCCATCCAGTAGACGGCGTCGTCGATCTGCTGGGCCAAGACGGCTTCGAGTGACATCGCCAGGTTGTTGACCTTTTCGGCGGCGCTCGACAGTTCGCTGACCTCTTCCTCGTCCTGGGTGCCGGTCAGCATGGACCGGAGATGCTTGCTGAGATCCTTGAGGCCGGGGCTGATGTCGTTCTCGACGATGTGTTTCTCTTGGATGCGGCCGTTCGAGCGGCCGAAGGATTCCTGCCATTCGATGCAGCGTTGGAAGAAGTAGTCCAGGCGGCCGTGCAGTTCGACGATCGTCTGGATCGCGAGGTTGGCGCTCGAGCCGTGGCCGGAGAGCATCCCCTTACCCTTGTGCGGGTCGTACAGCGAGCGGAGCTGGTAGCGGACGCCCGACTCGCTGACCTTGAGTCCGAAGTGATCGCCGGCGACGCCTTCGACCGTGTGGGCTTCGTCGAGGACGACGGCGTCGTACTTCGGCAGGTACTGCACGCCCGCCATCCGCAGCGCCAGGTCGGAGAAAAAGAGGGCGTGGTTGACGATCAGGATCCGCCCGCCCTGCATGCGGCGTTTGGCCGCCTGCCAGAAGCAGCCCTTGTAGTGCGGGCATTTTTTCCCCAGGCAGTTGCCTTGTTCGGCGCAGACCTTGTCCCAGACGCCGGGCTCGGGGAGGTTGGGCAGGTCCGCCAGTGAGCCGTCGGTGGTCGATCCGGCCCACTCCTCGACCATCCAGAGCGATTCGCGCTGGCGGTCGGATTCGAAGAGCGCGTCCTGCCGCCGGCGGGTTTGTTCGAGGCGGCGCTTGCAGAGGTAATTGTTCCGCCCTTTCACTAACACCGCGACGAACTCGTCGGGGTAGACGCTCTGCAACAGTGGGATGTCCTTGTCGATGAGCTGTTCCTGGAGCGAAATCGTGTGCGTCGAGATGACGACGCGCTTCTTGTTCTTCACGGCCCAGTCGATCACGGGCAGGAGGTAGGCGAACGATTTGCCGACGCCGGTGCCGGCCTCGACCATCAACGGGCGGCCGTTATCCAGTGCCCCGCGGACCGCCGACGCCATCTCGAGTTGCTGCGGGCGGAATTCGTAGCGCTCCCCCAATCGCCGGGCGATCGCCCCTTCGGGACCGAGAATACTCTCCAATGCAACGCTCATTTTGGACTTTGTAAGGGTAACCGGGAATGGAAATCAGGTACAGAGACGGCATTGTCTGGAGTCCGCCCGAACGATGGTCGATCACTCCCGATAAGGACAACTTTTGGACATATGGTCGACCCCGCGCCCCCGACGCACGCTCAACCTGCCCTCGCCCCGCGCCGCTCGCGCCTGCGGCGGAAGTATCTCGTCATTGCGATTTGCAGCGGCGCGGTCGTCTTCACGGCCACCGATTACCTTGCGGCGATCTTCCTCGCCCGTGATCCCTACACCCTCAATCTTCGCCTGCCGGTTTCGCTGGTGGCTCTGGTTGTCCTGGTCGGCTTGCTGATTATCGGCGGCGCGATCGTCCACTTCGTCCGGCAATGGCGCCGCCCGCTCGAACGCCTCAGGGTCACCCTCGAACAATCGCTGGCGGACGAGCTGCCGGTGGACGAGATCGAACGGCTGGATTTCGGGGCGTTGTCGCCGCTGTGTCCGGTGTTGCACGACTTGCTACGCGACCGACGCCGACAGCGCGCGACGATCGAAGGGTTCGAGCGCGAGGTCGGCCAGCGCGTGGCCCAGCGGACCGACGCGCTGGAGCGCGTGGTCGGCCGGCTCCGGACGCAGGCGACGCGCGACGCGCTCAGCGGCCTGTACAACCGCCGGATGCTCGACGAATGTCTCGACGAGCTCCTCGACCGGTGCCGGCAGGACAACACGCCGCTCGGCATCGCGATGGTCGACATTGACGACTTCAAACTGCTCAACGACACGCTCGGGCATCCGGCGGGGGACAGTCTGCTCAAGGCGGTCGGGCAGCTCATCCGCTCCAGCATCCGCCCGCAGGACCTGGCCTTCCGATTCGGTGGGGATGAGTTCGTGATCGTCCTGCCCAATTCCAATCGCGTTCAGTCGGAGGTCCTGCTCCGCCGGCTGACCGAGTTGGTCGACGCGCTGGTCAAGCCGCTGACCGTCGCGAGGCGGCCGCGACTGTCGTTCGGAATTGCCGAACTGGCGGAGCTGACCGACGGCGCCACTGGAGTCGCGCTGGTCGCCGAAGCCGACCGGCGGCTTTATGCGGCGAAGATCGCGAGGAAGTCCAAACCGCGAGCGGCGTGAGCGGGCCTGATGCGATGGAATTACCCGGAGTTCTGAACCGTCAGCCGCTTTCGCAAGTCTGCCTTGGCGGTCTTTAACTCGGCGTGCTCGGAGGCCTCTTTGTAATGGGGGTCGAGGGGGTAGCAGCCGCTGATGATGCCGTTCCTCGGCGCGGTCGTGCAGTCGCTGAAGGTTCGGCAGAGTTTCTTGGCGTTGAAGGGGCGGCCTTCGAGGGTGTCGGCGGGCATGTCCCAGTAGCTGAGGACGAGGCGGCCGATGCCGATGCTGTCGGCCCAGCCTTCGCGGACGATGGCCTGGGCGACGTGGGGGAGGTACTCCTGGAGGTAGGTGTAGCCGGTGCCGACGAGGATGGAGTCGGGACAGGCGGATTTGAGCTGGCGGACGGCTCGGATCTGCCGCGCGACGCCGATCAGCGGATTTTCGGGCGGCTGGTAGCCGTCGCTGGGGGGGAAGATCGCCGGGCGCTGGTAATGGGGGTTGTAGTAGGGCGAGCAGCAGCTCACGTTGACCATGCGCGCGCCGAGCCGGGCGAGCATCCGGATGAACCGGATCGGCTCGGCCAGGTCCATCTCGAGCGGATTGTTGGGATTACAACCAAAGCCATAGTAGTAAGGAATGTGCTTGGCGTATTCCTCGGGAATGCCGGGGCCGAGTTTGCCGCCCTTTGACAAAGTCGGGTCGGGTTTGAAGGGAGGGTGGTCGAAGGCCGAGAGGCGGACGCCGACCATGAGGCCGGGGACTTCTGCCCGGATGCGGCCGATGATTTCGCGCGCGAAGCGGGTGCGGCCGTCGAAGTCGCCACCGAACTTGCCCTTGCGCGTGAAGGCGGAGAGGAACTCGTGGCCGAGGTAGCCGTGGCAGTGCTTGACGTCCACGAAGTGGAAGCCGGCGCGGTGGGCGATCCGGGCGGCGCGGACGTAGCTGTCGATGAGGCGCTCGACGTCGTCATCGGTGAGGAGGACCGAATCGTCGTGGGCCGCGATGCCGAACTTCGGGTCGAGGATCGGATGGTGGTAGGCGATGCGGGGGGCGAGTTTCTTCTTGTCGAAGGGGCGGCAGAAGCGACCGGAATGAGTGAGCTGTAATCCGACGAGGAGATCGTCCAACCCACCGATGCGAGTTTGGTGGGCGGTCTGAAGCGTGTTGAGAAGGGCGCGGACGCCCGCTTCGGCGCGATGCGTATCGTTGTCGATGACACCAATTTGGAGCGGGTTGGCGCGGCCGTCTTCTTGCACCGCGAAGGCTTCACCGCCCCAGATGAGTTTTGCGCCCGACTGCCCGAAATGCTCCCACCGCCGCAGCGTGTGCGGCGACGGCGTGCCGTCGGGGTTCCCGTCCCACCCTTCCATCGGATGAATGCACCAGCGGTTGCCGACGTTGAATCCGTCGATTACGAGAGGTCTTGCGAGCGGCGATCCCTCCACAGCCGAGAGGATCTCACCGTCGATGGGCAGATCCAGACCCAGCCCCGCCACATGCGCGCGAAACGCGGCGACCTCTTTGAAGTGCCCGATTTTGGGAAAACTTTCCTCGGCCATAATTGCCCTCGCACGCGTCCCCACGCCGAGGCGACGCCATCTTAGGATGAAGATGGTTGTCGCGAAAGCGATCACCGAAACACAAGCGATGGGTTTGAACCGGCCTTTCGTGCCGGCCGCCTACCGCCTACCGCCCGCTCCCCATAGAATGCCTCCCACGATGCACGCCATCCTCCTCGAGAAGCCGCAGCAATTCGTCGTGACCGACCTCCCCGAGCCCGCCGCGCCCGCCTCCGGCGAGGCGCTGGTGCGGGTGCACCGCGTTGGCATTTGCGGGTCGGACATTTCCGGCTTCCTTGGCAAGATGCCGTTCTATTCCTACCCGCGCATTCCGGGGCATGAGTTGGGCGTCGAAGTCGTGGCGGTCGGGGCGGGGGTGACGAACGTCAAGGCTGGCGACAAGTGTTCGGTCGAGCCGTACATGAACTGCCAGCAGTGTTACTCGTGCAAGGCGGGGCGCGGGAACTGCTGCAAGAATCTGAAGGTGCTGGGCGTGCACACGGACGGCGGGATGCGGCCGCGGTTTATCGTGCCGGCGCGGAAGTTGCACCCGTCTGCCAAGCTGGGGCTGGACCAACTGGCGCTCGTCGAGACGCTGGCGATCGGGTGTCATTGCGTGAACCGCGGGCAGCCGCAAAAGGGCGAGCACGCGCTGGTGATCGGGGCGGGGCCGATCGGGCTTTCGGTAATCGAGTTTCTGCGGTTGGCGGGCGTGTCGATCACGGTGCTAGACTTGTCGGAGTCGCGCCTGCGGTTTGCGAAGGAAACGATGGGCGTGCATCACACGATCCTGTCGAAGGGGGACGGCGGCGAAATCGCGGAGCTGGAGGCGATCGGGGGCGGGCACCTGCCGACGCTGGTCATCGACGCGACGGGCAGCGCCAAATCCATGAGCCACGCATTCAATTATGTTGGGCATACCGGGCGGATGGTGTACGTCGGCATCGTGACCGCCGACATCACCTTCCCCGACCCGCTCTTTCACTCGCGTGAACAAACCCTCTACGCGAGCCGCAACGCGCTGCCCGACGATTTCACGCGGATCATCAAGCTGATCGAAACCGGCCAGATCGACACCCGGCCTTGGATCACGCACCGGACGAATTTCGACAGTCTGATCGGCGACTTCCCGAGCTTTACGAAACCGGAGACGGGCGTGATCAAGGCGATGGTCGAGGTGCCGGCGTGAGCGTCGGTTAGAATGGCGTCGGAGGTTATCTCGCTATGAACTGGGAGGATCACATAATAATTGACCCGGCGGTGCTGACGGGTAAACCGGTCATCAAGGGGACGCGCCTGGCGGTCGAATTCATCGTGGGGCTCCTAGCCGCCGATTGGAGTGAAGAGGACGTCGTGACGAATTATCCCGGCGTCACTCACGAGGACCTATTGGCCTGCTTGGCTTACGCGCGGGAGTCGTTGGGGCGCGAGCGCGTCTTCCCGCTCCCCGCGACCGCGGGGATGGGGGCGAAGGGTTGAAACTGCTCGCCAACGAGAACGTGCCCGCGGCCGCCGTGGAACTGCTCCGCTCGCGCGGGCACGACGTCGGTTGGATCAAGACCGATTCGCCCGGCGCGACCGACGATGCCGTGCTTGCCCGGGCGCGGGCGGACGATCCCCTATTGATCACGTTCGACAAGGATTTCGGGGAACTGGTTTTCTCGAAAGGGCGGCCGGCGTCGGCGGGTATCATCCTCTTCCGCGTCGTGACGTCGTCCCCGGCCGAAACGGCGAGGAAGGTCGCGGACGCCATCGATCTGCGCGACGATTGGGCGGGACACTTCAGCGTGGTCGATGAGACGAAAGTCCGAATGATTCCGCTGTCGCCGCCAGCGCCACGGCACCCGCCCGCGGCACCATAACCGGTGTGAGAAAGGGAATAAGAAGATGATTCGGACGGCAGTGACGGTCTCTTTGGTGCCGCAGGCCCGGCGCGGGCCGTTCGTCTATCACGGCGATTTGGCGGGCTCGATCGTGACGGCGGCGCGGCTGGGGTTCGACGCGGTGGAAATCTTCCCGCCCGACGCCGCGGCGATCGACGCCGCGGACGTGCGGCGGATGACCGCCGACGCGGGGATCGGCGTGGCGGCGGTGGGGAGCGGGGCGGGGTTCGTGGCGCACGGGCTGACGTTGATCGATGTGGACGTTGCCGCGCGCCGGCGCGCCGTCGATTTCGTGAAAGGGATCATCGACCTGGGCGGGGCATTCTCCGCGCCGGCGATCATCGGCTCGATGCAGGGCCGGCACGCCGAGGGGGAGCGGGATCGCGGCGTCGGATTGCTGGCGGAATCGCTGGCGGAGTTGGGCGGCCACGCGAAGCAGTACGGCGTGCCCTTGCTCTACGAGCCCCTGAACCGCTACGAGACGAACATGTTCAACCGCCAGGCCGAGGCGGCGAACTGGGTGAGAGCGCGGGGGATCGGCAACGTCAAACTACTGTGCGACCTGTTTCACATGAATATCGAAGAGGCGGACCTGGCGGCGTCGCTGCGGGTGGTGGGGGAACTGGTCGGTCACGTGCACTTCGTCGATTCGAACCGCCTGGCGGCGGGGCACGGGCACATCGATTTTTCGCCGATCGTCCGGGCGCTGCGGGACGTGAACTATCAAGGGTACGTGTCGGCCGAGTGTTTCCCGCTACCCGATTCCGAGGCGGCCGCGGCGGCGTCGATCGAAACCTATCGTCGCCTCTTCCATTGTTGAATTCTGAAATCTCAAATCTCAAATCTGAAACTTCCCATGCTCAAGACCCAACTCCTCCACCCCGACATCCTCGCGATCATCGCTCGGGCCGGTCACCACGGCAAAATCCTCATCGCCGACGGCAATTACCCCGCCAGCTCGACGCTGGGGCCGAACGCAAAACTGGTCAGCCTGCAACTGATGCCGGGCGTGCCGACGGTGACGCAGGTCTTGCAGGCGATCCTCGCGACGGTCCCCATCGACCGCGCCAACACGATGGACTACGAGCGCACCGGTCCCTACGCCCTCGCCGAAGATCCCCCCGTCTGGCCGCAGTTCCGCCAGGCGATCAGGGCGGCCGGGTTGAAGCTGGAGCTGGAGCCGATCGAGAAGTGGCAGTTCTACAAGGAAGTGGCGACGCCGGATCACATCCTGACGATCCAGACCGCCGACCAGCAGCGGTTCGCGAACCTGCTGCTGTCGATCGGCGTGCGGATGGATTGAGGGACTCGTAAAAACATAAAGACATAAAACATAAGGAGGCCAGAGGGTCGCATCTCTCGACAATCTTTATGTTTTATGTTTTATGTTTTCGGCATGAGAACCCGTCCCCTCGGCCAGACCGGACTCGAGCTTCCAATCCTTTCCTTCGGCGCATCCTCCCTGGGGGCCGAGTTTCGCGCGGTGGACGTGAACGAGGCGCTGCAATCGGTGCGGGTGGCGCTGGATCACGGGATGAACTTCATCGACACGTCGCCTTACTACGGGCGTGGCATGTCGGAGGTGCTGCTCGGGATCGCGCTGGAGGGGGTGCCGCGCGAGTCGTACACGCTTTGCACCAAGCTCGGGCGGTACGCGCCGGCCCACTTCGACTTTTCTCCCAAACGCGTGGCCGAATCGATCGACGTGTCGCTCGAGCGATTGCGCACCGATCACCTCGACGTCATCCTGTGCCACGACGTGGAGTTTGTGGACCTGGACTACATCGTGAGCGAGACGCTGCCCGCCGTCCGCAAGGCGCAACAGCAGGGGAAGGTGAAGTTCGTCGGGGTCAGCGGCTACCCGATGAAAATGTTCAAGTACGTCGCCGACCGCGCGCGGCTGGACGTGATCCTATCGTACAACCACTACACGCTTCAGAACACGATGCTGGCGGACCTGGTGCCGTACCTGAAATCGAAAGACATCGGCGTGATGAACGCCGCGCCGTTCAGCGCGCGGCTGCTCACGAGCGCCCCCTTGCCGAAGTGGCACAAGGCCCCACCGCACGTGCGCGAGATCGCCGCCAAGGCCGCGGCGCACTGCGCGAGCAAGGGGTCAGACATCGCCAAGCTGGCGCTGCAGTATTCGATCGCCAACGAGGAAATGACGACGTGCGTGACGGGTAGTGCCAGTCCGACGCGCATCGCCCAGTGGGCGACGTGGGCGGCCGAACCGATGGACGGGCCATTGCTGAAGGAAGTGCTGGAGATCCTGCGGCCGATCCACAACTGGTTCTACGTCGAGGGGCGGCCAGAGAATAACGACACGCCGATGTAATGGAACCGCAAGGCGGCGCTCGACCGGCCGCGCGGGTATGATAGGGACATCATGCGTCGCACTGTGAGGATCGCCCTTCTCGGCTTGGCGAGCGTCGGCGGCGGTGTCCGGGCGGCGGACATCGACCTGGCCAAGCTCCCCCCCGCCGCGACAGCGCCGGTCGATTTCGCCCGCGACGTCCGCCCGCTCTTGGAACGCCACTGCTACTCCTGCCACGGCTCGGAAAAACAGAAATCGAATTACCGCCTCGACGCCCGCGCGACTGCGATGAAGGGCGGGGACGTCGGCAACCGTCCCGTCATCCCCGGCGATTCCGCGCACAGCCCGCTCATCCAGTACGTCGCCGGCGTTCACCCCGAGATCGCGATGCCGCCGAAGGGCGAACGGTTAACGGCGGAGCAGGTCGGCGTCCTTCGCGCTTGGATCGACCAGGGCGCTCGGTGGCCGGCCGAAGCGGACAAGATCGCAGTGGCGGATAAGGCGGACTGGTGGAGTTTCAAACCGATCGTGCGGCCGGCTGTGCCGCCGGTCCGCGCGGAGTACGCCAGCCGCGTGCGCAACCCGATCGACGCTTTCGTCCTGTCGGAACTCGGCAAACACAATTTGACCCCCGCCCCCGAAGCCGATCGCCGCACGCTCATTCGCCGCCTCTACTTTGATCTGATCGGCCTGCCGCCTTCGCCCGAAGACGTGGACGCCTTCGCGCGCGACCCGGACGATCACGCCTACGAAAAGCTCGTCGATCGTCTGCTCGACTCGCCCCGTTACGGCGAGCGCTGGGGCCGGCACTGGCTCGACGCCGCCCATTACGGCGACACCCACGGCTACGACAAGGACAAGGTCCGCGAGCACGCCTGGCCGTACCGCGATTACGTCATCCGCGCCTTCAACCGGGACAAACCATACGACCGCTTCGTCAAGGAGCAACTCGCCGGCGACGCCTTTTATCCCGCCACGACCGACGGCATTGTCGCCCTGGGTTTCATCGCCGCCGGCCCGTGGGATTTCGTCGGCCAAGTCGAACTGCGCGAGGGCACGCTCGACAAGACGATCACCCGCAACCTGGATCGCGACGACATGGTCACCGTCGCGATGAACACGTTCACGAGTTTGACCGCGCAGTGCGCCCGCTGTCACAACCACAAGTTCGACCCGATCCAGCAGGAGGATTATTACAGCCTGCAGGCGGTCTTTGCGGCCGTGGATCGCGCGGACCGGCCGTACGAACCGAGCGACGAGGTCGCGCGACAAAGGAGATCGCTTCGCCAGCGCCTCAGCGAGCTCACCGCGCGACGCGCCGACATTGACAAACGGATCGCCATCGCCGCCCGCGGCCCGGAATTGGCCGCGATCGACACGCGGCTCGCTACGCTCACCGCCGCCGCCGCCGCCGGCCGTGACGGCAACAGGCGGCCGGAATACGGTTACCACAGCCAAATCTCGTCGGTCCAGGATGCGACAAAGTGGGTGCAGGTGGACCTCGGCGCGCCCGTCGCCATCGATCGCCTGGTCCTCGTCGCCTGTGACGACGACTTCAACCACATCGGCCCCGGCTTCGGTTTCCCCGTCCGCTACAAGGTCGAACTGTCGAACGACGCCTCGTTCACGCGAGGCGTCACGACCGTCACCGACCATACGTCGGCCGACGTGGCCAACCCCGGCGTCGCCCCCGTCACGCTGCCCACCGCCAACCGGTCCGCCCGCTATGTCCGTGTCACCGCGACCAAACTCGCCCCCCGCCAGAACGACTTCATCTTCGCCTTGGCCGAACTGAGCGCGATCACGCCCGCCGGTGAAAACGCCGCCCTGGGCAAGCCGGTCACCGCGCTCGATTCGATCGAAGCGCCCGTGCGCTGGCGCACGGCCAACCTCGTCGATGGTCATTTTGTTTACGGCCAAGCCGGCGAGATCGCCCGCCTGACCAAACAACGCCAAACGCTCCTCGACCATGCCACCGACGAGCCGACCCGTGCAACCCTCGCCGGAATCGAGCGAGATCGCACCGAAGCCGAGCATCAATTGAAGACTCTTCCGGCGCCCGGCCTCGTATTCGCCGCCGCCAGCGACTTCGAACCCCAGGGCAGTTTCACGCCCACCCACGCCAAGCCCCGTCCGATCTTCCTGCTCAACCGCGGCAGCGAGAAGCAACCCAAGCAGGAAGTCGGCCCCGGCGCCGTGTCGTTCAAGTACGTCCCGCAGTTGCCATCGCGCTTCAGCGTCCCCGTCGGCGGAGGCGAAGCGGACCGTCGCGCGGCGCTCGCCAACTGGATCGTCGATCGCGAAAACCCCCTGACCTGGCGCTCCATCGTCAATCGCGTCTGGCAGGAACACTTCGGCCGCGGCATCGTCGAGACGCCCAACGATTTCGGTCACATGGGCGCGCTGCCGACGCACCCGGAGTTGCTCGACTGGCTCGCCGCCGAATTCCGCGACGGCGGCGATTCCCTGCGCGCCCGCTCGATCAAAAGTCTGCACCGCCTGATCGTCACCAGCGCCACCTACCGTCAATCCAGCGCCGGCAATGCCGCCAACGCCCGCATCGACGCCGGCAACCAATACCTCTGGCGGATGAACCGCGCCCGCCTCGACGCCCAGGCCATCCGCGATTCGATCCTCTCCCTCGCCGGGAAGTTAGAGCCGACGATGGGCGGCCCCGGCTTTCGCGCGTTCGGTTTCAAGGACGATCATTCCCCGCACTACGCCTACGCCGAATACGACCCGGACGAGCCGTCCTCACACCGGCGCAGCGTCTACCGCCTGGTCGTTCGCTCCGTCCCCGACCCGTTCATGGAAACCTTCGACTGCGCCGACCCGTCGCAGATCGTCGCACGGCGGAACGAAACGCTGACGCCGTTGCAGGCGTTGGCGCTGCTCAACGACAAGTTCGTCCTGCGAATGGCCGAGCACGTCGCGGCGCGCGTGCAGCCCATGGGTGCCAATGACGCCCTGCGCATCGACGCCGCCTATCGCCTCGCCTACGGCCGGCCCGCCACGCCCCTCGAGCGACAAACGTTGTCCACCATCGCCCAAAAGTACGGCCTGCCCAGCGCGTGCCGCCTGATCGTCAACGCCAACGAGTTCGGGTGCGTGGATTAATTCGTTAATTGCCATGCCGCCCAACCTCCGACCAGCTTCCCCGTCCCGCCGCGAACTGCTCGCCCAACTCGGCGGCGGCTTCGGAACCGTCGCGCTGGCGGGGCTGCTTCAGCGCGATCGCCTGCTCGCCGCCGCCGACACACCGGCCATCGCCGGGCGGCTCCCCCACTTCCGTCCCCGCGCCACCCGCGTGGTCCAGCTCTTCATGTCCGGCGCCGCCAGCCAGTGCGACACGTTCGACTACAAACCCCTCCTCCACCAGCGGCACGGGCAACGCTGGGATCCCGGCGAAAAGGTCGAGCTGTTTCAATCCTCCCCCGGCAACACGCTCGGCTCCCCCTGGCCCTGGCGCCGCTACGGCGCGTGCGGCAAGCTCGTCAACGATTGCGTCGCGCCGCTCGGCTCGGTCGTCGACCAGATCGCCTTCGTCCACAACATGGTCAGCAAGTCCAACGTGCACGGCCCCGCCACGTTCATGCAGGCGACCGGTTTCGTCATGCCCGGCTTCCCCAGCGCCGGCGCGTGGGTGAGTTACGGCCTGGGCCGGCTGTGCGACAACCTGCCGACCTTCGTCGTCCTGCCCGACCCGCGCGGCTTCGCGCCGGGCGGCCCGAAGAACTGGGGTTCGGGTTTCCTCCCGGCGGAACACCAGGGGACCATGATCCGCGCCGGCGCGCCCGACCCGATCGCCGACCTCTTCCCCCCCAAGGGGTCGTACGTCAAAGCGGAAAACGAACGGGAGATGCTCCGCACGCTGAACCTGATCAACCGCCAGTACGAGGCCACACGCCAGGGCGACACCCGCCTCGACGCCCGCATCCGCTCCTACGAGATGGCCGCCGCCATGCAACTCTCCGCCCCCGAAGTCCTCGACATCAAGAACGAGCCGCAGCACGTCCTCGACCTCTACGGCCTGAACACGCCCGACGTGAGGTACGACGGCCCCATGAACCCCGGCGAGGAAACCCGCCACTTCGGCCGCAACTGCCTCGTCGCCCGCCGCCTGCTCGAGCGCGGCGTCCGTTTCGTCCAGATCTGGTCCGGCGCCGACAACGGCTTCCCCCGCCGCAACTGGGACAGCCACGAAGACCTCCGCCGCGACCACTGGCCGCTCGGCATCGGCATGGCGACGGGCGCCGCCGCACTCATCAAGGACCTGGAGGCACGCGGCATGCTCGACGACACGCTCGTCCTCTGGACCACCGAATTCGGCCGCATGCCCTGCTCCCAGGGCGCCACCGGCCGCGACCACAACCCCTTCGTCTTCACCAACTGGCTCGCCGGCGGCGGCGTCAAGGGCGGCACGACGTTCGGCGAGTCCGATGAGTGGTCCTACAAACCCGCCGACCCGACGAACCCCACGTATTGCTACGACATCCACGCAACGCTTCTGCACCTCCTGGGGATCGAGCACACGCGCCTGACCTACCGCCACAACGGCATCGACCGCCGACTGACCGACGTGCACGGGCACGTCATACGGGAGATCCTGGCGTGACCGCGCCAGCAGGGGGTCGACGGAAAACGACAGGTGGCGGTAAGGAATTGGGCTGGAATTGCGTCGTTCAAGGCAGACGGTGCCGTTTCCCGGCTCGTTAGTAGGATGTGGCGCATGATCTGGCAGATTGCGATCGGGTTATTGCTGGCGGTGGGCGGGCCGATCTGCGGCGCACAGGAGCGGTTGGTGCCGCTGCCGACGCCGCGGCGGCCGGCGAGTCAGCCGGCGCGACCGTCGTTCCTGATCGGCGCGTACATGCAGCCGCCCGACACATTTGACGTCTGGCGGTTGCGGGGAATCAATACGCTCTTCGGGTACGAGTCACGCGGGGGGACGATTTCGAACAAGCAGTGGTCCGATACGGCGGCGGCGAAGGGGTTTTATTACGTGCGGCGGCCGGGCGATGACCCGACTGCGGACGCGGCGGATCCGAACCTGCTCGCCTGGATGCACGACGACGAGCCGGAC
>Ga0157372_10005444_pt1 | contig 13526 bp, 9 predicted proteins | sample C55metaG_FD_115307 | JGI IMG/M metagenome (GOLD analysis project Ga0157372, IMG submission 115307) | Corn rhizosphere microbial communities from Kellogg Biological Station, Michigan, USA - C5-5 metaG | ecosystem: Host-associated > Plants > Roots > Rhizosphere > Soil | place: USA: Michigan... | reverse complement strand
TCACGTTCCCGACGCGGATAGCGTCACCATCAGAGACGCCATTCAAATTTGGCTGGGTGCGGCGGAAGCCGATGGATGCGACCGCGGGACACTAAAGAGTTACAAGGAGATCGCCGGCAAGCACATCCTGCCGTTCATTGGTGGTAAGAAGGTGACGCGGTTGACCGGCCCCGAAGTGGTTGCCTTCAAGGACGCCCTCTTGCTCACATGCTCACGCGCGATGACGGCCAAAGCGGTTCGCCATTTGTCGATGATCTTGAGTGAGTCCTTGCGTCGCGGCCTTGTCGGGCAAAACGTCGCTCGGGGCATCACTGTTAAGCGGCCGCGGCAGGATGGGAAGCGTCAGCGGCTTGCAAAACGTGCGGACATTCCTCCGAAAGAGCATTTGAGGCGCCTACTGGAGGCTGCGGAGCGCCTTGGGGACGAAGATCCGCGGCTCTCCGTCTTAGTGCCCGTCGTTATGCTCGCCGGCCTCAGGGCAAGCGAGTTACGCGGTTTGGCATGGCCGAACGTAAGTCTCGAAACGTCCTCAAGCCTGACAGTCACTCAGCGCGCCGACCGCTGGAACGACATCGGTCCGCCGAAGTCCGATGCCGGTTATCGAACCGTTCCGATTGGTCCAGCCCTCGCGCGCCGCCTGAAGGCCTGGAAGCTCCGTTGTCCGCCCTCCCCTCTCAATCTCGTGTTTCCCGCAGCTCGTCGCGACCGGCGCTGGTCCAGCGACAGGGCGGCTCTAGGCTATGGACCTATCAAGCAAGGCGCATTCAGCCACCTCTTTCTCATGGTCCAGATCGAAGCCGGGCTAGCGATCGATAGCGGCCGCATCGATCCGAAGGGAGAGACCGTTTGGAAGCCGCGCTACGGCTGGCACGATCTGCGCCATGTTGCCGCGTCCAACTGGCTCAACGACGGCATCGACCTTAAACGGCTCCAGACGTGGATCGGACACGAAAACATTCAGCTGACTATCGACGTTTACGGGCACCTGATGGCCGACGCGAAGAAGGACGCGGCACTGGCCGCCGCGGCGGAGTCAGCGCTTCTTGCCTGAGCGAGAGATACACAGAAGATACATGGCAGCTAGGAATTAGCCGTTTTCCGCGGGCGTCAGGCTGACTGTAAATCTGCCCGCGCAAGCGTACGCTGGTTCGAATCCAGCCCTCTCCACCAACAGACAAGTGGCTCAAAACAGCCACTTCTGCCTTGTGTGAACCACGAACGAGCCCCCCAACTCTGCCATGACGCTCGCACGCTCGACAGTCATTGTGTTTCTGGTAGTCTAAACGATCATCATGCCTTGTTCGCGATATCGCCCGGTGGCCCACCGTACACGGCTATTGTAGGCTCCGGAATATGCCACCGAACGGTAATACGCGGTCCGCGACTCCCGGCGCGGCCCAAAGGCACGTTTCTCACGCAATCGCCCTTGCGAAGAAGAAGCAATGGCCGGCTGCGATCAAGGAGATGTGTTGCGCACTAACACTGAAAGCGGACTACAAGAGCTCGAAATCGGACCTGCTCAAATGGGTTCGGACCCACGGCAACAGTGACGAGAGCCGCGCCGCACTGCGGCTCATTGCAAAGCACGATAGAGGGTACATCGGCCTACAAGCGCTGAGACTGCTACATGATTGGGGTGGCGAGGCGAGAACTGTCGAACAACGGGCAGCCAGCATCCTGCGCCGCGTCGAGCTGCGGTCTCGGGAGCTGGTGCTCCTCAGCCGCTTCTCGTCGACCGAGGATCGCCTTGAGTTCCTCGCGGGCCACGAACGCCTCGACCAGGCTCGAGACCTGCTACAGGAGCTTTCGTCCGATGAACGTAACAGGCTTCCCAAACGCACGCTTCTTGCGCTGATCAAAGCGTTCTCCGGCCATCGCCGCGTCACTGAGTTACGCGACCTCATCGGAGGTGCTGATCAGCTGCTCCGCGATTCCAAAGCCGCCACCGCGCTCGCTTACGCGCTGGCGATCGAAGGCGAATGCGAAGACGCGACGAACCTTCTCTCGCGCTTCGATAAAGAGCAGTACACGGGTCGGGCCTTTCAGACGCTGCTCCAGTGCGCCGAATCTCGACACGACGAAAGGGCCGCGGCAGCCGTCTTGGATGACTGGCTGCACTATCGACCTGACGATCCACTGCCGAACAAGCGCCGGCTGCTGAACCTCGCAAAGGACCACCCATCCACGTTGCTCCTGGAGCTAAGCACGAGATCGGCAGAAGTGGACTTCAATCCTCGAGACTATGCTCAGTTGAGCGAGTCCGTGATCGCCGAAGCTCCAACTGTAGCACTCGAAATAGCCCGCATTGGAGCGACGCGCTTTCCGGGCGATGAGAAGCTGAGCCGCACGGTCACGCAGCTTGCGACAGATTTGGCCGAAGCGGAAAGCGCGCAGCACGAGAGGCTCAGAGAGCAGGTCCTCGCTGAGTTGAGCGAGGAGCTGATCGACTTCGTCGGGGCGGACGAACTCGCTGGCTGCGGAGGAGCAAGCGCGCTTCACAAGATCCTGCTGGACGCGAGCGCCGACGCCCGAGGAGACGGCCTGCTCGTCTTGGCGAAGCTGTGTCTCTCGACGCTTCGAGTCATGGTGACACGGAGAGATCACAAATCACGTGAAGCGCCACCGCTCCAGACAGCCGATTATCTGAGTTGGGACGGTCTGCAGCAGAAGCGCGCCCGCATCGCCACACTCACCCGGGCGATTTGCCTGACTGCGCTCAACGCCGGCGAAGACGATCAACGCGTGCTCGTCGTACTTGCAGAGCTGCAATCGCTTCTCCTCGAAGATTCGGAATTCTCGCGTAGGCTGTGCCGGCTCGCCATTGCGGAAGCGGAAGCTGGAGCACCTGTTTCTCGCGAGATTTGGACAACTGCGCTTTCCTGCGAGGACAGGGAGCTGCACGCGCAATTCCAACCGCTGATCGCAGCGGGCACCGGCACGATCATGCGCTGGGAAGATTTGGCGAACGAAGGTGCACGTCCACCAGCGCTCCAGCTGATCCACCCCGGGCGAAGCCTCGAGAAATCGATCCGCGCCTTCGGGTCAGGTCTGGACGGGCACGCTTCCGTCCCGATCGAAACGCGCGCTGAAGTGATGACCGAGCCAACCGAAGTGACCGTGTACGACGCACATCTCGTCAGTTTCGATCGGCAGACACTCTGGACGCTTACGCCTGCCGGCTTCGTCCCGCCGAGGAGGAGCTCCGTGTTGCTGCATGCGGGAACCAAGGCCGTCGCACTGAAACCCTCCTCATCGGAAGTGGAGATCGCGACGCCTGTCCTGCTCGTCCCCGGTGTTCCGGCGTGCTTCAGCCAGTACTTCCACTTCGCCGGGCAAGTCCTCCCTCGTATTCTGGCACGTCTCCATGAGCTTGGGCCCGCGGGCTTGGAGGTGGCAATCGCACTGCCCGACTTCGCTGCGCCGTTCATCTTCGACATGCTCGACCTGTGCGGCATCGGGCGGGACAGGATTGTGCTGATCCCCTCCTCGAAGATCGTCCGGTTCACCCACGCCCGTGTGACGAATCCGTCATTGGATGATTGGCAGTGCGCTCCGGAGGACATTGCGATTGCGCGGAGAACGCTTTCGGCACCGACAAAAGCGCGGACCGGCCGCAGGCTCTATCTGGGCCGATCGCTCTCATCGGTAAGATCCCGTTCCCGCACGATCACGAATGAGGCTGAAATTCTCGACATCGCGAGCGAGTTTGGCCTCGAACTCGTCGATCCGGGGTCGATGACGCAGCCGGAGCAGCGGCAGCTATTTTCGGAAGCCGAAATCCTGTGCGGCCCGGTCGGCGCCGGACTGACCAACATGCTTTACCTGAGCCCCGGCAGTAAAGTCATATGCCTTGGAGTGTCGGAGAGCACGGTAACCATCTTTCCCGGACTCACGCTCGGACAGGATATTGATTTCACATATGTTTTTGGGAGATTCGATGCGGCGCTGGTAAACAGCCGCCGTTTCCCGCAGCTCCCCTACAGCGTGAAGCCGGAGGATTTTCGACAAGCACTGCGTTCAGCATGCGCGTGAAGTCGTCGGTGCACGCGACAGCCTGTTGCGGCCGCGGTCCAGACATTCGTCACGGCGATGCCGTCGAGCGCAAGTCCAGTTCGTAAAATTCGTGGGCCACCGCGCCAGCACCAAATTCCGATTTGAATTGAAACAGCCCGTCGTTGAGTTGTCGTCCATCCTGCTCATTGCTGCTTCCGAAATCGAAATAGCGCGCACCGTCCGCGCTCGCGCTCGCAATGCAATGATCGAAAACTGCATCGAGGGCGGCAACCTCGTAGCCGATGCCGCTGGAGGCGATATATTGCGCGTGCACCACCCGCGGCGTCACGAACAGGACCACGCCTGCATGCACTTCGCCGCCGACGAGCCCGGCAACGATGCGGACGTGCTCGGGAAAGATGCTACGGATGTGTGCGATCTCCGCGGCGCTGTGCACGGGAGAAACGCCATGCTTTCGCGCCAGATTCTCCTCCAGCACACCCCAAAGAGCGGCGACGAGTTCGGGACCGTCTCGAACTTTCACTCCCGCCTTCAAGGCCTTCCTGAGACTGCGCCGCCGTCGCGTCGATGGGGCGGGCCGGTGCGCCAGATCGATGGTGCTCAGGAGATCGCAGCGGTACCGTCGGGCGCCGAGGCGGAAGAGCGCGTAGAGATCGTCGCCGGCCGGCACGCGATCATAGATGTACGGGATTGTCTTGTACCGTAAGGTACGGAAGCCTTGATCGGCATAGCAGCGGCAAATTTCCGCCAGCGCTTCAATCATCTGCTGCCCGCGCAGCTGACCGGCATGAACGATACCGCCGTAGGTGAGCCCCGGATGGCTGACGATGCGGGAGTCGTCCTGCGGGTCGACGGCTGCGGGAAAGAAGCCGAGCAGCGCGCCGGTGTCGCTGCAGATCGCGAGCGAGAGATCGCGGAAGCGGTCGTCCTGATGGGCCCTATAGCGGCGCGTATGAAGGAAAGTGCCTGCGGTCGCTCTCATGACGAAGTCATCATGGGCCGCGTCGCCGACCTGTGCGGCGGCAATGACCTTCATGTTCTGCTCCGTGGTGGAATGAAGTGACGTCCTCAGCCGGTTGCCCTGCCGCTAATCGCGCCAGCGTGCCACACCGAAGCCCGTCTCACCATAATTGTTGCCGTTGTAGAACAAATAGGTCCCGTGGCGCGTGGGCTGCACACAGCTGCAGCAGAGCATTTCCGAGTCCCATCCGTCGAGTGAGACGTCGAGGGCCGCCTGATCATCCTTGCGAGTCCAATTAATGCCGTCCGCGGACTCGGCGTAGCCGAGGCGATAACCCTTGCTTCTGGTCCTGATGGAATACCACATTTTGAAGGCTTGACCGTCCTTCATCACGAAGGGACGGCCGAAGCCAAATTCGTCCTCACCGGCCAGTTCGAGGCAGACGGCCCCCTTCCGCGCCCAACACGACGGGTCATCGGATTCCATATAACGCATATTGTAAGTCGGTACGGATCGGCCATTCACGTCGATCCACTTATCGCCGGCGATGTACCACATTCGCCATATGTTCCCGTCGCGGAGCACATGGGCGGCCGTGCGAACGAACAGTTCGCCATCCGCCCGATCAAGGAGAGGCGCCTCCGAATTGCGCGCGAATTGTTCCCCGCCGTCGATGCTGATCGCGAGGCCGACGAACAAATAATAGCGCACCCGAACGCCGAGCTGCCAGCCAATGTAATAAAGGTACAGCCGCTGCTCATGCTCGACCACGCAGACCGGACTTACTCCATTGTCGTCGAAGGTGCCGGGGCGCCCGATGTCGAGAGCCGGTTCGGTGGATACGCGTAGAACTTTGCGCGGATCTCGCGCCGACAAGTCGACGAAGCCGACCCGCCCGACGCGTTCAGGATCGAGGAAGGCGACATAGACACGAATCCGGTCTTCGTCGACCATCCAACTCGTGGGAATGTACGCGTGGCTTGTAGCCCAAGGCAGGCTGCCATCAGGCGCGTACACGAGGCCAAGCTTCTCCCACACCGGCGTTATCGCGCCTTCAACTTGAAACGATCCAGCGCGGATAGGCCGGAAACGTCCGTCTTTGGCGGCTTGTAGATAGTGGCCGCGGCTGCATCCCTCAGCAGCATGGCGCCAGGGCCGACCCAGCAGTCGGGGCCGATACTGAGATTGTTCGCAACCGTCGCATTGACGCCGATGAAGCAATTCTCGCCAACGTCGACGAAGCCCGAGATCACCACGTGCGAGGAAATGAAGCAATTGTCGCCGATGGTCGAGTGGTGCCCGATATGATTGCCGCTCCACAGGACGACATTGTTGCCGATGCGGACGAATGGCTGGACCGTATTGTCCTCGAAGATGAAGCAGTGCTCGCCGACCACTGCATTCTGCCAGACGAAAGCGCGCGATGAGACGTAGCTTGCGAGGGCGAAGCCCTTGGCCTTGACCTCGGTCATGAGGCGTGTGCGCAGCCGGTTCAGCTGCGTGTACACTGACGCAACGTAGATGCTGTGCTCTGCCGGATCCAGCTGCTGCTCCAGCGTCTCGAACGCCAGAACCGGACGGCCAAAAAGCTCCTCGCGCTTGAGATATTCCCGTTCGACCGTGAAGGCGACGACCTCATAGTCAGAGTCATGCGTGAAATACTCATAGGCGATCTCGGCAAAGGCAGAGTCGCCACCGATGATCAGCTTTCGGGTCTTGGCGACCATCGGTCAGGGCCGCCTGATCAGAATGTCTTCGCGACGATTGGCCATCGGCAGATCAGGACCTTGTGGAACAACATAGGAATCGAAGCCGGCTGATCGCGCCCGATGGAGCAGAGCGAAAATGACAGCGTCATCAATCGCGCCGGGCTGCACCTCATTGAACGTGACTTTCGGCCTATCGTCCGATCGCCCAGTGAACGCCCGATGATATTCCACACCGGCCGGGGCGTTGAAGAAGCGCTTGCGCTTTGAAATGTTCGGAACGTCTCCAAGCAGCATCTCCCCGCCGTGGTTCAACAGCTGGAGCGAGGAATCTAGAAAGCTCCAAATATTGCCTTCGGTGAAAACGTAGTGAAGGACGCTATAGCTAAGCAGCACGTCCACGCGTTCGCGAAAGCGCTCCAGCAGGTCCGGGCAACCGGGATAGAAACCAGAATGCTTCTCGATGAACGGCTCGTTCGGGAGTTGGTCGAGCATCTCCGCCGAGTCCACGAGCAGCAGCGTGTGTCCCTGTTCCCGACACAGGTCGATCAGCATCGAAGGCAGGTCGCTGCATCCGGGTCCAACGTCGAGCACGACCTTATTCTGGCCGAGGAGCGCCGGCAGCTTGGCGACAATGTCGCGCCAAATTCCGGGTTCCCTGCCTTCGCGATACGAGTTTGGAAATCCAATCTTCTCGTAGCGGCTGAGCGAGCCATCAACCGCCATCCGACGAAAGTCCTCGAACGTCAGGTCCTCAAAGCGCTTGTAGTCGTTCAAGCCTCAGGTCCTCTGGTGATCGCCGATAGTTTTCGGGGCGCTGCTCAATCCGGCGGAAGCGGCGCGTAGACAGCCACTTATCGGACGTCAAGGAAGGGTCCGCGTCGAGCGTGCTGAGGCTCTCTAGCGCTGCCCAAGCTATGGTCGCACCGAGACACCCGCTCCGCGGATCGCGGCCGCGACACGGGCCGCGGAGTCCAATTGTAGATGCGGTCCAATCGGCAAGCTCAGAACCTCGGAGGCTAGCTGCTCCGCGATGGGGAAGGTCCCTTCTCCGAAGTCCAGATCGCGATAGGCCCGCTGCAAGTGTGGGGGGACCGGATAATGGGCGAGCGTCTGCACTCCCGCTTCTCCGAGCACCTGCTGGAGGGTCGCACGCTTCTTCGATCGTACGACGTAGAGGTGCCAGACGGGCTCGACCCAGTTGGGCACGAACGGGGTCTCAAGCCCGGTGCCCGCCAGTTGATCGGTGTAGAAGGCGGCGACTTTGCGGCGCCGCTCGTTCCACTCGTCGAGCTTCGGCAGCTTGGCCGAGAGTATTGCCGCCTGGATGGCATCCAGCCGCGAGTTCATGCCTTTGATGTCGTGGACGTATTTCACGCGCGATCCGTAATTTCCCAGCATCCGAATGCGACTTGCGAGGTTGTGGTCATCGGTGGTCACGGCGCCCGCGTCGCCCATCGCGCCGAGATTCTTGCCTGGATAAAAGCTCCACGCGACCGCTGTCCCATGGGCGCCGATGCGCCGTCCCTTGTACCGGGCCCCATGCGCCTGCGCAGCATCCTCGACGAGCTTGATGCCGTTGAGATCAGCAATGGCGAGCAGCGGGTCCAGATCGGCGGGCTGTCCGTAGAGGTGAGTCGGAAGCACTACCTTGGTCCGCTGCGTGATCGCGGCCTCGACCCGGGTGGAATCGAGATTGTGCGTTGCCGGATCCGGCTCGACCAGCACGGGACATGCGCCGGTGGCGCTCACTGCGAGCAGCGTGGCGATGAACGTGTTGCTGGCGACGATCACCTCGTCGCCCCGTCCCACGCCCAACGCGAGCAGAATCAGCTGGAGCGCTTCCAGGCCGTTCGCTGCCCCGACGCAGTGTCGCGCCTGGCAATATGCAGCGAATTCTGCTTCGAAGCGCTCGAGCTCCGGTCCCCCAATGTACCAGCCGGACGCGATCACCCGCCTCACGGCTTCGTCAATTTCCTGCTGGAGCTCGTCGTAAGCGCCGCGAAGGTCAAGGAACGGAATGCGCTGCGTCATCGCTTGTTCGTCAGGGGGCGTGCAGTCGCCGACTTGCGTGCTTTTTGTGGGCTGCGAAACATGTGAAAGGCCCGTCCTACTCGGCATCAAGACGATCGCAAGCGCCAAGTGACCCACGATTTGCAAGGACGAGCCTGGATCAGAGGCTAGACTAATCTCGCTGCGTGCACGGAGTAGCCGATAATCGCCTTGCCTTGGCACGAAGCTTCGGCTCTAGAGTTGAGCTCAACAGAGGATCAGCGTGTATAGATGGCTATCCAGAGTATCCCGTTAACTTCCAATGCACCTCTTCGACTTCACGCCGCCCCTACCTATTCTGACGCCAAAGGAAGTCTGAGCGTACTCGAAGGCGCTGACATTCCCTTCATCATTCAGCGCATCTATTATATTCACAATGTGCCCGTCGGAGCAGTCCGCGGCGAACATGGCCATCGCGAACTTGAGCAGGTCATCATCTGCCTCTCAGGTGCTGTCGAAGTCATGATCTGCGATGGCACGCAGCAAGAATTCGTTACGCTGGGTGATCCTGCGACATTATTATACGTGCCTCCCGGCCGGTGGCGCAGCGTCAAGTTCAAAGAGGCCGGTTCGGTTCTCTGCGTCGTTGCTTCCCGGCCGTTCGACAAGTCGGATTACATCTACGATTATGAAGAGTTCCTCGAGTGGAAGCGCAGCTGCTCTGCTGACCGGGAGCGTTCCGGCACCAACGTATCCGAGCGGCGGATCGGACGGCTTGCCTAATGTTGGTGAGCGCGGAAGGGATGTTGTTGCCGCGTTTAGCGGTGTGAGCGGGCCACAAAATGCAGCGAGCTCCTCTCCGGCACGGCTTCAAGTCGCTCGCGATCGAACGATCCGTCGATGGCCAGCTTCCAAGAAGCGAAGCGCAGACTCGCGACGCTCGAGATGAGCGCGAAAAATCCCGCCGCAGCGACGCCCGTCGTTGACGAGCTCGTTGCCGCGTCCGCAAACGATCTCACGTCGAGCAAATGGAAATCCGTGTTGGACGCGAAGGGAACCTCGCACGATCGCTCCATTGCCGGGTGCATAAAAAGAGCGAAGGCGCTCGTCTCCGCGGGTCGGCCGGAGGAGGCGGAGCAGCTGTACCTCGGCCTGCTGTCCGCATATCCGGACGCCGCCGGCGCCAGCTTTCACCTCGGCAAGATCTACATGCGCCAAAGGCGTTGGCGCGAGGCCATTCCGCCGCTTCGGGCGGCCCTCGCCGTCGAACCGACGAACACCAAGATCAGGACGACTCTGGCTCGCGCCCTGTTCAAAGACGGAGAATATCAGAAAGCCATCATCCATTGCCGGGAATCGATTTCCACAGCGGCGCAAGGGGATTGCTCCAATTGGCTGATCCTCGGCCGTTCCCTCGAAAAAATGGGACAGAAGGCGGAAGCGATAGCGGCTCTCAGGAGCGCTGTTGACCTGGCGCCGACCGATGTCGGCATTCGCGCGCAGTTGATCGATCTTCTAATGAGCACGGGGCGGCGCCGGGAAGCGTGTGCGGAATGCTCCAATGCCTTGCGATGCGTCAAAAGCGCAGATGGCCGCCGGAGAATCATTCAGACATTTTCGTCACTAATGTGTCGTCGGTGGTCCGCGTCCAATTTCTTCTCGTACTGCTTCTCGCCAGTCAAAACTGCTTTTCTCCATTTCTATCTGGTGCAAGCTTGGCTAGCGACGCTGATTTGTTGCAGAACTGGAAAGACGTCTTTCTCAACAATAGGAAAGGTTGCTACGGAACTGAACGGCGGCGAGCTGTCGACAATCAGAACGGCGAATGTCTTACTGCCGATTTCGGACCCCATGTTCGTCAATTGGAAGAAGACCTTTTTTAGCGAAATCGCCGAGAATGCTGATTTTACACTTTTCGGGATTCGTTGGTTCAACCCACGCGACGTGCTGCTTGCATTGACGTTGTTGTTTGCATCTTACCTAAAAGCGACTGGCGAGGTCGGGCAAGCGGGGCAGATCTATGCGGCTCTGTCACATAGCAAACGCAAGCGCGATGCAGCATTCGGGCACATCGGTCTCGGCGATATCGCGCACCTCGCAGCTCTCTGGAATGTGCAGATCGTCGACCTCGACGAACGCGGACTGACGCTGTTTCCGATTTTTGGCGGAGTGACAAGATTCTTCAACGACCAGATGGGTTGGAGAGTGCCGGAGGGCGGATTCGAGCGAGCGAACAGCCACTATCGCAACGCGGTGAGACTGGCTCCTGACCTCGCCTTCGCCTGGTATCAACTCGCCAGGGTCAACGCCGACCAGAAGCGATTTCGGCACGCCAGCCGGTTCATGGCAATTTGCCTCCGGGTCGCAACGCGGTGCAGCGCGTCAGTCAAGCAGATGCTGCAGATTGAGCTTTCACGATTAAGTGCTTTGAACAGCTTAGCCGAACGGAACGGACGCGCCCTCTCGGGCATCGAGCAGCTTGGGCCCGGACGGGTGAGGATTGTCGAAATTCGCGCGGACCCACGGGTTACCGTGGAAATCGCGAGCAAGTCCGAGGCGCTTAGATTCCACTACACTTTGCATTACAAGGGCAGTGAGACGCAGGTGGTGAAGACGGGCACCTATCCGCAACTCCGCGTTCAGTTGGGCGCCTCGGGAACAGTGTCCAGCATGATGGGCGCGCCCTTCATTTCCGAGCGAGGCTATGTGTCTCCGGGCGGCACCAACTTTCCGCATTTTCCGGGCGGAAGAGAAACATTTTCGCCCATGTTCTTGGGGCAGGCCGGCGAGGCCGAATTGTATATCGAGAATACGGCCGCGGAATTTAGTGACGTCGTGATTCTTCCCGGCATCAGCCAGAATTACTTCCACTTCCTGTTCGACGCGCTTGGAGCAGCGCTCCTGGTCGACGAGCGCCATGTCCAGGACAAGGATCTGCTCTTTTTCTGTGATCGCATGAGATCATATCATCTCGATCTTTTCGAAATGCTGGGAATGGCTGAACATCGCGTTCACGCGATATCTGTTCGGGGCTACGGAAGTGCCGTTTCGGTCAGGAACGCCATCGTTCCGGATTATCCCAATCAAGCCGCAGTCATTCATCCCGAGGTAGCGCGGCGCCTGCGGAAGAGACTTCTGGGATCGATGTTCGAGCCTCGAAAGGCGAAGAGGGTCTATCTTGCGCGTTCCGGAGCGCGCAGTTTCGTCGCTGCTGATCGGGCGGAGCTGAACGAGCTCCTGTCGCGGCATGGCTTCGTCACTGTCGATCCGGGGAGCATGACGGTGGCGGAGCAGATCGAACTGATGCGCGACGCCGAAGTTATCGCCGTCGAGGCGGGCGCTGCGGCGTCCAACCTCTTGTTTGCGCCGGCTGGCGCCTCGGCAATCATGATCTCTCCAGCTCCAGGGTATTACGAATGCTTCACGCCCCTTTGCTCCGAGTTTGAAATCCGGTTGAACGTCGCTCTTGTGCCCGCGCGAGTGCGGCCGAAGTATCTCCATACCTGGTGCAATTACGAACCAGAATTGGACATCGAAACTATCAGCCATGCAATCGAGGCCGCTGTCGCTGGATTGTGACTGTCCTGGATGTCGAAGACGCTCCGGTCGAGGCGTTGGCGTGGACGACGTTCGGCGCGTCATTACGTTTCTCCGCCATTCTCATGTAGGCGGTGCTAACGGGCGTTTTGCACAATTGCTGGCGCAAAGAGCGAGAAAGGTTCTGGCGACCTATCCGCACTAACCATGGTTAATGTTCAAAATGGCGTGAAATCAGCCGAAAACTGGCTATAGCTCGGAAGATGACATAAGTAGCAGCGAGGGACTCGAGCTCGGGAGTACCGCATGCTGCGCGGGGTGGGTGTTGCATTGGACCAATCGGAAGGGGCGCATGACGTGCCTCATGAGGCGAACGATTCGCGCGAGCGGGACCTGCTGGCCGAGCGCGTCGCCAGACTGACCCAAGGCCAGCTCGACTGCCTGCTCCTGGTCGACCAGCACCTCAATTCCAAGGAAATCGCGGCCGAGCTGCACATCTCGCCGCACACCGTCGACCAGCGCATCCGCCAGGCGCTGCAGATCCTCGGCGTCGAGCGGCGCGCGCAGGCCGCGCGCATCATTGCGCAGTACCAAGAGCCATATCAGCGATTGATACATCAATCGCCGCACATTGAGCCCAGCACCCATACGGCCGAACCAGAGGCCGCGGTCAGTCATCAGATTCGGCACGCTGACCGCGCAGGGGAGGCTGGGGAAGCTGGTTTCCTTACCGAGCAGAGGCCCGCGACTTTCCGGTCTTCCCTGCAACTGCCGTTCGCAACCAGGAGCAACCCCCGGAATGAGATGAATGTCGGCCAGAGGCTGTTCTGGATCGCGACGATCGCGATCGGAGCGGCGTTTTCGGCGGGCATGTATCTCGCCGGACTCGAAAGCCTCGCACGGCTGCTCACGAGCTAGCCAACCGACCTTCTGACCAGACCGACAGCTACTCCGGCGTGAGGAACGCCGGGGAAGGAGCAGTCATGCGCAAACAAGCCATCTGGAATGCCGTCCACGAAGTCGGAATCCACACCCGTGCAGTCGAAGGCCTGATCGAATCGACGCTGGTCGAACTGGCCGAGCTTCAGTCCAAGCTCGTCCAAGTCAGCAATGTTGCCGGGGTGCCCTATTCGACCCTGCAGGATTCATTCGAAGGCGTTTCCGCGCTCATCAACGATCTGGTGAAGGTCCGTGGCTCGATGGGCCGGTGTCATGAAGTGTTCGTCGAAACCAAGGAGAAGATCCCCGGCGTGCGGACGACATCGTGGGGCAATGGCGATCCCTGCTGCGGGACCGCTCACGTCGATCTACAGGTC
>Ga0157372_10005443_pt1 | contig 13528 bp, 10 predicted proteins | sample C55metaG_FD_115307 | JGI IMG/M metagenome (GOLD analysis project Ga0157372, IMG submission 115307) | Corn rhizosphere microbial communities from Kellogg Biological Station, Michigan, USA - C5-5 metaG | ecosystem: Host-associated > Plants > Roots > Rhizosphere > Soil | place: USA: Michigan... | reverse complement strand
GTCATCGACGCGTTCGAGATTCCCGGATTCATTCCCGAGTACATCCGGCCGCTCTTCTGCGAAGGGAAGGGTCCCTTCCGCTGGGCCGCCCTGTCCGGTGACCCGAAGGACATTCACCGTACCGACGAGCTGGTGCTCGAGCTGTTTCCGCACGACGAGCACCTGAGGCGGTGGATCACCCTCGCGCGAGAGCGCATCCACTTCCAGGGCCTGCCGGCGCGCATCTGCTGGCTGGGACAGGGTGACCGGGCGAGGTTCGGCGTCGCGCTCAACGACCTCGTCGCCCGCGGCGAGATCTCGGCGCCGATCGCCATCGGGCGCGATCACCTCGACACCGGCAGTGTCGCGTCTCCGTTTCGCGAGACGGAAGCGATGAAGGACGGCACCGACGCCGTCGCGGACTGGCCGATCCTCAATGCGCTGCTCAACGTCGCGAGCGGCGCGAGCTGGGTGTCGTTCCATCACGGCGGCGGCGTCGGCATCGGCAACTCGCTGCACGCGGGGCAGGTGATCGTCGCCGACGGAACCCCCGAGATGCGCGTGCGACTCGAGCGCGTGCTGACGAATGATCCCGGCATCGGTGTGGCGCGCCACGCCGATGCCGGCTACGACGAGGCGCGTGCGACTGCCGAACGTACCGGCATCGTGATTCCCATGGCGCGCTGACGTGCTGACGTCCCGCTTCAGGCCGTACCATGTGCCGATGTTCATCGCCAAGCACCTGTGGTACGTCGCCAGGCGCCGCCCCGTGCTCGTGCATTTCGAGGTCACCGAGCGCTGCAACGCGCGCTGTCCCTTCTGCGACTACTGGAAGACGCCGGCATCCGCCCGCCAGTACGAGCTCGATTCCTTCGCTGACGCGGCGCGCTTCTTCAAGCCGATGCTCGTCACCTGGACAGGCGGCGAGCCGCTGCTGCGTCGGGATCTCGAGGATCTCGTCGCCGCCGTGGATCGGGTGCCGGGCCTGAAGTACACCACGCTGATCACGCATGGCGGCATGCTGACGCCGGAGCGAGCACGGTCGCTGTGGGACGCCGGCGTCCATCAGTTCAACATCTCGCTCGACTATCTCGATGGGCGCCACGACCTGGCACGCGGCATTCCCGGACTGACGGCGAGGATCTTCGCCGCCATCGACGGCATGCAGGCACGGGGCATCGACAACATCCGCTTCAACACCGTCATCAAGGACGACAACCTCGACCAGCTGCTGCCGATCGTGGATCGCGCGGCGTCGCTCGGCTGCGGCGTGAACTTCAGCGTCTACACCGACGCCAAGAACGGCAATCGCGATCATCTGCTGTATGACGCGCACTACAAGGCAGTTGACGACGTGATCGCGCAGCTCCTCGCCTACAAGCGCCGACGTCGCGGCGTAATCACCAGCTCGGACATGTACCTGCGCGAGATCCCACGTTACGTGCGCGGCGAGCTCACGCAGCTCTGCCGGTCGGGAATGCGCACGATTCACCTCGACCCCACCGGCCATGTGAAGCGCTGTCCCGACTTCCCCACGGACTTCCACTGGCGCGACTTCCGGAAGTACGAGCCGATCGCCTGCAACAAGTGCTTCTACGCCTGCCGCGGTGAGGCGCAGGCGCCGCTCGAGTGGTCGCGCGTCCAGGACGTGATGGGTCGACCGCACACCGCGGCGCGATGAGCGAGCAGCTGCTGTTCGTCAATGCCCGGCAGCTCGTCACCTGCGAGGGCCCGCCGCGCGCGCGGCGCGGCAGCGAGATGAACGACGCAGGGGTACGAACCGGCACCGGTGTGCTCGTGGAAGGCGGTCGCATTGCCCGGGTGGACGACGAGGCGATGCTTCGTCGGGCGGCGCCGCAGGCGCGGCTCGTCGACTGCGAAGGCGGTTTGCTCACGCCGGGCTTCGTGGACTCCCACACGCACGCCATCTTCGGCCGCGCGCGGTACGAGGAGCAGGAGCTTCGCGCGACCGGCGTGCCGTACATGGAGATCGCGCGTCGTGGCGGCGGCATTCACGCGTCCGTGCGCGACCTTCGCACGCGCACGGAGCAGGAGCTGTTCGAGCTCGCCGCGCCGCGACTCCGCTCGCTCGCTGCACACGGCGTCACCACCGTCGAGGTGAAGTCCGGCTACGGGCTCACGCTCGAGGACGAGCTCAAGTCGTTGCGCGTGATCGCACGACTCGCCGCCACGCTGCCGATGCGCGTGCGCGCCACGTGGCTCGGCGCGCACGAAATTCCCATCGAGTTCCGCGAGCGGGCGAACGGGCGGCGTGAATACGTCGAGCTGCTCGTGCACCAGATGCTCCCGGTGATCGCGCGCGAGAAGCTCGCCTCGTACGCGGATGTATTCTGCGAGCCTGGTGTGTTCACTGTCGCCGAATCTCGCGAGATCCTGACGGCGGCGCGAGCGGCGGGACTGCAGCTCAAGCTGCACGCCGACGAGCTCGCGGCGGGAGGCGCCGCCGAGCTGGCCGGCGAGTTGGCCGCGCTCTCAGCCGACCACCTCGCGGCCGTGAGCGAGGAGGGGATTGCTGCCTTGGCGCGCGCTGGCACCGTGGCCACCCTGCTGCCGGGCACGATGCTCTTTCTCGGCAAGCGGGATCACGCGCCCGCTCGGCGCCTGATGGACGCCGGCGTTCCCGTAGCGCTGGCAACGGACTTCAATCCGGGCACCTCGCCCACGACGAATTTCCCGCTCGTGCTGACCCTGGGAGTGAGTCAGCTGCACCTGTCGGCGAACGAAGCGATGCTCGCCGGTACGGTGAACGGTGCCGGCGCCCTCGGCTTGTCCGACCGCGTCGGCCAGATTGCGCCCGGCTTTTCTGCCGATCTCGTTCTGTGGGAGCTCGAAGACGTGCGCGAGTTGCCGTACTGGTACGGCGAAGGGCGTTGCCGCGCGTCGTGGGCACGTGGCAAACCTTGTCACGTCCACCACTTAGCGCTAACTTTTCCCCGCTGAGCCCCCCTCTTTCGCGAGGCCGGGCACGCCCCTCGCGGACCCCGCCCCTCGCCGATGCCTGATGTCGCCAAGCTGAAAAAAAAGGCAGCCGAGCTCGAGCTGAAGAAACAGTTCGACAAGGCGCTGGCGGTGTACGCGGACATCCTCGACAGCTTCCAGGGCTCGGACCAGGAGGTCGACGTTGCCCTGTTCAACCGGGTGGGTGATCTCCACCTGAAGCAGGGGAACGTCGCCGACGCGGTGGACTGCTACGAGAAGGCCGTGGACCACTACGTGGATACGGGCTTCTACAACAACGCCATCGCGCTCTGCAACAAGATTCTCCGCAGCTCTCCGGGCCGCGCGTCGATCTACTACAAGCTCGGCAAGATCAGCGCGCACAAGGGCTTCAAGAGCGACGCCAAGGCGAACTTCCTCGAGTACGCCGACCGGATGCAGAAGTCCGGCAAGACGACCGAGGCCTTTCGCGCGCTGAAGGAGTTCGCCGACCTGTGTCCTGACCAGGACGACATCCGCCTCATGCTCGCCGACCAGCTCACGAGGCAGAATCGACGTGAGGAGGCGGTGGAGCAGCTGCAGCTGCTCTACGAGCGCTACAAGCAGGAGGGACGCGAGACCGAAGCGCAGGCGACCGTGGCCCGCATGAAGGCCATCGATCCGGCGGCAGAGCCCCGCTCGCCGGATGCCGCGCCGCGCCGGCCGACGGGCGACCTCGTTTTCCTCGACCTGAACGACAGCGCGTCGGCGAATCGGCGATCGGCGATCGCGCGTCGGGCGACGCAGGGACTCGACCTGCTCGCGACGGGCGAACAGGATCAGGTGCCATCGCCGCCGTCGGCTTCTGCGCCTGCCGCGCCTGCGAAGTCCGCACCCGCCGCGCCTGCCAGGCCCGCCGCGCCTGCGGCCCCTCCGGCGCGGGCAGCCGCACCGGTCGCCCCCCCGGCAAGAGGGCCGCAGAAACCACCCCCGCCGGTGGACGGTCTCACGTTCCTCGACGTCGATGAGCCGCCGGCTCGCCCCGCTGCGCCGCCCGCCGCGCCGGCGCCCCCCGCACCGGTCGCGCCCCAGGAATCGCTGCCCGACATCCTCGAGACGCCGGACATCGAGCCCGCAGTGCTGGACGGTGTTACGCGCGCCGACGAGTTCGTGCAGATGGAGCCCGAGCAGCAGCCCGGCCTGCTCGATGGGCTGCAGACCACCGCTTTCGACGACAATAGCGGTCTGGTGAACTCCGGGACTTCGCTGGATCTCCAGCCGACGAGCTTCGGTTCGGCGGACGAAGGGGCCATCGGCGGCGGCTCCGAAGGTCTGCTCGATTTCGACATCATGCCCGGCGCCGGCTTCAGCGACACGGAGACGGCGCCGTTGGCGCGCGGCACGCCGGAAGCCGGAGCACCGCTGATCGATGAGCAGCTCGGGGCGTCGGCAAGCGCCAGTGACGCCGCTGCGAGCGCGGAGCTCGACTTCATCGTTCGCGAGGATGTGGATCTCGCGCCGCCGAGTGCGGAACAGCCTGCGGCGCCGCCGGTCGATGACATCCCGCTGATGGATTTCGACCTGCCGGAGCCCGCCGAAAGCACCGCGGGGGTCAGGGGATCGCGCGCCCGGCCCGACCTCGACATGCTCGAGCTCACCGAACCGCCCGTCGAGGAAGAGGCAGCGCCGCCCGTCGCCGAACCGGTTGCGCCGGCCGTCCAGCCGGTTGCTCCGCCGGCCCAGCACAAGGCCCCGGTCGTCGAGCGCCCAGCTCCAGCGGCTGAGCGAGTCCTGCCCGTCGAGGCCGCCCATGATGCGAACGTTGGCGCGATTGATCTCGGCGCACTGAGGGCACCGGCGGAGGACCCGTCGTCACACCCGTCCACGATCATGGCGGCGCAGTCGGTGGAGTTGCTGCAGGCCATGACGGATGCGGACCCTGACGATCACGGGGTTCGTCGTCGTCTGGCCGAGGCGATGCTGGAGGCGGGCGATCGCGAGGGCGGCCTGCGCGAGCTCGAGGCGGCAATGATCAGCGCGGAGCTCGGCGAGGACCTCGACTCCGCCGCCTCTCTGGCCGACGAGATCGTGCGGCTCAATCCGTCGTCCGTGCGCCACCACCAGAAGCGAGTCGAATACGCGTTCCGCTTGAACGAGCGCGGCCGGCTTATCGAGGCGTATCTGGAGCTCGCGGACGCCCTCTTCCGCGCCGGTCAGCTGGACAAGTCGCGCGCCATCTACCAGCGCGTCCTCGACCTGGCGCCGGACGACCTGCGTGCCCAGGCTGCACTCGAATCCTTCCCCGTTGCCGACGCTGGTCCGGTACCGCCCGCCGCCGCGACGCCTCGCGTGCAGTCTCCCCGCAGCACCACGGGAACGGCGCGAGCCGCAGCGTCGCCGACCACGCGACCGGAAGTCCCCGTCGCTGCCGATGACGACTTCGTCAACCTCGGCGACTGGCTGCGTGGCGACGAAGGGCAGAAGAGCACCCGCATGGTGGTTCCGGAGCAGGAGCCCACGGGCGATGAAGAAGCGGACTTCCAGGACATGCTCCGGAAGTTCAAGCAGGGAATCGCCGAGAACGTCGAGGAGGAGGACCACCAGAGTCACTACGACCTCGGCGTGGCGTACAAGGAAATGGGGCTGCTCGACGAAGCGATCGCGGAGTTCCAGAAGGCGCTCCGCGCGCCGAGCAACCGGGTGCCGACCTACGAGGCGCTCGGTGCCTGCTTCATCGAGAAGGAACAGTACCAGATGGCGGCCACCATCCTCGCGCGCGCGCTCAACGAGAAGGATGTCACCGACGACAACCTCGTCGGCGTGCTCTACCTTCTCGGCCGGTGCGCCGAGGCGCGCCAGCAGCACGACGCGGCGCTCGAGTACTACCAGCGGGTGTTCGTCGTGGACATCCAGTTCCGCGATGTCGGCGAACGGATGGCCGCCCTGGAAGGAGGCCGGGCGTGACCGGCACCGCGCGCGCGCGCGTACCGGCCACGTCAGCGCTGCGCGAGATCCAGGCGCCTGTCGCCGAGGGGCTCGACGACGTCGTGGCGGAGATGAAGCGCATCGTGACGCATCAGTTACCGCTCATCGAGCAGGTGAGTGGCCACCTGCTGCAGATGCGGGGCAAGATGTTCCGGCCCACGCTGACGCTCCTCGCCAGCGAAACGACCTCCTCGCCGGAGCCGCGGGCCGTGACCGTGGCAGCCGTTGTCGAGCTGATGCATCTGGCGTCGCTCGTGCACGACGACTCGGTGGATCACTCCGCCCTCCGTCGCGGCCTGCCCACCGTGAACTCGCTCTTCAGCCACCAGGTGAGCGTGATCATGGGCGACTTCCTCTACTCGCGCGCGCTGGAGGCGCTGGTCGGGCTCGCAGACCTCGATCTGATGCGTGTGCTCACGGCGGTGTCGACGCAACTCACGGTCGGCGAGATGCGCCAGCTCGCTGCCGTGGAGGCGCTCGCGTTCAGCGAGAGCGATTACGAGGCCTTGATCCACGCCAAGACCGCGTCGCTGCTCAGCGCGTCCTGCGAGACCGGCGCGATGTGCGGTGCGTCGCAGCACCGCGAGGCGCTGCGTCGGTATGGTGAGCGGCTGGGCATGGCATTCCAGGTCGCCGACGACATGCTGGACTACACCGGTTCGTCGGACGAGACGGGAAAGCCATCGGGACTCGATCTGCGCGAGCAGAAGGTGACGCTACCGCTTATTCTTGCCTTGCCGCGACTTGCGCCAGCAGGGCGAGCCACGGTCGAGAGGCTCTTCGCGAGTGAGACCCCGAGCGACGGGCAGATCGAAGAAGTGATCACGCTCATCGCCAACGCCGGCGGAATCGACGGTGCGCGCCAGCGGGGCGAGGAGTACGCACGACAGGCCGAAGAAGCGCTCGACGGCCTTCCGGATACCCCGGCGCGCGCTGCGCTCGCCGATGCCATCCTCTACGTCATGGATCGACGCTCCTGATGCCGCCACGCGGATCATCCAAGCACCGCCCGATGTTTCACGCCATCACCCTGGCGATCGGCTTCGTCGTCGGGGGTGCGCTGACCCAGGTGGCCCGTATCTTCCTGCCCGTAGGAGCAGTGAAGGAATTTCTCACGACTGGTGTAACACCATCTGTGGGGCCGGTGACACTGGACCTCGTGATCCTCAAGTTCTCGCTCGGCCCGGTCGCGCTCGACGTCTCGCTGTTGAGCCTGCTCGGGGTTCTGATCGCCTATCTGATCGCACGGTCGCTTTTCTAGGAGACGTCCATGTTCGGCAATCTGGGGTTCGGCGAGCTGATGGTCATTCTGGTCATCGTGCTCGTACTGTTCGGTGCCAAGCGCATTCCCGAAATCAGCGCCTCGTTCGGCAAGGGAATCCGCGAGTTCAAGAAGAACGTGAACGAGGTGGAGCGCTCCATCACGGAGCCCGAGCCTCGTGCGGAGCCGCGGTTGCCGGCCGGTGAGACGACGATTCGCCGCGAGGCGGCCGAGGAGACGCGGCCGGAGCCGAAGCGCCTGCTCTAGGCGCCTGACCGGCTCGCCGGGCTTCGACGGGCTCGCTCGACTGTTACACTGTCCGGCGGCACTGCCGCCGGCTGCTCGTCTCACCGATTCGCGGCCTTGCGCGCCGCCCTTCGTCGAACGTCGACCGCAAACGCGAACGGCACACCGGGTTCCAGCCCGGTGTGCCGTTCGTTGTTGACCGTCAGTCCGCCCGCTACGCGGCGCTCTGCCTCCGCAGCTGCGCGTTGATCTCCTTCCGCTTGTCGTTGATCTTCGCATTCTTCCGAAGATCCTCGAGGAAGTTCTGCACGCGCTGCTGACGCAGCACCTGCAGCCGGCGCGCACGCAGGTCGTTCTTCTGGGCCTCGAATGCAGCCCGATCGGCCGGTTTTCTGGCATCGACGCGAATCACGAACACGCCGTCCGGTTGGCGAACCGGCGCGCTGATGCTGTTCACCCGCAGCACGAACGCGGCGCCGATCGCTTCGCCGAGGCTGCCGAAGGCGCTCACCGCGCCGCCACGCGTCGTCATGCCGGTCTTCGTGACCGTCATCCCCGCCTTGGCCGCCGCTGCTTCCAGCGACGTGGCCTTGGCTGCCTGCGCCAGCTGTGCCGCCGAAGGGACGATGCGCTCGATGGCGCGCTCCTGCGCGAGCCGCGCGCGAACGTCGCTCTTCACAGCGTCGAAGTTCTTGCCACCCTGGACGAGCGTGTCGAGCCGCGCCAGATAATAGCCGTCGTCGGCGTCGAACAGGTCACTCGTCTCGCCGGGATGCGCGCCGTCGAACGCCCACGCGCTCACGCTCGGCACGTACTTGCCGTTGTACATCGCCGGCTGATCCTCGATCGCCGTGACCTTGAACGGAGTCAGCTTCAGGGTCTTCGCCGCCTCGTCGAACTTGGCCGGATCGGTGGCACTCCCCGCAAGGCGTGCCAGCTCGTCCGCTTCACGGTCTACCCGCGCCGCCGATGAGTCACTCGGCTGCAGGCGGACCAGGATGTGGCGCACGCTGAGCGTGTCCCCGTTGCGTGAGTCGACCCGGATCAGGTGATAGCCGAACGGCGTGAGCACCGGCTGCGACAGCTCGCCGGGCTTGAGCGCGTACGCCGCTTTCTCGAAGTCGGGAACGAGCTGGCCACGCGTGATCTTGCCGAGGTCGCCGCCCTGCACGGCCGACGCCGAGTCGGCGGATTCGCGCTTTGCCACATCCTCGAACTTCGCGCCTCGTTCGATCTCGGCGCGCAGCGCCACGATCTTCGCGCGGACCGCGGCGCTGTCGCCGGCGGAGACCACGCGCGGGATGTACAGCACGCTCAGCACCGCGTGCGAGGGTCGATCGAACTCCGCCTTGTGCGCGTCGTAGTAGGCGCGAAGATCGCTGTCCGAGATGTTGGAGTCGGCCGCCGTCACCGTTGGATGAAACGCGACGAAGCTGATCGACGCGCTGTCGTTGGCGTCCTGCCATGCGCGCCAGAGCTCTGCGTCGGTGACGTAGAGGCCACTCGTGACCTGCTCGAACAGCTTCTCCTTGGGCACCTCGGAACGGAAATACTGTTCGAGCGCCACGAGGAGGCCGGATTGGCGCGCCTGTGAGCTGGCCAGCAGACGCTGATACTTCTCCGGATCGAACTGGCCGTTCGTCTGCAGCTCCGGCGCGTTGCGCACCCACGCCGGGGGCGCGAAGCGAGCGTAGTCACGAAGCTCGTCGTTCGACACGACGATGCCGCGCTTCTGATACTCCTGCTGCAGGAGAATGTCCGACACCATGTTGTCGAACGCCTGATCCTCCACTCTGCGAATCTCGTCCTGTGTCAGCGAGCGACCTGACTGCTGCTGTTGCTGCTGGATGAGATCCTGCGAGCGGCGCTGCCAATCCGTGTACAGGATGTCGGTGCCGTTCACCGAGGCAACTGCGGTGGTGGGCGTTACCGGAGTCCGACCGAGCAGACCGGACGATTCGACGAGCAGGAAGCCGCCAACGAACGAGACGAGGAGAATCCACATCACGATCTTGGCGGAGCTCCGCATGGTTTGGAGCACGAGGCAGAACTCCTTGGAGCTGCGGGAATACGGGAGGGGAGAGTTCAAAAAGCTAGACGGCGACGAGGGCTAAAATCAAGTGACGGTGGCACTTCTGATTGACACGTCCCCCGTGTACCGTATCTTATCCCGCTTCTTTACCACCGAAGCCTGCGCGCCGCCACTGAGGCATTGATGTCCAGTTCTGCCCGTTTCGACGAGCTGAAGAAGAAGTTCGACGAGAACCCGCGACGCTACTTCGCGCCGCTCGCCAACGAGTTCCGAAAGTCCGGCGACGCCGAGCAGGCGGTGATGATCTGCGAGGAGTTCCTGCCGCAGCAGCCCGGGCACATGAGCGGGCACATCGTCTATGGGCAGGCCCTGTTCGATCTTGGACGGTTGGACGACGCGCGTACGGTGTTCGAGACCGCGCTCACGCTCGACCCGGAAAACCTGATCGCGCTCCGGCACCTCGGAGACATCGCCCGCGCGCATGGTGACCTGGAGTCCGCCCGCACCTGGTATCAAAGGGTGCTGGAAGCGGACCCGCGTAATGAAGAAGTGCAGGCGCTGGTCGCCTCGCTCGATGCGAGCGCCAGCGGTGCCGCGCCGCACGCCCCGTCAACGCCCGAGGCACCGGTGCCGGGCGAGAGCTCGTTCGAGCCGCCGACCCCCGCGCTTGCCGAGTCGGCCACGACGGTGGAGCTCGAATCAGTATACGAGCTCACGATCGATGCACCACCGCCGCTTCCGGCCGCTCCAGCGCCGGCGACCGAATCGCTACTCGATCTGGACGTGGTGGACGAGGATGCACTCGGCGGAGCCAGCAGCGCAGGACAGGCTGAAGGCTTCGAGGCGATGGAGTTCACCGCGCCACCAGCGTCTAGCGAGAACGTGGCTGGCATCGCCGATGAGCTGGAGCCAGGCGAATTCTCGGCGCCGCAAGGCGCGGTGGCGCCGCTGGACGGCCTCGAAGAGACGGCGATCGGCGCGTTCGAAGCACGGCCGTCGCCCGCTGCGCCAGCGCCACCGCCGGCGCTCCCCGATCTGGAGCCGACGTTCGATGTGGACGCGAGGTCGGCAGTCGATCAGCCGCCAGTCGACATTCCCCCCGAGGTGATCGCCGCCGAAGCGGAGCTCATCGACGCCCGGGAGGCCGAGTCCATATCCAGCGCTTCGACTGGCGAAAGGGGCCCCGGAGCTGCTGCGTCACCAAGCGCGGCGCCTGCCCAGCCATTGCCGCCGCGGGTGACTCCCTCGCAGCCATTCGTCACGGAGACGATGGCCGAGCTGTACATGAAGCAGGGGTTCCGCGAGCAGGCGCTCGACGTCTACAAGCTTCTCCTCGCCGCGAGCCCGGAAAGCCAGCGCCTTCGTGACCGCGTTGCCGAGCTGCAACCGCGTGCTGAAGTGGACGCAGGTCCCAATGTGCGCGAGTTCTTCGCGCGCATCGCAGCTCGGCGTCCGGGCGACGGCGGAGCCTCCTCCGTGCCGCCGGCGCCGGATGACTTCGCGTCGCTGGATTCCTTCGAGACGGTTCCGGAGTCCACCTCGGCAGCTGCTGCCCCTACGCCTCCCGACGCGGCACCGGCTGCCGCTCCGGAGCTCTCCGGGCTTCCCATGCTGGACGACGAGCCAGTCGGCGACGCGCGACAGTCCGTCCCGTCGGAATCGTCGGCGCCGGCGCCCTCCGAGGGGGCGGGGGAAGGTTCGATCGATGCGCTGTTCGGTCAGCGGCCCGTCGGACCGGCGGATGCGTCCGCAGCGTCCGCGCTCGCGCAGGCGTTCGGCAACGCAGCCGACGACGCGCCGCCGATTAGCGGACGTCCCGCGCGCGCGGCGGCAGGGGAGCTTTCACTGGACAGCGTGTTCCGCGATGGCGGCGCTCGCCCGCCGCGGAATGCGCAGTCGTTCTCGTTCGATCAGTTCTTCTCGGAGAGTGCAGCCAGCGAACCAGCCGCCGAGCCGGGCCCCGCGCCCACGCCGTCGCAGGGCACCAGCGCGCAGAACGAAGCGGCAGAGCGCAATCCGGACGACATCGAGCAGTTCAATTCGTGGCTCCAGGGGCTGAAGCAGCGGTGAGGATCGCCGTCCTGAATGGTCCGAACCTCAACCTGCTCGGCACGCGAGAGCCCGAGTTGTACGGGCGCGTCACGCTCCCCGAGGTTGAGGCACGTCTCGCCGACGTCGGACGAGAGCTGGGTGTCGAGGTGGAGTGCGCGCAGCGCAACGGAGAGGGGGAGCTGGTGGACCTCGTGCACGCGTTACGCGGCCGTGCTGATGGCGCCGTAGTGAATGCCGGCGCGTACTCGCACACCAGCCTCGCGCTGCGCGATGCGCTGACCGGGGTGTCACTGCCGTTCGTGGAAGTGCACGTGACGAACGTGCATGCGCGTGAACCGGAGCGGCATCGCACGATGCTCGCTCCAGCTGCGGTGGGCAGTGTCGTGGGGCTCGGCACGTACGGGTACGAGCTGGCACTTCGCGGGCTGGTCGCCAGGCTTCGCGCACGGACGGAGACACGTGGCTGACGCGCGGCCGCGACGCATCGCCGCGCTCGTCGACGGGTTGTCAGCGGCGCACCTGGACGGCCTGCTGCTGACCGGCTTGCCGAACATTCGCTACCTCACTGGTTTCTCCGGTTCCAGCGCGCTCCTCGTCGTCACGCCGCGGGACGTCCTGTTCATTACGGACTTCCGTTATCAGACGCAGGTCGCCCAGGAGGTCGGCGACCTCGCGAGGATCGTGATCGAGCCGGCCAGCCTGTGGACCGGGCTCTGGCAGCAGCTCTCCCAGCTGCCGGTGAAGGTGATGGGATTCGAGACGGCGCACATCCAGCATCGTGACTTTCAGCGACTCGTGGAGGCAGCCGCGCGCTGGCAGTGGCGTCCGACGGCTGATCTCGTGGAGACGCTGCGCGAACGGAAGGACAACGAGGAGATCGCGCTCATTCGTGACGCGGCGGGAGTGGCGACACGCGCCCTCGAGCGGACGCTGCCACAGCTCCGGGTCGGGATGTCCGAGCTCGAGGTGGCCGGCGTGCTGGAGAAATCGCTGCGCGACGAAGGAAGCGAAGGGTTCCCGTTTCCGAGCATCGTTGCCGGCGGCCCGCGGTCGGCCTTGCCGCACGCACGCTCGTCGGCGCGCACCCTGGAGCGAGGCGACTTCCTGCTGATGGATTTCGGCGCCGAGGTGGAGGGCTATTGCTCCGACATCACGCGAACGGTGGTGATGGGCAAGGCCGACGAGGAGCAGCGCGCGCTGTACGAGATCGTGCGCGAGGCGAATGCGATGGCGTCGAGCGGCGTTCGTGCCGGGATGACCGGGCGGGATGCCGACGCCATCGCGCGCCACTACATTGATCGGGCCGGCTTCGGCGAGTTGTTCGGGCACAGCCTCGGCCACGGGATCGGGCTGGAGGTGCACGAAGCGCCGCGGCTCGCCCGCACGGCGGAGGCCGGCTTGCCGGACCGGGCGGTGGTGACGATCGAACCGGGCGTGTACCGCCCGGGGTGGGGCGGCGTACGTATCGAGGACGACGTCGTCCTCGAGAGCGACGGACCGCACATTCTGACGGATTTCCCGCGCGAGCTCATCGAGCTCGGCTGAGTGCCGCGGCAATTGCACGGCGCGACAATACCCCTTGAGCCTATGATCGACCTACGCTACGTCAAGAAGCTCATCGAGATGGTGGATGAGTCGACGGTGGATTCCCTCGAGATCACGTCCGACAAGGGCGTGAAGATCCGCATCTCGAAGAGCCCGTCCGGGCGCGGCGTGCAGATGGCGCCTCAGCCGGTCATTGCGCCGATGGTCGCCGCGGCGCCCGCTCCGGCGCGGCCGACTCCCGCGGAGGGGGTGGGGGCGATCGAGGAGCCGGCCAAGGCGCCGGCGAAGAGTGCGGGTACGGAGGTCAAGTCGCCGATGGTCGGGACCTTCTACGGCGCCCCTGAGCCGGGGGCAAAACCTTACGTGTCGGTGGGTTCGCGCGTCTCCAAGGGGCAGATTCTCTGCATCATCGAGGCGATGAAGATCATGAACGAGATCGAGTCCGAGGTCGCCGGCGTGGTGACCGAGGTCCTCGCCTCCGACGCGCAGCC
>Ga0157372_10005441_pt1 | contig 13531 bp, 14 predicted proteins | sample C55metaG_FD_115307 | JGI IMG/M metagenome (GOLD analysis project Ga0157372, IMG submission 115307) | Corn rhizosphere microbial communities from Kellogg Biological Station, Michigan, USA - C5-5 metaG | ecosystem: Host-associated > Plants > Roots > Rhizosphere > Soil | place: USA: Michigan... | reverse complement strand
GCGCTCGAAGATCGACGGCTCGGACTCGTCGACAACTGGTTGCGACACGTCGGTGATGTGATGCTCAAGCGCGCCGAAGCGTTGCAGCGCATCGGCGATCCGACGCTACGCCATGCGAGACTGTGCGAATTCAACGTGATCGAGCAAGCCGTCAACGTTTGCCAGACGACGGTCGTGCAGGATGCGTGGCAGCGCGGCCAGCCGCTCAGCGTGCATGGCTGGATCTATGGGCTCGAGGACGGCCTGGTTCGCGATCTCGGCGTCGATATCGACGCGCGCGCGCAAACCGCGGCTTCCGCGATCGCGGCGATCGCAGCGCTCCAAGATCGAACGCGTTGAGATCCGGCCGCCGCGGCCACGTCAGGAGGAATCGATGCGTTTCGCCGTGTTTTTTTCCGCCGCAATCACGTTTTCCGCCGCGTTCGCTGCCGAAGAGCAGCTCTCTCCGTATCAGTGGCAGCAGCAACAGAAAGTCGCCTTCGACAAGTCGGAAAAGGTGTACGCCGAAGCGCTCAAGCGCAACGGCCTGCTCGCCCAGTTCAAGGCGATGCGCGATGCCTATCGCGGCGATCCGAACCATGCGTTCCGCGTCGTGTTCGGGCAATACATGAGCTGGTATCAGAGTTTCGTCGGCGACTACCAGGGTGCCCACGACGCCTACTCGATCCGCCAGCTGCCTAGCGCCGACGATGCTCCATCGCCGCTCAAGGCCGGCTACACCGCCAAGCCCGCACTGGAGGAAATCGCCGAGCTTGCCAAAGGCCGCAAGGCGGTTTTCTTCAACGAAGCGCACAACGTCCCATTGACCCGCACGCTGACCGTGCAGCTACTCTCGAAGCTGCGCGCGGACGGCTACAACTATTTCGCAGCCGAGACCGTGTATTCCACCGACACCGATCTGCAGACGCGCGGCTATCCGACGCCGAAAAGCGGTTTCTACACGATGGAGCCGATCAGCGGCGAAATGGTGCGCACCGCGCTCAAGCTCGGCTTCAAGGTCGTCGGCTATGAATCCGAAAAGGAAGGCAACGGCGACGTGCGCGAGTACGACCAGGCCAAGAATCTCTACGAGCGCGTGTTCAAGAACGATCCCAATGCGCGCGTCGTGGTCAATGCGGGCTACGCGCACATCCAGGAGAACGGCCGATATCTCGGCGGCCTCAGCATGGAGCAACATTTCCACAAGCTCTCGAACATCGATCCACTGACCGTCGAGCAGACGATGCTGATCGAACACCCGCCGGGCACGGAAAATCATCCGTACTATCGCCCCATCATCGATTCGCTGAAACCGGCGGGGCCGATCGTGTTCGTCGACAAAGACAACAAACCGTGGTCGTTGAAGCCCAAGGCGTACGACGTCAGCGTGATCTTCCCGCCGGACGTGATCCAGTCCGACCGCCCGACCTGGCTCGACCTCGGCGGCTTGCGCAAGCCCTATTCCGTCAGCGGCAGCCAGTACTGCCAGGATCAGTATCCGTGTTTGATCGAAGCGCGCTACGCGAACGAAAGCGACGATGCCATTCCAGCCGATCGCCTCGTGCTGAATCCCGTCGAGAAGGCCGAGCGCCTCGAGGATCGACTCATCATGGGCAGCCACGGCGTGACGCAGGCAAGCCTTTATCTGCGCCCGGGTGCCTATCACATCCTCAGCACCAACGAATCGAACCGCACGCTGTATCGCGCGGACATCACCGTCGAAGGTCCGTCGACAGCGGGCGGCGCACCCTGAAGCGCGCCATGCGATGAACGAGCCCGTACGCACGACCGGCGCGCCCGCACCTGTCGGCGCATATCCGCACGCGCGGCGTGTCGGGCAATTCCTGTTTCTCTCGGGCGTCGGGCCGCGCGTGCCCGGCTCGAACGAGATTCCGGGCAATGTCTACGACGATCAGCGTCGCCTCGTCGAGTACGACATCGAAGCGCAATGCCGGCAAGTCTTCGCCAACGTGCGCGCCGTTCTCGAAACGAGCGGCGCGCGCTGGGAGGACCTCATCGACGTGACCGTTTTCCTGACCGATATGGCGCGCGATTTCGCCGCCTATAACCGCGTCTACGCCGAATACTTCTGCGAGCCCGCCACGGCACCATGCCGCACGACGCTCGGCATTACTGCGTTGCCGACGCCGATTGCGATCGAGCTCAAGTGCATCGCGGTTATGCCGGGCTAGATCGCGCTCCGGCCGATCGCCGCATCCAAGCCTGAAAATCGCGACAACGCTGGCGCTAGACCTTACGGATTCGTCGAGCGTCGCGTCAGAAGCGTTACAATTCACCGATGACGCTGACGCCTCCGTTCGACCTCAAGCAATGGATCGACGAACACCGCCACCTGCTGAAGCCGCCGGTCGGCAACAAGTGCATCGTCGATGGCGATTTCATCGTCATGATCGTCGGCGGCCCGAATGCGCGCACCGATTACCATTGGGATGAAGGTCCGGAATTCTTCTACCAGCTCGAAGGCGAGATGGTGCTGAAAGTTCAGGAAGACGGGCACGCGAAAAACATTCCCATTCGTGCCGGCGAGATTTTCTACCTTCCGCCGCGCACCGCGCATTCGCCGCAGCGAATGGCGAACTCCATTGGCCTCGTGATCGAGCGCAAGCGTTTGCCGCAGGAGAAGGATGGCCTCCTCTGGTTCTGTGAACGCTGCAACAACAAGCTTTACGAGGAATACTTCACGCTGGGCAACATCGAGACCGATTTCCCGGCCGTATTCGATCGGTTCTATCGCTCGCTCGATGCGCGCACGTGCAAGGCTTGCGGCCACGTCAATCCCGCGCCGGAAAAATATCGCAGTTGATCGCGCTCAGCGCCGCTCTGAAGCCGTCCCCTTCATGGGGAGGCTTTGGGTGAGGATGGTGCTGACCGAACCATTCGCGCGCATGAACACCTTTCCCACGGGCGGCCCTCCCCTTGAAGGGGAGTGAGAAAGCCAATGCTGCGTAGCCTGATCGAGCTCAAACCGCGCGACGTCCCACTGCGCGTAGCGCTGCGCAACACGGCTGCGGTCGCCGTGCCGCTCGGCATCGGCATCGCGAGCGGCCACGTCAATATCGGCCTCGGTATCGCGGCCGGTGCGCTGAACACGATGTTTCTCGATCAGCCCGGCCCTTACCGACTGCGCATGCAGCGCATGTTGCTGACCGCCCTCGCCGCCGGAATTTCCGCGTTTGTCGGCAGCATGGTCGCGAACAACACCGCAGCGCTGACGATCGCAGCGCTGGTCTGGGGCATCGCGGGCGGATTGCTCGTCGCGCTCGGACCAAACGCAGGTCGGGCGGGACTGACCAGCATGATCCTGCTCGTGGTGACTGCGGCGACGCCGCGCTCGCTCGGTGAAGCGCTCGATGCAGCCCTCCTGATCTGCGCGGGCGGCATTCTGCAGATGCTGCTCGCAATCGCGGCGTGGCCGTTGCAGCGCTACGGGCCGGAACGCCATGCACTTGCCGTGCTCTGCACACAATTGGCGAGCAACGCGCGCCAACCGACCGATCACGCGCAAGCTCCACCCGTAACGCAGTCATTGATCGATGTCGAAAGCCTGCTGTACGGCGCTCATCGCGCGCGCGGCGAAGTCATGGAGACATTTCGCGTGCTCGCCGGCATCGTCGAGCGCATCCGGCGCGAACTGCTCGCGCTCGGCGATCTGGACGCGATGATCGACGACGCAGATGCACGAGCGACCATCGGTCGTCTGCGCCAATACGCCGCGCGCACGTTGCTCGCGCTGGCCGACGCGCTGGAACGCGGTGCGAGCCCGCTCGCGGCTGCAGCGGCGATGGAGGGATTTGATTCCGCGCTCGCCGCGCTCGAAGAAATTGCCGCGAAAGAAGCCGATCGCCGCTCGCAGCGCAAGCTGGCCATCGCGCTCGCGCGCGCGAACGGGCTCGCTGGCCAATTGCGCGCGGCACTGCGCAATGCCGACTTCGCCGGCAGCCGCGGCGACTTGCGTGCGGCAGCGGCCGAGGCGCGCCTGCCACGCGCGTTGCGTCAACGCAATGCGACGGCGATCCTGCGCGCGAATCTCACGCTTTCATCGATTGCGTTCCGGCACGCGATCCGCTGCGGCGTTTGTCTCGCCATCGCCGTTGCCGGCCAAAGAATAAGCGGCCTGCCCCACGGCTATTGGATTCCGATGACGACGGCGATCGTGTTGAAGCCCGATTTCGCCGGCACTTTCAGTTTCGGATTGCTGCGCGTCGTGGGCACGATGCTCGGCCTCGTGCTGACCACGGCGCTGGTGCAGTACGCATTCGGCAGCGATTGGGAACGCCTCGCGCTGCTGACATTGCTCTGCGTCGGATTCCGCCTGCTGACCACGGTGCATTACGGCATCGGTGTCGCGTTCCTGACAGGTCTCGTCGTGATCCTGCTCTCGTTCGACGGCATCGCACCGGCTGACACGATGGTCGCGCGCGGTGTCGCGACCGCGATCGGCAGTGCGCTGGCGCTGACCGGCTATCTGGTGTGGCCGACCTGGGAAAGCCACCGCGTGCCGGCCGCGCTCGCCGCCATGATCGATGCCTATCGCGCCCATTTGAATGCTTTGCTGCGCGGCGATGCATCCGCGCGCGTAGCGGCGCGTTGGACGGCTCGCAGCACTCGCACGAATGCGCAGGCCTCGCTGGAACGTCTGCGTGGTGAACCGCGTCACGACCATGCGCTGCTCGCGCTCGGCGAAAGCGTGTTCGCCAACGCCAACCGCTTCATCCGCGCCAGCATGGCGCTCGAAGCGATGCTCGATGATGCTCACGCGCTGCCCGCGCGGGAACAGGTGCTGGCGTTCGCCGCGCGGGTCGACGCGAATCTTGCGGCAATTGCCGACGCGTTGCGTCGCGGAACCGCACCGAATGTCGAGCGTCTGCGCGGCGCCGAGCGCGCGCTCGCGGAAGTCCTGGACACGGCGCAATCCGACGCCGCCCATGGCGACGAAGCCAGCGCGGTCGCCGATGCATGCGACCGCATCACCGACAGCGTCGACACGCTGGCTCACTTGCTGCGCCAGCGCAGGCATGCGGCCGTTATGGCGCTGGAGTCCGCACAACGGACGAAGGCGAGCGGGTAAACTCTCGCCCGTGCTCAAGATCGACACCCACGCCCATATCCTGCCGCCCGACTGGCCGAATCTCGCCGACAAGTACGGCGACGATCGCTTTCCTGTGATGGTACGCACGGAGGGCCGGCATCGCATCTACAAGGACGGCAAGTTCTTTCGCGAAGTCTGGGCCAGTGCGTTCGATCCGGAAGTGCGCATCGCCGACTACGCGAAATTCGGCGTCGACGTGCAGGTCGTATCGACCGTGCCCGTGTTGTTTTCGTACTGGGCGAAACCGAGCCAGGCGCTCGAGCTGCATCGTCATCTCAACGATCACACCGCCGCCATCTGCCGGAAATATCCGCGCCATTACGCGGGCATCGGTACGGTGCCGCTACAGGCGCCGACGCTCGCGATCCAGGAAATGGAACGCTGCGTCGAACAGCTCGGCCTCGCCGGCGTACAGATCGGATCGCATTGCGAAGCCTGGAATCTCGACGCCCCGGAGTTGTTCCCGTTCTTCGAAGCGGCGGCCGATCTTGGCGCCGCGATCCTGGTGCATCCGTGGGACATGATGGGCCGCGAGTCGATGCCGAAATACTGGCTGCCTTGGCTGGTCGGCATGCCGGCCGAGCAATCGCGCGCCGCGTGCTCGCTGATTTTCGGCGGCGTGCTCGAACGGCTGCCGTCGCTGAAGATCTGCTTTGCGCACGGCGGCGGATCGTTTCCGTACACGATCGGACGCATCGAGCATGGCTTTCGCATGCGTCCCGATCTCGTCGCCACCGACAACGCACGCAATCCGCGCGAATATTTCGGGCGCATCTATTTCGATTCATGCGTGCACGACGATGCCGCGCTGCGTTATCTGATCGACGTGGCCGGCATCGACACGGTCATGCTCGGAACAGACTATCCTTTCCCGCTCGGCGAACAGGAACCCGGCAGCGGCATCGCCGCGCTCAAGCTCGCCGCCGCCGACGAGGCGCGCCTTTATCACGGCACCGCGCTCGAATGGCTCGGCATTTCCCGCGACCGCTTCGCACCCACGCTGGACTGAACCCATGAAAGCACTTGCGCTCCCCCTCGCCATCGTCAGCTGCGCACTCTTCGCGCAGGCCAAGACCGACTACGAGCTCAACGCCGGTCAGGTGCATTTCCGCGTACCGCCGGACTGGACCGCCATCATGGAGAAGTCCGACGGCGACCCGCAGGCCGTGATCTTTCAGGTGCCCGATGCCGCCGCGCAAGGCACCGAAGACACCGCGAGCGTGACGGTGAAAACGCGAAGCCTGAAGGCAAGCACCGATTTTTCCGCTTTCGTGACCGACGAGTTCGAGCGCGCCAAGGGACAGGCCGGCTACGAAGCCGATTCGTCGAACAAGGATTCATCGGTGCACCGCTACTACGTCATGCGCAACAAGACGCGCTATCTCGTACACGACACGTATCAGCTCACGGGCAACGTCGCTGTAGAAGTGCGTTGCCAACGCCCGCTGATCGACGCGACGCCCAAGGATTGGAGCGATCACTTCGACTCCGCGTGCCTGGGCGTCGTCGCCTCGCTCAAGCACTGAGCCGGCGGCAAGAAACGCACGACAGATGACGACCATGAACGAGATCGCCGCCGCCGAGGCGCGCGCGCTGGCCGACGACGCCGCCGATCCTCTGGCTTCGTTTCGCGACGAGTTCCTGATCCCGACCAATCCCGATGGCTCCGATCAGGTGTATTTCTGCGGCAACTCGCTCGGCCTGCAGCCGCGCGCGGTGGCCAAGGCGCTCGCCGACGAACTCGAAGACTGGCAGCGACTCGCCGTCGAAGCGCATTTTCACGGCAAGCATCCGTGGATGCCGTATCACGAATTCGTGCGCGAGGATCTCGCCGCGGTCGTCGGCGCCTTGCCAAACGAAGTCGTCGCGATGAATTCGCTGACCGTCAACCTGCACCTGATGATGGTGAGCTTCTACCGACCCACGGCGGCACGGCCCGCGATTCTGATCGAGAAGCATGCGTTTCCATCCGATCGCTATGCGGTCGAGTCGCAGATCCGCTTCCACGGCCACGATCCCGCCGATGCCTTGATCGAGATCGAAGGCGATGAGGCGGACGGCTCGATTTCCGATGCGGCGATCCAGCGCGTGCTCGACGAGCACGGATCACGCATCGCGCTGGTGCTGCTAGCCGGGGTGCAATACCGAACCGGGCAGGCGTTTGATTTGCGCGCCATCACCGAGGCCGCTCACCGCAAGGGTTGCGTCGTCGGTTTCGATCTGGCGCACGCGGCCGGCAATCTCGCGCTGCGCCTGCACGATACGCATTGCGATTTCGCGGTGTGGTGCAGCTACAAATATCTCAACGCCGGCCCTGGCGCGGTCGCGGGCTGTTTCGTGCACGAACGCCACGCACGCACCGAGCGTCCGCGTTTCGCCGGCTGGTGGGGCCACGATCAGGATTCGCGTTTTCGCATGGGTCCGCATTTCTCGCCGACACCGGGCGCGGACGGCTGGCAGCTTTCGAATCCTCCGATACTGGCGCTCGCTCCGTTGCGCGTGTCGCTTTCGATTTTCCGCTGCGCGCACATGGATGCACTGCGCAACAAATCGGTGGCGCTTACCGGCTACTTCGAATCCCTGCTGCGTACGCGCCTGGATCGCGTGCTCGAGATCGCGACGCCACGCGAGCCCGAGCGTCGCGGCTGCCAGCTTTCGCTGCGCGTGCGCGGCGGGCGCGACGACGGGCGTGCGCTGTTCGATCATCTCAACGCGAGCGGCGTTATCGTCGACTGGCGCGAACCCGATGTGATACGCGCTGCGCCTACGCCGCTGTACAACCGGCGCATCGACTGTCTGCGCTTCGTGGTCGCGGTCGAAGGATGGGCCGCGCGCCGTGGCTAGATCGCCAACGCATCGCGCGACACGCGAAGGCCGATGAATCGGAACGACATCACAATCGTCGGCGCCGGACTCGTCGGCGCGTTGCTGGCGACGCTGCTCGCGCAACGCGGCTTTTCGGTCAGCGTGTTCGAACGACGCAGCGATCCACGCGTCGCGGGTTATGTCGGCGGTCGTTCGATCAACCTCGCGCTGGCCGAACGCGGCCTCTACGGCCTGCGTCAAGCGGGAATGACAGAAACGGTTATGAGTCTCGCGGTGATGATGCGCGGCCGCATGGTGCATCACCGCGATGGGCACACGGAACTCTTGCGCTACGGTCGCGACGACAGCGAAGTGATCTGGTCGGTGAGCCGCGGACGCCTCAACACGGCGCTCATCGAAGCCGCAGAACGAGCCGGCGCGCGGTTCGAGTTCGACCGGAGATTGACCGGCGCAGACTTCGACGATGGCGTGACGCTGCGTTTCCAAAGCGAATCCGGTGACGCGTTTGCGCAACGCGGCCCGTTCGCGATCGGCGCCGACGGCGCCGGATCCGCGTTGCGCGTGGCGATGAACGAAACGCAACCGCTCGGCGAGCGCATCGAGCCGCTCGGTCATGGATACAAGGAGCTGGAAATCCCTGCACTTGCGGACTTTCCGGCGGCGACGATTCCGCAGGCCGCGGCAGCCGCGCTCGCGCGCGGCGAACGGTTCGCGATCGAGCCGAACGCGCTGCACATCTGGCCGCGCGGCAACTATATGTGCATTGCGCTGCCGAATGCCGAAGGCAGTTTCACGGTGACGCTGTTCCTTCCGAATCACCCGGGATCGGATCCGGCAACTCCGAGTTTCGCGACCGTCGATTCGCCTGCCGCGGCGCGCGCGCTGTTCGAACGCGATTTTGCCGACGCGCTGCCTCTGATTCCGGAGCTCGAAGCGGATTTCGCTGCCAATCCGGTCGGAATTCTCGCCACGTTGTATCTCGATCGATGGCATCTCGATCGGCGTGCATTGCTTGTCGGCGATGCGGCGCATGCGATCGTGCCGTTCCATGGCCAAGGCATGAACTGCGGGTTCGAGGATGCGGTTGAGCTGGCAGATCTTTTCGTCGCGACGCCGGACGACAGCGCCGCCGTATTCGCGGAATTCGAGCGGCGTCGGCGCCCGAACGCCGAGGCTATCGCTGCGATGGCGCTGGAGAATTACGTCGAAATGCGCGATTCCGTGGCCGATCCCGCGTTCCTGCTGCGGCGCGAGCTCGCGCGCAAGCTCGCCGAGCGCAATCCGGATCGTTTCGTGCCGCGCTACTCGATGGTCACCTTCACGCGCATACCGTACGCGGAGGCATACGCGCGCGGCGCGGCGCAGGAGCGGCTGCTGCGCGAGCTCACCACGGGCCACGAACGGATCGGCGACATCGACCTCGCCGCGGCCGACGCGAAGGTGCGCGAACAACTGAAGCCGCTTGCATCGTGAGCGCAACCGAAACCGCACGTATCCACGCGCTGCTCACGCTGTATCGCGAGTCGCATTACGACGTCGAGCTTGCGCAGGGTCGGGTCGCGACGCTGCGCGTCGGTGAGCCCGCACCGGCTGCCGTGTTGCGCTGGATGCGCGGCGAACGGACGGCGTTCTACATGACGTCGTGCAATCCGCATTCGCGGTCGCTGACCGCAGAGGAGAACGAGCAGCGGCTAGAAGCGCTGCGCGCTCACCTGCGCGAACGCGGTTATCCATACCTTGAAGGCGCCGGTTATATTCCTGGCGAAGTGTGGCGCGAGCAATGCGTGCTCGTGCGCGGCATCGGCGAGCAGGAAGTCGCCGAGCTGGTGCGCGTGCATCAACAGAACAGCATCGTCGTCGTACGCGCACAATCGCCTGCGGTGCTTCGGCTCTATCGGCCGGACTGGCGCTTGACGATCGGCGATCATCCGGACATCGAGTGGTCGTAGCGCACGAGCGGGACGCGCTCGCGAATCGAAAGCTTCGGATTCCGGACGTCCCGTGAGGCGTGCCCGGACGCCGCGTCGAAAACCTTGGTAGCCTCTCGGCGCATGCCAACGATCGATCAACACGACCGCCCCGCCCTGCTCGAAGCGCGCCGTTTGTGCTATGCGCGCAATGACGAGCCGATTTTCGGCCCGCTAGACTTTACCTTGCAGGCCGGCGAGGTCGTGCTCATCGAAGGCGATAACGGCGCCGGCAAGACGACGCTGCTGCGCGTGCTTTCGGGGTTGCTCGAGGCGACATCGGGCGAAGTGCTGCTGAATGGCGAACCGTTGACGCTCGCCCACCTTTCACACCAGGTCGCGCTGCTCGGGCATCAGGCGGGGCTCAAGGCTGATCTCACCGCGATCGAGAATCTTCGTTTTGCCGCAGGACTCGGTGGTGTGCGCTCGGGAATCAGCCCGACGACAGCGCTCGCCGGTGTCGGCCTCGAAGGATTTGCCGACGTACCGACGGGCCAGCTTTCCGCTGGCCAGAAAAAGCGCGTGGCACTGGCGCGCGTATTGTTGGCACCTGTTGGACTGTGGCTGCTCGACGAGCCATACGCGAATCTGGATCTCGAAGGCATCAAGCTCGTCAATCGATTGCTCGAGCTCCATGCGCGACGCGGCGGTGCGGCGCTGATCACTTCGCATGGTGCGTATGCGTTCACTAGCGGAACGCCGCGGAAGATTCCGTTGCGAACCGGCGCACGATCGGATGCGCGCGGTTTCGGATCGAATGGCGATGGAGTCGTTGCGCGTGTGCCGTGACTTCATGCGCCTCCCGTTCTCATGGTCCCGGCAAAGGCCGGTCGCCAGCGCCTTTTTGATGCTCGAAACGACCGAGGCGCCGGGTTCCAGCTTTTTCGGCGACTTCGACGCTGAGCCTGTGTCGTCGATCGGGAATTCGCCGTGAAGCCCGGCACGACCTCCGCCGCCTGTGCCGCATTGATCCGTCGCGACCTGACGCTCGTCTGGCGCCGGCGCGGCGATACCCTGAACCCCATCCTGTTCGCGTTGATCGTCGTCGCCCTATTCCCTCTCGCGCTCGGACCGGAACCCGACAACCTGCGGCGGATTGCCGCGGGAACGGTGTTCGTCGCGCTGCTTCTTTCGGGCCTCCTTGCGCTAGATGCCTTGTTCCGCGGCGACTACGACGACGGCTCGCTCGAACAGCTGGTCCTTTCGCCGCACCCGCTTGCGCTCCTGCTCGGCTGCAAGATCGCCGTGCACTGGCTGACGACCGCGCTGCCGCTGCTGCTCGTCACACCGCTGCTGGCGGAGATGCTGAACCTGCCGCACGCGGTGCTGCCTGTGCTGCTGCTCGCGCTCGCTATGGCGACGCCCCTCCTCAGCCTTATCGGCGCGGTATGCGTCGCGCTGACGGTCGGCATGCGCCGCTCTGGTATGCTGCTGGCGCTGCTGGTGCTGCCGCTGTACGTGCCGGTTCTGATCTTCGGTGCGGGCGCCTGCAACGCGGCGCAGGTCGGCATCGCGTTCACGGCGCCACTGCTCTGGCTCGGCGCTGGGCTGGTGCTGGCGCTGGTACTGGCGCCGCTGGCGTGCGCGGCGGCCCTGAGGATTTCGCTGAGTTGACACCGTGTTGCGGTGTTCGACTCCGTTTCATCCGTTCGTGCTGAGGTTCAAACACGAACGGTGTCGCGAGGCAGTCCGCGCTTCGATACATCAGATTTGCCTGAGCTCAATCGAAGACGCGAACGGCCTGGGTAGCTGGTCACACTGATCCGATGAATCCGTTCGTACTCTGGTTCCACAAGATCGGCTCGCCGCCGACGTTCTACCGAATCGCCGGCGCGTTCGTGCCTTGGCTATTCGGCATCGCGATCGCGCTCGGCGCCGTTGCGCTGTACGGCGGCCTCGTAGTGGCTCCGCGCGACTATCAGCAGGGCGACGCGTATCGCATCATCTTCGTGCATGTTCCGTGCGCGTGGATGGGACTCTTCGCGTATGGATTCATGGCGCTCAACGCGTTCATCGCGCTGGTCTGGCGCATCAAGCTCAGCGAGATCCTCGCCATGGCGAGCGCGCCGATCGGCGCCGCATTCACATTCATCACGCTCGTCACCGGTTCGCTCTGGGGCAAACCGATGTGGGGCACGTGGTGGACCTGGGATGCGCGTCTGACATCCGAGTTGGTGCTGTTGTTCCTTTATCTCGGCGTCATCGGTCTTTATCACGCGATAGAAGATCGTCGACAAGCCGCGCGCGCCGCCTCGTTCCTCGCGCTGATCGGCATCGTCAACGTTCCGATCGTGCATTTTTCGGTGAACTGGTGGAACACGCTCCATCAGGCGCAAACGGTACGCTTGCTCGGTCCGTCGAAAATCAGCGGCGACATGCTTTGGCCGCTGCTGACGATGACTCTGGCGACGCACATCTGGTTTTTCGCGAGTCTTCTCGCGCGCTCGCGCGTGGGCTTGCTCGAACTCGAAGGCGGCAAGGACTGGGCGCGCGAAGTCGCGCTCGCCGATGTTCCCGGAAACAAAATGGCGCGCGCACGTGGCTGATTTCTTCGCAATGGGCGGTTATGGCGCATATCTCTGGCCGTCGTACGCGGTGTTCGTCGTCGTATTGGCGATCGATGCGCTCGCGACGAGCCTGCGCCGGCGGCGCGTGCTCACCGAGCTGCGCGGCAAGCTGAAGCGTCGCGAGGCGCGCGAGATGACGCCATGACCCCGACGCGCAAACGCCGCTTGATCGTGATCTCGCTCGTCGTTGCGGCCGTCGCCATCGCAACGGGTCTGAGCGTGGTAGCGCTGCAGCAGAGCATGACCTATCTCTATTCTCCCTCCGAAGTCCATGACGGCCGGCCGCCAAAAGATGCGCGTTTCCGTCTTGGCGGCGTCGTCGAAGAACACTCGATTCAACGCGCCGGTGATTCGCTCAAGGTCGACTTCGTCGTGACCGACCGATTTCAAACCATTCCGGTCGAATACACCGGCATCCTTCCCGATCTCTTCCGCGAAGGTCAAAGCGTCGTCGCGACCGGAGCGATGCAGGACGGGCATTTCGTCGCGACCGAAGTGCTGGCCAAGCACGACGAAACCTACATGCCGCCCGAAGTCGCCGACGCGATCGCGAAGGCGAAAGCAGCACACGTCGATCACGCGTCCGCGGCGTCCGCACCGGGAGGCGATCCGTGATTCCAGAGCTCGGCCAACTCGCGTTGATCCTCGCACTGCTGCTCGCCGCAGTGCAGTGCGGGTTGCCGATTCTCGGCGCGCACATCGGTAACCGCGCTCTGATCGGCGTCGCGCGTCCGGCCGTCGCGGGGCAAGCCGTTTTCGTCGCGCTGGCGTTCGCGATCCTGACGTATGCGTTCATCACGCAGGATTTCTCGGTCAAATACGTAGCGCTGAACTCGAACCGCCTGTTGCCGTGGTACTACCGTTTCTCGGCGGTGTGGGGCGCGCACGAAGGCTCGCTGCTGTTGTGGGTGCTGATCCTCAACGTGTGGACTGTCGCCGTGGCGGCATTCAGTCATCGCCTGCCGGACGCATTCATCGCGCGCGTACTCGGCGTGCTCGGCTTCATCAGCCTCGGCTTCCTGCTGTTCACCGTGCTCACGTCGAACCCGTTCGAACGCGCGTTGCCGATGCCGTTCGACGGC
>Ga0157372_10005440_pt1 | contig 13533 bp, 16 predicted proteins | sample C55metaG_FD_115307 | JGI IMG/M metagenome (GOLD analysis project Ga0157372, IMG submission 115307) | Corn rhizosphere microbial communities from Kellogg Biological Station, Michigan, USA - C5-5 metaG | ecosystem: Host-associated > Plants > Roots > Rhizosphere > Soil | place: USA: Michigan... | reverse complement strand
CACGACGGCAGCCCGCAACCTGACTACTGCCGACCCCCCAAGACGAGGACCATGGCGCCTGCTGGGGCGCTTGAGTGGGTCATGCGGCGGTCGGCGCGTTGTCGGGAAACGCGTCACCGAGATTGTCTGACACCGTGGCAGCGATGGAGATAAGCGGTCCTGTGGGCGACGCGGGTCGTACGGCGGAAAACCTGCCGCTGCGCGAGTATGCGGCGATCGGTGATGGGCGGTGTGTCGCGCTTGTCGCTCGCGGCGGGTCGATCGACTGGCTGACCCTGCCGGATCTCGACTCGCCGACGGTGTTCGCTGCGCTTCTCGATGTCGCGCGCGGCGGCCGCTTCTCGCTGCGGCCTGCGTGCCGGTTCCGGACCGAGCGCCGGTATCTGCCGGAGACGAATGTGCTGGAGACGACGTTCTTCACCGACGGCGGCTGCCTGCGGGTAACGGATGCGCTGACCCTGCCGGAGGGTGGTGGGCTGGTGCCGTTTCGCGAGCTGCAACGGCGGGTCGATGGCATCTCGGGCACGGTGCCGATGTGCTGGCGCCTTGAGCCACGGTTCGGCTATGCCGGGTGGCCCTGCAAGCTCGAGCGGCGTGGGGGCGTGCCGGTTGCGAGCGTGGGCGCCGACGCGCTCGGGTTGCGCTTGTTCGGTGCCGGCGAGGCCCAGGTGGAAGACGAGGCGGTCGGTGGGCAATTCGAGGTCAGCGGTAGCTCTTCGGCGGTACTCGCGCTCGTGTATGCGCATCAGGAGCCGCTCGTTCTGCCGAGTGAGGACGAGCTGGCGGCCCGGTTCGAGGCGACGTGTGCGAGCTGGCGCCGCTGGGTCGAGAACCGCACCTACGACGGGCCTTGGCGGTCGGCGGTGATGCGCAGTGCGCTGGCGCTGAAGTTGCTCGTCTACGCGCCCTCGGGTGCGATCGCGGCCGCCGCAACGGCCTCGCTCCCGGAGGAGATTGGCGGGGCGAGGAACTGGGACTATCGCTTCTCGTGGATCCGCGACAGCGCCTTCACGATCGACGCCTTTCTGCTGCTCGGCTGTCCGGCCGAGGCCGATGCGTACTTCTGGTGGTTGATGCACGCTTCGCAGCTGACGCAGCCGCGGCTACAGGTGCTCTACCGGCTGGACGGCGGCACGCGCCTGCGCGAGCGGCAGTTGCCGCTCGCCGGGTATCGCGGCTCGCGGCCGGTGAACATCGGCAACGGCGCCGCGGAACAGCTGCAGCTGGACACCTACGGCGAGCTGCTGCAGGCCGCCTGGTTGTATGCCCGCGGCGGCAATCAGATCGACGGCGACATCGCGCGGCGGCTCGCGCGCCTGGCCGACTTCGTCTGCACCGCCTGGCGCCGCGCCGATGCCGGCATCTGGGAGGTGCGCAGCGAGCCGCAGCAGTTCACGCAGTCGAAGATGCTCTGCGCGGTCGCCCTCGACCGCGCCGTCGAGCTCGCCGAGCAGGGAGTCCTTCCGAGCAGGAACGTCGAGCTGTGGCGAGCGGAGAGCGGGGCGATCCGGACCTTCGTCGACACGCACTGCTGGTCGGAGCTGCGTCAAAGCTACGGGCGCTTCGCTGGGAGCGACGAGCTGGACGCGAGCGTCCTGCTGGGTCTGCTGCACGGGTACGCCGACCCAAGCGACGCACGGATTCGGAGCACGGTGGATGCGATCGCTCGCGTGCTCGCGGACGGCCCGTACGTCCGCCGCTACGCAGGCGACGACGGGCTCACCGGCGAGGAGGGCGCGTTCGTCGCCTGCTCGTTCTGGCTGGCGGAAGCTCTCGCCCGGACGGGCCGCGTCGAGGAGGCGACCGACTTGATGGAACAGCTGCTCGGCCTGGCGAACGACGTCGGCCTCTACGCCGAGGAGCTCGATCCTGCCAGCGGCGCCTTTCTGGGGAACATGCCGCAGGGCCTCAGCCACCTGGCCTTGATCAGCGCCGCCGCCGCGATCGCCGAGGTGGCTGGATGAGCGTCTGGGGTGCCCTCGCGGGTGGTTTTGCGGGCACGCTCGTCCTCACGACGATCCTGCGGACGGGCAGCGAGCTTCGCCTGACCCGGATCGACCTCCCTTTCCTACTCGGTACCGCGTTCACGGCCGACCGCACTCGCGCCAAAGCGCTCGGTTACGCCCTCCACTTCGTCGTCGGCCTCGCCTTCGCGCTCCTCTACTACGCGATCTTCGTCGCTATCGAGGAGAGCGGCTGGTGGTTGGGCGCGGTCTTCGGCCTGGTGCACGCCCTCTTCTCGGCGACCGCGCTCGTCAACATCCTGCTGCCGCTTGTCCATCCGCGCATGGGCTCACCGCTTACAGGCGCGAACGCGACGGCGCTGCTCGAGCCACCCGGCTTTCTGATGCGCAACTACGGCGCACGGACGCCACTGGTCAACATCCTCGCCCACGTCGCGTACGGGGCGCTCGTCGGCGGGTTCACCCAGCTGGCGAGCTGAGCCTACGAGCCGCCGCCGACGCCGGAGCGTCCCACTGAGATATCGCGATGTCAGCGCAGCGGGAACTCCTGCCCTCGCTCCTCTGCTGGACGGGGGCCGAAGATCCGCCGCTGGCTCTCGTCGATCGCCAGGTCGTTGATGCTGGCCTCGCGCCTTCGCATCAACCCGTGCTCGTCGAACTCCCAGAGCTCATTGCCGTAGCTGCGCCACCACCGGCCGTCGGCGTCGTGGCTCTCGTACTGGAAGCGGACCGCGATCCGGTAGTCCTCGAAGCACCAGAGATTTTTGCGGAGCGCGTAGTCGAGCTCCCGTTCCCACTTCTGCGTCAGGAAGGCCACGATCTCCTCACGCCCGCTGACGAAGAGATCGCGGTTCCGCCAAACGGAGTCGACGGTGTACGCCTGCGCCACCTTGTTCGGGTCATGAGTGTTCCATGCGTCCTCGGCGGCTTGCACCTTCTGCGCCGCCGTCTCCCGCGTGAACGGTGGCAGCGGCGGCTTGTCCTCAGCCATACGGCTCCTTTCGTCTCGGCGTAGGGGTCGCTAGCGACCCGCCTCGCTCGCGATGAGCTCGAGCAGGCTGTCGTGCTCCTCCCGGCACGCCGGGCAGCCGTCCAGGTGGGCGCGCAGGCCGGGCAGAGCCGTGCCGGCAGGCTCGCCGGCGAGCTCGAGCTCGACGTAACGATCGAGCTCCTGGAAGCAGACATCGCAGCCTACTTCCGGTCCGGCGGGTCCGAGGAGCCGGCTCAGCGTTTGCTTCAGATCAGCTCGTCTCATGATCAGTCCTCCTCCAGCCATGCGTCGAGCGCGAGACCGGCCTCGGTCAGGTGTTTGCGGAGCTTGCGACGTGCGTCGTGCGACGTCTTGTAGAGCGCGCCGCGATTGGTGTGCAAGCGCGCGGCGAGAATGTCGATCGCGATCCCATTTAGCGCGAGCCGGACGAGGACAGTGCGCTGGTGCGGAGTTAGGACCTCCGCGATTGCGCTCTGCAACGTGGTGAGGAGCTCGTTCTGCTCGGCTTCGGCATCCGGTTCGAGGACTTGACTCGAGACGAGGTCCCAGCCCTCGTCCTCGAGGGGGATCTCGCGTCCCTGCCATGCGCGTTTCCTCAGCTTGACCGCAGCCTCGAGCAGAGCGAACTTGTAGGCCCAGGTCGTGAAGCGACTGGCGCCGCGGAAGTCGTCGAGGCGCCTGAGGATGCTCATAAGTGCGTCGTCGGCAGCCTCGTTGGCGAGGTCGTCGAGTTCGTCGCCGCGCAGGTGGACGAGCGTTGATCGGCGCCGGGCGACCTCGAACCGTGCGGCACGTAGAAGCAGTGCGTGCAGGCGCGCGATTGCCGCCTCGCGGGTACCGTCCTCTGCACGCAGTGAGCGCAACCACTCGCTCGACTCCGCGTCGAACCGAGTCGTGGACGCCGCGGATATGGGCTGGACGAGCGGCGCGACGAGGGGCTCTACAGCCTTCACCGTAGCCTCCTCAAGCCTGATCATGCCGCTCTTCGTGCGTGAATGGGGCGAGGATCCGGACGGCGAGGTCGGGGCGACAGCCGCGCTCGACCAGCTCGATCAGTGCGTGCAGGTCGTAGCGTGAGTCGTTGGCGATCTCGGCCGCGAGCGCAAGCGAAAAGCCTGACCCCGTGAGTTGTGCTTGCCGCCAATGGGCAACTTCGTCGACGGTCGCGTCGGATGTTGTTTTCGTCTGCATGTCTCGTTCGTGTCCTCCTGGGCCTGTTCCTTACCTCCCTTACGGCTGGCATCGACGTGCTCGTGACTGCGGCCGCGAAGGTAAGAAACCCGCCTTCTCGCCGCACTAAGGGATTTCGACAGGCACTACTTTCGCGAACGACGAGGAGGCAACTCGCATGAGCACCGTCTCGATCTCACCCCGCCGCGCGGCCGTCGCCGTCATCACGGCGGCAGTCATAGCTGCGGCCGCGCTCGGGTCGAGCGCGTCGACATCCACCGCCATTGCCGCGTCCGCCCGCGCCGGCGCGCTAAGCCCAAAGGCGGTCGCATTCGACGACGCCATGCGCGGACTGTGGCAGGCCCACGGCACATGGACAGAGCGCGCGATCGTCGACTTCGTGGGCGGTCTGCCCGACACGAACCTCGTGGTCGGCCGGCTGCTCCAGAACCAGGTCGACATCGGTGACGCGGTCAAGCCCTACTACGGCGCAAAGGCCGGCAACAAGCTGACGGCGCTGCTGCAGGCGCACATCAACGCCGCGGTCAACGTGCTCAAGGCGGCCAAGTCGGGCGACACGTCGTCGACCTCCAAGGCCGAGGCCGCTTTCTTCGCGAACGGCAACCAGCTCGCCGCGTTCTTGCACTCCGCCAACCCCGAGCACTGGTCCCTCAAGGCGATGCGAACGATGATGCGCGTCCACCTCAACCAGGTCATCGCGCTCGCGGTTGATCAGCTCAAGGGTCATTACCAGGCCGCGATCCACGAGTACGGCGTCTACATCGACCACATCCTTGACATGGCCCACATGCTCAGCACCGGAGTCGAGCAGCAGTTCCCGTCCCGGTTCCGCTGAGGCCGGGGAACCATGTCTGTCGCCCTTCCACACCGGCCGGCCGCGACCACAGCGGCTGGCCGGCACGTCCGCCAGAGCCTCGGCGCCGAGCGCTCGCTACAGGCCGCGCTCGGCCTGATCTGGGTCGCCGACGGCGTCCTGCAGCTTCAACCGTTCATGTTCACGCGGTCGTTTGTTACCGAGATCATCGCGCCGAACACCGCCGGCCAGCCGGGGTTCGTAGCCTGGCCGATCACGCTGGCCGAGCATCTGATCGAGCCACGCGTCGCTTTCTTCAACGCCTTCGCCGCCGCGCTTCAGATCCTGCTCGGACTCGGCATGCTCTATCGCCCCACCGTCAGGATCGCGCTGCTCGGCTCGATCGGGTGGGCGGTTTCGGTGTGGTGGATCGGCGAGGGGCTCGGAGGCCTGTTCACTGGTGCCGCCTCGCCCTTCACCGGAGCGCCCGGCGCGGCGCTGCTCTACGTCCTCGCCGGCCTGATCATATGGCCACGAACCAGTTGGCAGGCCGGAAGACACCTCGCGGGCGGCGTCCTGGGCAGGCGCGGAGCGCTCGTCGCCTGGGCCATTCTGTGGCTCGGATCGGCCGCGCTGTGGCTGCTGCCCGCAAACCGCACAGCCGACGCCGTCCACAACCAGATCGCACAGGCACCATCCGGCGCTAGCTGGCTGTCGAGCATCCAGGCAAGCCTCGCAGCCACCACCGAGGGACACGGCGCGATCATTGCGATCGCCGCCGCGAGCATCTCAGCGGCGATCGGGCTCGCGGCGCTCCTGAATCGGTGGGCAGAGCCGTCTGTCGCGCTGACCGTCGTGCTCGCGCTCATCTACTTCGTCATCGGCCAGGGCATGGGCGGGATCCTCACCGGCTCAGGAACCGACCCCGGCACCGGTCCACTCCTCGTCTGGCTTGCGCTCGCAATCTACGTAATCTGCCGGCCGAAGACCCATATCGGCAGGCAAGTGGCCTGACGATCGGAACGATCTTCTCCCGAGCCCGCGCGGCCTTGCCGGGGATCGCGGGAGCGTCGGCACAACACGTGCGCCACATCCGACGAGCACGACGACCCACGCCGCCACGGCAACCGCGAAGAAGACGGTGCCGGCTCGGCTGAGCGGCGGAAGCGTGTCCGCCTGGGCAAGCGTCTTCGTCGCGACGGCGTACATACCGAGCGGGAAGACGAAGCTCCAACGGGATGGGCCGTTGCGCCACTCGCCACGGTTTTGCACCTCGGCCGCAACGAGAGGAATGATCAAGCAGGACGCCAGCGACCACGTCGCGAGGTCGACGTCGGGCAACAGGCGGTCAAGTACATGCAGCGCCTGCAGCGCTCGCGCCGCGAGGAGCAGATCGGCTCCGGCGAGGGTCGCAATCGCGAGCGCTCCCATAACGATCCAGAGATCTGGAGCAAACCGCGGCGGGCGACGAAGTCGGAGAACGATTGTCGCCGCGAGGAGCGGATACAGGCAAAGACCGAACGCCCAAGTGGCGAGCCCGAAGTCCAGCAGCCCGACCGTGGACGGGGCCAGCAGCGCAGCGAGCAGCGCGAGCGACTCGGTCGCCACAACGAAGAGCAATGAGCTCCCTACCGGGGCCGCAATGGCTGGGCGCCCGGCCACGAGCAGGATGTAGAAGAGAAGCGCGAGACTCCAGAGTGCGAGCGCCACGGTCTGCTCGCCCGCGAGCGCGAAACGGGCGCCGATGACGGCGGTGCCCGCGACGAGAGCGAACGATTGCAAACGTGGCCGGGCGATTGTTCGGACAGCTCGGGGGAAGACTGCCCAGGCCAAGGCGAACCAGCCGGCAATCGCGCACGCCAGGAGTGTGTCCGACAGGATCGCCAATCCTTCGGTCGCCGCGGCGATCGACACGATCCCCGTCGCCATCACGAAGGTGAACGCTCCGGCATCGACGCCGTTTGGCACGCGGATCCCGGTCAGGTCGGCCCAGTTCGTCGCGCTGTCACCGCCCCTGCGCAGATCGCGGGCGTTTTGCCGACACGCGCATCGGTAATATCGTATAACGATGTGTGCTGTGCCTGGTTCGTCACGCTTCTCCGCCGCGACGGCAAACCCGGTGGCTCGGTCCCGCTTTCGCGGGAATCCGTACCTGTTTCTCGGGCCCAGGCCGTTCCGCGAAGCCCGACTGCGGTCCTACATTGTCAGCCAACACCGCGCCGGCCGTCGCCTCGCATCCATCCTCGGCGACCCGTATGTACGACGCTGCGGCAGCGAAAGCTTTTGCTGGCGAGTTGTTCGGGACCCCCGAACGATCGAGGCGCTCCGGCACGACGTCCGCGAGGCGATCGAGCGTTGCTCCCCGCAGAGCAGCGATGCTGCCCAGCCCGCGAGCGCGAAGGCGACACCGGCGGTCGCTGCGACCGGTGCGCAGACGCAAAAACGCTGAGGCAGCCCAGTTAAGAGGGAGGGCGCTCACCCGGCCATCCACGCCTACGACGTGTCCGCGGCGCTGACCTACGTCAAGGACGGCACGATCCTCCCGCACGGTCAGCAGTAGTCTGGCAAGGGCGTTTGTGAGCGGCTTGACGCCCGGCGGTGTACGGCCCGTCGCCCACCAAGGAGCGCCTCGCCGGCCCTGAATGCTGGCCGGCACGAACGCGTGCAGCCGCGAGTGTGACTCCCAGCCGTCTCCACCTCTTGCTGCGCTGCGAGCCGTCTCGAGTCTCGCCATGCGTCGTGCCTCCGCCTCGGCTTGACAAATCGAAGAACGTCGATACATTTATAGACCTCGATATGAGGAGTGTCAAGATGCTAAGGCTGTTCAAGCGAACGAATGAGCTCGCGGTCGAGTTTTGTGAGCGCTGCTCGCGGGTGTGCGATGCGGGCTGCCGCCGGGCTGCGTTGCGGGAGCGGACGCTGCTGCAGGCGTGGCGGTACGGGGTGCGGATCTGATGGCGGCGGTCGAAACAGCCGTCGCCTGTTGCGCGCCACTTGCGGCGCCGGCGTTGGACGAGAACGAGGCGGTGGCGACGGCTGAGCTGTTCAAGGCGCTCGGTGATCCGGCGCGGGTGCGGATCGTCAACCTGCTCGCGACGAGCAGCGAGCAGGTCTGTGCGTGTGAGTTGTACGAGCCGCTTGGCCTGTCGCAGCCGACGGTCAGTCATCACCTGAAGAAGCTGACGGAAGCTGGACTGCTCGAGCGGGAGCAGCGCGGCAAGTGGGCCTATTTTTCGTTGAAGCGCGACGCGGTCGAGAAGCTTGCGGCGGTCGCCGACCTCAAAGGAGCGTGCTGCTGATGACTACGACCGCTGATGAACTGCGTGAGGAGGTGCGCCGCCGCTACGCCGAATCAGCGAGAGCAGTTACCGATGGGGGCAGCAGTTGCGGTTGCGGCAGCGGCTCGTGCTGCGCAGAGGGCGAGAGCGACGCCGCCAATTTCGGCCAGGCTCTCTATGACGCCGAGCAGCGCGGCGCACTACCCGCGGCTGCAACGCTTGCCTCGCTCGGTTGCGGCAATCCGACGGCGGTCGCTGAACTGCGCGAAGGGGAGACGGTGCTCGACCTCGGCTCGGGCGGCGGCATCGACGTGATCCTCTCGGCCAAGCGGGTCGGACCGAAGGGCGTCGCCTACGGGCTCGACATGACCGACGAGATGCTCGCGCTCGCGCAGCAGAACGCGCGCGAGGCCGGAGTCACGAACGTGCACTTCCTGAAGGGGATCATCGAGCAGATCCCCCTCCCGGCAGAGTCCGTCGACGTCGTAATCTCGAACTGCGTCATCAACCTCTCGACCGACAAGCCGGCCGTGCTGACCGAGATCGCACGCGTGCTCAAGCCGGGCGGCCGCGTCGGCGTCAGCGACGTCGTCGCCGAGGACCGGCTGAGCCCGGGGGAGCGCGCGGAGCGCGGCTCCTACGTCGGCTGCATCGCCGGCGCACTTTCGAAAGGCGAGTACATCGCGGGGCTCGCGGCAGCCGGCTTCGAGGACATAAGCGTCGAGTTCACGCACAAGGTCGCGGATGGGATGCACGGTGCGATCGCCAAGGCGCGCAAGACCGAGACGCCGGCTGCGAAGGGGTTGCCGGTGCCCCAGCCGGCGACGAAAGCCGGCTGCTGCTGATCACGATCGACGCGCCGCAATCACGGTGGAGAACCTCCGGCCCGAACACTGGCCGGAGGTCGCTCGCATCTAGATGTCAACTGACGGCAACTCTCTCTGAAATCGAAAGTCCCGTTTTGCGGGGATTTTGCAGAGCCCTCTGACGGACTCGAACCGTCGACCCCCTCCTTACCAGACTGGAGGTCAGGGGCTGCTCATCACCGTGAGGCCGGAAGCGGACGTGTCGCGACCGAGTGGTCGAGTTCGTCGCTGGCTGTAGCGAGCAAGGTGGCCGTCGGGGTGTGCATGCTGGTGACCTGCTGCAGCGGTGACGCGGCGCCGGGCGCTAGCGGAACGCTTGCAGTCCAAGGGCGGCGGGTGGGGGAGCGGATTGCTCCCCCACCCGGGAGCCGCAAAGCTATGCGGCTAGGTCAAGGGCCGGGTCGAGCCCAGCGTCGGCGGGAGCGGTCTCGAGCTCGTCGCGTCGAATGAGCGTTAGCGCGGTGATTACGCCGACGACCGCGATGCCGGCGCCGACGAGAAATGCGCCGGTGAATCCGTGCACCAGTGCCGAGGGCAGCGTGCCGTGGGTGGCGAGCGCGTCGCTCGTCCTGGACGTCGCGATCGTCGAGAGTGCTGCGATCCCCAGCGCGCCGCCGATTTGCTGTGACGTGTTGAAGAGCCCGGATGCGAGGCCGGCCTCTGCGGGGCCAACCCCTGCCAGGGCCGCAATCGAGATCGGCACGAACGAGAAGCCGAGGCCGACCCCGACCAGCAGGAAGCCGGGCAATAGATCGGCCAGGTAGGAACCGTGGACTGAGACCTGTGTGAAGTACACGAGCCCGCCGGTCAGCGCGGTCATTCCTGTGACGAGCACCGGCTTGACGCCGATCCTCGTTGTCAGCTGGGCGGCGACGCCGGACCAGAGGATCGCCGACACCGCCACCGCGAGGTAGCCGAGGCCGGTCTTGATCGGCGAATAGCCGAGGACCTGCTGCATGTACAGCGTCAGCATCAGGAACATCGAAAACGTTGCGGTGCCGAGGATCAGGCCGCCGACGTTTGCGCCTGCGATCGTCTTCGTGCGCAGGAGGCCGAAGCGCATGAGCGGCTCGTTGTGGCGTCGCTCCCACCAGACGAACGCGGCGAGCAGCGCGAGCGCGGCTCCGCCGACGCCGATCGTGCGGCCGGAGGTCCAGCCGTATGTTCCTGTCTGGGTGATCGCGTAGACGAGCGACGAGAGCCCTGCGGTCACGAGCACGGCGCCCGGCAGGTCGAAGGTTCGAACCGCCGCGTCGCGGCTCTCGTTCAGCAGCCGGGGTGCGAGCAGGAAGGCGAGCGCACCGACGGGTACGTTGACGAAGAAGATCCACGACCAGCTCAGCGTCTCGGTGAGCACACCGCCGAGCAGCACGCCGGCCGCCGCGCCGAAGCCGCCGACGGCGCCCCACACGCCGAGCGCGATGTTGCGCTCGCGTCCTTCGCGGAAGGTCGTCGAGAGGATGGAGAGCGCGGCGGGCGAGATGATCGCGGCCCCCAGGCCCTGGAGCGCGCGGGCACCGATCAGCGATGCCTCGCTCCACGCGAGGCCCGCGACCAGCGAGGCGATCGTGAACACGACCAGGCCGGCCATGAAGAGCCGCCGCCGCCCGAGTAGGTCGGCAGCGCGGCCGCCCAGGAGCAGGAAGCCGCCGAAGACGAGCGCGTAGGCACTGATCACCCACTGCAGGTTGGCCTGGGAAAACCCGAGATCGACCTTGATGGAGGGCAGCGCGACGTTCACGATCGCGATGTCCAAGACGACCATGAACTGGACCGCGCTCAGGAGCGCCAGGGCCAGCCATTTGCGTCGGTCCGAAGTCACCATGTCGTTACGTCCTTTCACTTGCGTAGCGGAAGCTTGCAACCTAACAGAACTAACTTGTATTTTGCAAGTAAAGTCTTCACAACAGCAAGCCCAGGCGCTAGAATCGAAGGCATGGCGAAGAAATACGACCATTACTGCCCCATGGCGCACGCTCTCGATATGGTCGGAGACCGCTGGGAGCTGCTGATCGTGCGCGAGCTCCTGCCCGGGCCGAAGCGCTACACCGACCTGGCCGAAGGCCTGCCGGGCATCGGCACCAACATCCTCGCCGCTCGACTGCGCGACCTCGAGCACTGCGGCGTCATCGCGAAGAAGACGCTGCCGCCGCCCGCCGCCTCGCGCGTCTACGAGCTCACCGACTACGGCCGGGAGCTGAAACCCGTGATGCGCGAGCTCGCGCTCTGGGGCGCACGGTCACTCGGCCCGCCGTCACCCGACGCCGAGTTCTTCCCAGGCTGGCTCGTCAACCCGATCGATACGATCCTCGCCCCGCTCGCACCGCCCGGACGCTTCGAGTTCCGCGTCGGCGACGAGATTGCCTCACTCGTCGACGGCCTCGCGCAAAGCGGTCCCGCAGACGAGCCAGACGTCGTCGTCACCGGCGAGCCCGCGGGCCTCTACCACCTCTTCGTCGACCGTCGGCTCGACCTCGTCGAGGTCGAGGGCGACCGCGAACTGCTCGAGAAGCTGATCGACGTCGCACCGCAACCGATCGGCGTCTAGCCGGTCGTCTTCGTCCGCGGCGGCGAAGACATTCCGCTCACCGAGAGCGCAGGCACACGACGAAGATACTCTCACCGGGGCAAGGCTCGGGAATGACCCCTGAGCGGCTTCGACCTCGGCGCCTGCGACGACCCGTTATAGATGCGGATCGAGCCCGAGCTGTTCTCCGACGGTGACGACTGAATGCTCGTTGATCGGGTCGAGCACAAGGATCACTTCGTCGGCCCCGGCTGCAGCGAGTTCGTCGAGGTGCCGGCGGAGTGATGGCGCGGCGACAGGTGGTGATGCCGGGTCGCGAGGCCGCTCGCCGCCGCTGCCGACGGTCGCGAGCACGCAGGCGCTGCGCCGAAAAGTCCCCCGGAACCTTGAGCTGAGCTTCGCGAACCCAGACGGGGTGTTGCCATACCAGGAGTGCCACGAGTTCCAGTAACTGATGTGTGGCGCGCTCACAGCGAGTACGCGCGGCCCCGAGGTACCAACCAGTAGCGGCACCTGCCGCCTCGGCGGCGGCAAGAGCACCGCATCTTCCATCCGATAAAACCGCCCGCTGAAATCCACACGCTCACGAGCTAGCAGCCGTCGGATGATCGTGAAGGCTTCCTCGAACCGCGCGACCTTGTGCTCGAACGGAATCCCGAAAGCCTGAAACTCCGGCTCGTTCCAACCTGTGCCGAGGCCGAGGATAAGCCGTCCCCCCGAGACCTCGTCGATCGTGGCGGCCATCCGCGCCACGAGACCCGGTGGGTGGAACGCGGTCGAAGCGACGAGCGGCCCGAGCTGGACACGCGCAGTCGACGCGGCCAGGGCGGCCAGCATTGTCCACACATCCCAAGGGGCACGCTCCTGGCCGCCGTCACCTCGGTAGAGCATGTGGTCGCCGAGCCATATCGAGTCATAGCCCGACGACTCCGCCGCCCGCGCGATCGCAAGCATCTCTGGCCAGCGAACCTCGCGCTCGACCTCCGGCAACTGCACCCCGACCCGCAAACGCCAATCGCTCACGATTGCACCGCCTGCTCACCCGCTCTGCATCAGCGCGAGCACCCAGCCACCGTAAACCAATCCGAAAGCCGACAACCCGCAGAAGCGAAAACTAGCGGCGCGCACTCGCCTGGGCCAGCGTCCTCTCATCCCGCATCAAACTGCACGATGCGCAAGTAAAAACCAAAAATAAAGCCCCACTTTGCGGGGCTTTTGCAGAGCCCTCTGACGGACTCGAACCGTCGACCCCCTCCTTACCATGGAGGATTCGAGTTGTCGCAGTAGTAGGGAAGAACCCCGCTTCTATAGCGGTTTCCCCGCACTGGGGCTGATTCTTTCCCCTGGCGGACTCTTCCCTCGAAGGCCCCTGAGTCTCCCCGAGATAGCTCGAACCTGTCCCCAAAACCTGTCCCCGGATTCGGCTGAGTCACTCCTAACGCTTCAAAACATGTGTGACAGCAAAGAGCGTTTTCCCGGTGTGTGCACGATCATGAAGCCCGTGGGTCGCGATCTGCCTTCGGGAACGGTCACCTTCTTGTTCACGGACGTGGAGGGCTCGACCAAGCTCCTCCACGAGTTGGGCGCGGCGGCGTACGCAGCCGCGCTCGCCGAGCATCGCCGCATCTTGCGGGAGGCGTTCGGCGGCCATGGCGGGGTTGAGGTCGATACGCAGGGGGATGCCTTCTTCGTCGCCTTCCCGACCGCACCGGGTGCGCTCGCGGCCGCTGGCGCGGCGCTCGATGGACTTTCAACGAGCCCGATCCGTGTGCGAATGGGTGTGCACACGGGCTCGCCGCACGTGGGCGAGGAAGGGTATGTCGGCATCGACGTGCACCGCGCGGCGCGGATCGCGGCCGTGGGACACGGCGGGCAGGTGCTCATCTCGGCGTCCACGGCTGCGCTGCTTGGCACCGACGGGCT
>Ga0157372_10005437_pt1 | contig 13535 bp, 10 predicted proteins | sample C55metaG_FD_115307 | JGI IMG/M metagenome (GOLD analysis project Ga0157372, IMG submission 115307) | Corn rhizosphere microbial communities from Kellogg Biological Station, Michigan, USA - C5-5 metaG | ecosystem: Host-associated > Plants > Roots > Rhizosphere > Soil | place: USA: Michigan... | reverse complement strand
GAGGGTGTCACGGCAGTCGCAACCCTCGGAACCAAAAACATCGCCGATCAGGCAATGAGAGTGCATTCTCACCAGCACCGGTTCGCCTGATTCAATGTTGCCGCGCACCATTGCCAGGTGCGAGTCGCCGCCATCGACTTCGCTTTCGTAGGCGATGACGCGAAACTCCCCGTACTGCGTGTTCACCAGCGCTTCACCGACTCGATGCACATACCGCTCGTGCTGCATGCGGTAGCGGATCAGTTCCGCGACCGTGAGCATTTTCATTCCGTGCACGTTGCAGAATTCGATCAAGTCAGGAACGCGTGCCATGGTGCCGTCTTCGCGCATGATCTCGCAGATAATGCCGGCCGGAACCATGCCCGCCATTCGCGCCAAGTCGACAGAGGCTTCAGTTTGCCCGGCGCGCACCAGCACACCACCCTTACGCGCACGTAGCGGAAAGACGTGTCCCGGCCGAGCCAGATCTGAAGGGCGCGTCGCAGGATCAATCGCGACGCGAATCGTACGGGCGCGATCGTAAGCCGAAATGCCGGTGGTCACGCCCTCGCGAGCGTCGATAGCCTCGCAAAAGGCTGTGCCATAGTTCGAGGTGTTTTCTGCGCTCATTGGACCGATGCGCAGATGCTCGAGGCGCTCTTCGGTCAGGGTGAGGCAGACCAGGCCGCGGCCAAATTTCGCCATGAAGTTTATTGCTTCCGGCGTAACTTTCTCCGCCGCCAGCATCAGGTCGCCTTCGTTCTCGCGGTCTTCGTCGTCCACAATCACAATCATTCGTCCGGCGCGAATTTCTTCGATTGCGGCGGGAACGTCGGTGAATGGGGACTTTTCCGGCATCTCTCGAATTGTAGCAAGAATGGTGCAATCGAGAAGCGTTTACCGGGGCTGGAGAATGTAATGCAATCTTACGAAAAGCTTTTAACCGCAGAGATCGCAGAGAAAAGCATGAGGACGCAGAGAAATTCACTCAGGACAATAGGCTTCGTTTTTCTGCGAACTCTGGCTCTTCTCTGCGATCTCTGCGGTTAAAAGCTTTTCCTCGGTTGGATTACGACCCAAGTTTGCGCTCCAATTCCGCCTTTACCCCAGCCCACTCCGTATCCAGGATGCTGAAGTAAACCGAGTCGCGCTGGCGGCCGTTCCAAGTGAGCATGTGTTTGCGAAGCGTGCCCTCTTCTTTCGCGCCGAGCCGAAGGATCGCCTTCCGTGATCGCTGGTTCATCGAGTCTGTTTTTAGTTCTACCCGAAGGCACTTCCAGGTTTCAAATGCGTGGCGCAGCATCAAGTATTTGGCCTCGGTATTGATCACAGTCTGCTGCCATGGCGGGGCGATCCAGGTCGATCCAATCTCGACTTTGCGGTTTTGCAGATCCATGTTCATGTAACGGGTGGTTCCGACGACCTTGCCAGAGCCGCGCTCAAGCGTCGCAAATGGTATGGACAACCCTTGCTTCACTTCGTCGGCCACTTGCCGATTGAATGCCTCAAAATCCTGCAATGATTCGAGCCGGTAGGGAATCCAGCGAAACATGTCATCCAAATGGTCTTTGACGATCTCCCAGAGCAAGGGCGCGTGCTCAGGCCGCAACGGCTCCAGCCGAACATGGGCTCCCTCGAGCGAAAACGGCTCAATAAAAGAATGTGTGTTCAAGCAGCAACTCCCTCGCGAGTCGTACGTCTATATACTTTGAAACAGTATCTTTGCATCCGGTCGACGGTTTCGTCATCTGATCGAAAGAGCACAGGAGAAATTACACCGCAGGCTGATACCGACAACAGATAGCCACGTGACAGTTGCCCGCTCATGAATTCCCATTGTTTCCCATTCCGCCAGGTTCCCCACAGCAGCAAGCTGTTCCTTGATTATCTGGATTTTTCTCCTTCGGTGCAGCCGTTCTATTCGCGGTCGCCTCACTTTCTCGAGTGGGCGAAGGAAGAAAGCAACGGCATTCAGTATCCGGCGGATCGCAGAAGCCAGGTCTCGGCGATTCTCGAACGACAGAACCGCAACTTCGGGGCTTCCGCGACCACTCTCGAAAACATAAACCGGCTGCGCTCGGGCGCATGTGCGATTGTCACCGGCCAGCAAGTCGGACTCTTTGGTGGGCCGGTCTTTTCGGTCTACAAAGCATTGAGCGCGGTAAAACTGACGCAAGAGGCCCAAAAGCTGGGAATCGATGCGGTGCCGGTATTCTGGCTGGCCACCGAAGATCATGACTTCGAAGAAGTGAACCAGGTCCAGATGCCGGGCGCCGACGGCAAATTAGAAACGCTTTTCAGCGGCGCGCAAACCAAGCCCGATGCGCCGGTAGGAACGATCAGCTTCGGACCGGAGATCGAACAACCTGTGGCTCACGCAACTGGGCTGCTGGGCGACTCCGAGTTCACGAAATTACTGGGAGAATGTTACCGGCCCGGGGAAAACTTCGGGTCTGCGTTTGCCAAACTCTTCACCCGTCTTTTTGCCGACTTCGGGGTCATCCTTCTCGACGGCTCTGATCTCGAGCTCGATCGGATCGCGGCGCCGCTTTACTCTGCGGCTATCGAGCGTGCCCCACAAATCACACAAGCTTTGCTCGATCGTGATGCCAGGTTGCATGCCGCTGGATATCACCAGCAGGTGAAAGTCACGGGTTCATCGACGCTGTTATTCGCGATGCTCGATGGTGCGCGCGTTCCGATTCATCAGGCTAAGACGGGAGATTTTCTGGTTGGGGAAGAGAAGGTTTCGCGTCAGCAGTTGCTGGAAACCGCGGCAAAGTCTCCGCAGTCATTCAGCCCAAATGTGCTGCTGCGACCTGTGGTACAGGATTATCTGTTGCCCACCTTGACCTACATCGGCGGGTCGGCTGAAGTGGCTTACTTTGCGCAATCCGCGGCTGTCTATGAAGCTTTAGCTGACCGAAAAACTCCCGTCCTCTCGCGCTTTTCTGCCACTTTGGTCGAGCCCAAAGTTAAAGCTTTACTTGATAAATACCGTTTAACGATTCCTGAGATATTCGAAGGTCCTGAGGTACTGCGCGAAACTATCGGCGCCCGCAGGCTCCCACCGAATCTTCAGAATTCATTTGAGAAAGCCGCGGCCGGAGTTGAGAGTTCGATGAAGGCGGTTCGCGAGTCACTTGCCGAACTCGATAAGACGCTGATCGAGTCAGCGGAAAACGCGGAATCGAAAATGCTTTACCAGATCCAGAATCTTCGCGCCCGGGCGGCGCGTGCCGAGTTACGACATAGCGAAGTGATTCAGCGGCATGCTGAACTTATCAGCAATTCTCTTTATCCCGGCAAAGAGCTCCAGGAGCGCAGCTTCGCGGGGATTTATTTTCTCGCGAAGCATGGCAGGGAACTGATGAATGGATTGCTGGATACCATGCACCCCGATTGCCTCGATCATCAGATAGTGGAGCTGTAGCGTAAGCTCGTGTAGCCCCGGCGTCCACGTCCGGGGAATTGTGCGCTAGTCTCCCTGCGCCGGTTGCTGTTGCGTCATGCAGTGGATCGCGCCGAATCCCCAAACCAGATCCCCGCAATAAATCCCAACAACTTCGCGATCAGGAAAAATGTCAGCCAGAATATCGAGCGCAACCCGGTCATTGGGATCGTTGAATACCGGAACCAGCACGGTGCGGTTGGCGATGTAAAAGTTCGCGTAGCTCGCCGGCAAGCGGCGACCTTCGAAATAAACTGGGGCCGGCATCGGGAGATCGATTGTGGCCAGCGGTTTGCCCTCCTCCACGGTCGCATCGCGCAGCCGTCGAACATTTTCTCGCAACCCTTCGTAGTTTTCGCTGGCGGGATCGGAGTCGACGCAGGTCACGACTGTGTCTGGTGAGACGAAGCGGGTGATGTCATCCACGTGGCCGTGGGTGTCATCGCCAACAATGCCCGAACCCAGCCAAATGATGTTTGAAGCGCTCAGATATTCGGCAAAAACTTTTTCGTAGTCGCGCTTCTTCATTCCCGGATTTCGCTGCTGCACGCGGCTTATCAGGCATTCTTCGGTGGTGATGAGGGTACCATTGCCGTTTACCTCAATCGAACCGCCTTCGAGTACTACTCGTTTTTTTCCGAAGACAGCTTGGATTTCATTCGCGCCTGCAGCTTGAGCCATCAGGCTGCCGACTTTTTCGTCACGCTTCCAATTGGGATATTTCGCCCAGGCATTGAATTGCCATTTGACGGCGGCCATAGCCGATGTTTCGCGAGCGCGGGCGCCCGCGCCACACGGCCACACGAAGGCACAGCCGGAATCGCGTGTCCATATTCGGTCTGTAGGCCAGCGATGAAAGCGGACGTTTTCGTTTAGGGCATGTGCCAACCGCAATGTCTTGCGGGCCGACTTCTCGGCAGCAACATCCTTGACAATCAGTTCGACCCGCTCATCCCGGCTCAGGTAGCGAATGATCTCGGCGAAGACCCAGGGAATGGGCTCAAACTTTCCCGGCCAATCGAGTTTGTAGTGCGGCCATGCCAGCCAAGTGGCGGCGTGAGGCTCCCACTCGGCGGGCATTCGGTATCGGGTTTTATCGGATGAGTGCCCCATGCGATTTTGCTTCAGTCAATATAGCAATGCCGTGCACTGGGCGGGAGCTGACACGTTTCGAAGCGGGTAAACAAGACATTTTGGCTGTCAGTGTCTTAAAAGCCTTTAACCGCAGAGATCGCAGAGGATTCGCAGAGTTCGCAGAGAAACCCAAAGGCACAAGAGAAGTTCTTCTCTGCGAACTCTTTGATCTTCTCTGCGATCTCTGCGGTTAAAAGCTTTTTTTGAAAACTGTCTCGTTGGAAGAGTCCTCCGGACCTTACGAAGGCCGTCTGACGGGAGAATTCACCCGTCAGACCACTCAAATTTGCCTTGCCTGCATAACTTTCCTGAGGTAAGTTGCATCGTACTTTTAATAGCGGTTTTTAGTGTTTGCCGATGGAGGTGCCCCGTGCGCATTCTGCTCACATTGATGTTTCTTTCCAGCTTCGCTTTGGCGCAAGAGAGCGCTCAGCCCGAAATAACGCCGCAGACGCCAGTGAAAAATTCTTCCGTCCCGACGCTCACGCAGGGGCCGCACCGCAGTGCCAGCGAACTCATCATTCCGTCGGGCACCCGCATTCCGATTGCCTTGAAGAACACGATTTCCACTAAAGCCAATCACGAAGGCGATCCTATCTACGCACAATCGACGTTTCCGGTCGCGATCAACGATCGCATCATTGTCCCCGCCGGAACCTACGTTCAAGGCAAAATCATTTCCATCAAACCTGCGGGACACATTAAAGGCCGCGCCGAGGTCCTCATTCACTTTACGAGCTTGATCTATCCGAGCGGCTACACCGTGATGCTGCCAGGATCGATTGAAAATGCGCCCGGAGTTGACAATGCCAAGGTCAAAGACCAAGAGGGCACAATTCAGGGCGACAGCAACAAAGGCAAAACCGCGGCAACTATCGCGGGACCAGCGGCTGATGGCGCTCTAACTGGCGCCGTCATTCACGGCGGCGAAGGCGCTTTGATCGGCGCTGGAATCGGCGGAGCCATTGGAACTGCAATTGCCGCTTTCAGCCACGGCAATGAAGTGAAGATGATGCCTGGGACAACTCTCGAAGTCGTCTTACAACGCGACGTGCCGGTTGACGGGGCCCGCATTTCGAGGATGCGGGCAAGAACGGTCGTAAGCGAAGAGTAAGAGAAAGTGTTTTGTGGGCGACGACTCCGAAGCCACCCGTTTAACTTGGTGAACTACTCCGCAGAAGTTGGCTCGATGATCGTTGAAACTTCGGAAATCTGGTTCGCCGGAAACCCGCCCTGCTTGGCATGTTCTCGGATCATCGCCTCATTAGGCGCTCGATAAATGCAGTAGATCTTGTCAGCCGTGACATAGCTGTGAATCCATTGAATCTCGGGACCTAATTTGCTTAGCACGTTGCACGACTTCTGGGAGACGCCGCGAAGCTCATCGGGAGTGAGTTTTCCAGCTCCAGGAAGATCGCGCTCAATGACATATTTCGGCATGTCTGGACTCCAAAGGTTCGGCTGAAGGCTATCAGGATGGGTGGAAACGCTGCAAGTCTTTAAACCTTGGCCGCGGTCGAATACGAAACGGGATAGATTTGCGTATCGATGTCTTTGCGCAGGTCCGCCCAAATGTTCTCCGGCATGCTGACGAACACCTTCACCATCTCCGGATCAAACTGGCGGCCCGACCACTGAACAATCTCGTCGCGCGCCACTGAATGCGGCAACCGAGCACGGTAAGGTCGGTCTGATGTCATAGCGTCCAAAGTGTCAGCTATGGAGAATATGCGAGCTCCCAGCGGAATTTCGTCGCCCTTTAGGCCACGAGGGTAGCCTGTCCCGTCGTACTTCTCCTGGTGGGCGTATACAATTTCGGCCGCTTCCGAGAGAAACGGAATTCGGCGCACGATCTGGTAACCGCGATAGCAGTGCTCGCGCATAATGGCGGTTTCTTCGGGATCGAGCTTTCCAGGCTTTTTTAGGATCTGATCCGGAATAGCCATCTTGCCAATGTCGTGCAGGAAGGCGCCGCGCGCGATGATTCGGATCTGATCGGAGCTGAGGCCCATGGCGCGAGCAATCGCGATGGTGTATGCCGTAACGCGCTTCGAGTGACCCTCGGTTTCCGCGTCTTTTAAATCAAGCGCGTTGCCCAGGGCCTCAAGCGTAATGTCATAGGACTTCTCAAGGGTCGACACCGCTTGACGCAATTGCTCGGTCCGCGCTGTAACCAAGGCTTCCAGGTTGGTTTGGTATTCGCGGTTTTCCATCTTAAGCCGGCGATTTTCCATGGCCCGCCGCACCGTTGCCAGCAGTTGGTCGCGCTCGAATGGTTTGAGCAAATAATCATAGGCGCCATTCCGTATTGCGCCGAGCGCAACTGAAACATCCGTGACCGCAGTAACCATGATGACCGGCATATCCGGAAATCGTTCCTTGGCGGCCTCAAGCAAAGCAATACCGTCCATGCCAGGCATCATCAGATCGGAAAGCATCAGTTCGAATTGTTCACCAGAGTTGAGCAAGCTCAGCGCTTCTTTTCCGGATTCCGTTGGGGTGCAAACGTAATTCGCAGAAGCGAGCATGGCCGCTACAAGATCGCGGATCGGTTCTTCGTCATCGACTATGAGGATTCGCTCTGCTGGCATAAAGGGGCCCTTGGCTGCTAAGTGTATTGCAAATTGTACCCTTAGGGGTGAGGTATCCAAAGTAACCAAAGGTCACCGGAAATCCGAATAGTTACTATCTTGCCCATGCTAAAACTGATGGGGCTAACTACGGTCAAACTACATGAGCACCATCAGCTGGCAGATTCTCGGGGGATTGGCCGCACCCAAATTCGTGACTCGCGAGACCGCGGTATTGCTGATTCTCGCCGCGAGCCTGCTGGTTTTTCGTACCCTGCGCGAACGCTGTTTGATGGTTTGGATCGTCGGCTGGCTGGCATACTTCTGGTCCCATCATGCTTTGATTTCCGCTTCCGGCCAGGCCAATCCTTTTGCAACACCCGTTGGGCATGCTGAGTTTGTTTTAGCCTTGGCCCTATTTACCGCAGGCGCCTTCATTTATGCCGGAGCCAGCGAATTTCTTGTTCCCCTGCTCATCGTAAGCCTGGGGCTCATCGCATTTGCACTTCTGCAAGGAATGTATTGGTCCACCTCGGTCACATTGCGCTTTGCCCTGGAACTCTCATATCGGCTTGTGGCCTTGGCGGCCGTTTCCCAAGTGCTGCGTTTTCAGCGGGCGCGAAAGGAAATTGGGACATGGTTTCTTGCTGGCGGACTCTTGCTCTTGCACCTGGATTGGCCGCCCCTGACCGGCCATTTGCCTCCGGACGCCGGAATCGTTTTCGATATGCTGCTTGGGCTCGGCATGCTTCTGGTGGTCTTGGACGAATCGCGCATCCACACGCGCCGCCTGGCCACCCTGAATGCGCTTACCACCAGCATCGCTCGCGCGGGAGAACAGGGGCCCATGACTGCCACCGCTTTGCAAAAGCTGAGGGAACTCATGGACGCCGATGCCGCCTGGTTCCGTCTTGGCGATGGGCGCCGCCTGACGATCTTCCAGCATGTCGGTCTTTCCCCAGAATTCTTGCGTAATCGAACTTCGATTCCGCTGCGCGATCCGCTGGAGCCGATACCTGACGAGCATCACCCAGCAGTTCTGACGGCCAAAAAATTAGACGCGTCTTCGGCCGCAGTTCTCAAGCATGAGAGGCTGAAGCAGGTTGTAATCACCGCAGTTCCGGGTAAGAAAGCTGTGGTTGGCAATTTGATCTTGGGCAGCAAGAAGTCAAGATCCTATGCGCCGGATGAATTTGATTTTCTGGCTACTTGCGGTCAGCAGCTTGGGTTGGCGCTCGAAAATCTTCACCTGGTGGAAGAAATTCTGCGATCTCACCGGCAGTGGAGCAACACCTTCGAATCTATTCAGGACCTTGTGTTGTTGCACGACGCCGACTTTCATATTCTGAAGGCCAATCCTGCGCTGCTGGAAAAGCTCGGCAAATCGCAGGCCGAAGTTGTGGGTCAGCTTTGCGAAGGAGTGTTGCCCAAAAAAGATCTTGAATGGACGAAGTGCCCTTATTGCCGAGGACAGGAAGATGGGTTCTTCGAAGGCCCCGACCCATTCGGCGGATTCTCAGTCGCTTCCACTTCGACCTATCAGGATCAAGGCACGAAACAAAAAGGCACGATTCACGTGGTCCGCGATATCACCGAGCGCCGCGCCGCCGAACAGAAATACCGCTCCCTGTTCGAGCAAGTGCAGGAAGGTGCGTTCGTGGCCAGCCCTTCGGGGACGCTGCTGGATTGCAATGACGCTTTCGTTCGCATGCTGGGATATTCCTCACGCGAAGAACTGCTGGGGCACAATGTAGATGCAGAGTTTTACGCCTCCCCTGAACAACGCAGCAATTTTCGCCGTGAGGTTGAGGCGCACAATTTCGTGCGCAATTTTGAAGTGAACCTGCGTCGCAAGGACAGCAGCCTGCTGACCGCCCTCGAAAGCAGCTTTGCTACCCGAGATGAAGCGGGCAAAATCGATGGCTACCAGGGTTTTCTGCTCGACATTACCGAGAAGAAACACGCCGAAGATGAAATTCGGCGCCGTAACCGCGAACTGAACGCGCTGAATGCCATGGCGGTGATTGCAACTCAGAGCTTCGATCTAGACGAAATTCTCAATCTCACACTGCGCCAGGTGATCTCGGTTTTAGGAGCGGAGTCGGGCTCTGTGTATCTGGCCGAATCGCAAAATAATTTCCGGCGGCGCGCCAATTGGGGCCAGCGGCTTACCGATCGCAAGCGGCTGGCCGAGGTCAATTTCCCCAGTGGCCTGGGTGATCTGGTTATGCGCTCGCGCGCCGAAGTGCTGACTTCGGAATATCTGCCACACCTCCCGCAGGCCGTTACTGATTTTGTTCAAGCTGCCATTTCTGGCTCGACAATCTGGGTGGTGCTCTGGGGGAAAGATGCTCCGCTGGGGTTGATGGGAATCAGCCGCGGCGAGGGATCCCAGTACACACCCGAGGATGAAAATCTTCTGGTAGCGATCGGACGTCAGTTATCGACCACTGTCGAGAAGGTGCGGCTTTACGAAGAAACCTGCAAGGCCTATGAGGACCTTCGCCTGGCGCAGGAGCAGCTGCTGCAGAGCGAGAAAATGTCGGCCATCGGTCAGCTCATAGCTGGCGTTGCCCACGAACTGAATAATCCGCTGACCGCGATTCTTGGTTACGCTCAGTTGCTGGAGACTGAAACTCTTGAGGCCCGAGCCAAAGAATATGCCGGCAAGATTTTCAAGCAGGCGCAGCGTACTCACCGCGTGGTGCAAAACCTGCTCTCATTTGCTCGTCAGCGGAAGCCGGAAAAGCACCAATTTGACGTGGTCAAAGTTCTCGAAGAGTCTTTGCTGCTCCGCGACTATGACATGAAAGTAGGCAGCATTAAATTGGAGCGCGAGATCGGCCCCAGCATTCCCGCAGTCACCGGTGATCCCCACCAACTTGAGCAAGTCTTTTTGAATATCGTGAACAATGCGGTCGACGCAATGATTGAAGAGGAGAAGGCAGACTCCGAGCGCCACCTAAAAGTCACGATTACGGCACAAGACAATTTTGTAAACATTGTGTTCCAGGATTCCGGGCCTGGCCTCAAAGAGCCGCATCGCATCTTCGAACCGTTTTACACCACCAAATGTGTCGGTAAGGGAACTGGGCTTGGCCTGAGCATCTGTTACGGGCTGGTAAAAGAACATGGCGGAGAAATATCTGCTCGTAATGCTGAGGGAGGCGGCGCAATCATAGAAGTCAAGTTGCCTTCAGCGGGTCACGCTGCGGCGGTTGCTCCACCTCCAGTTCGACCGCAGAAACACGAAGCCGCCCTTCAGGGCCGAATTCTTGTGGTCGAGGACGAGGAGTCCGTCCTGGAATTCGAGCGCGATGTTCTCGAAGGCGCCGGAGCTAAAGTTGTAACTGCTTCCACCTTCGACAATATGAAATCAGCGCTCGCGAGTGAGTCCTTCGATGGCGTCATCATGAATGGCAACCTGCCCGGCGCCAACGATGTTCAGGAACTATGTCGTTGGATTTCCGAAAAATATCCGCATCTTTCGCATCACTTCCTGTTAACTTTTTCCAGCCTGGCCAAACCTGAAGTCAAGCATTACCTCGAAGATAAGAACGTTCCGTTTCTGGTCAAGCCTTTCGAGGTGAGCGACCTCATTGCCAATACCCGCAAACTGCTGGTAAAGACCCAAGCCGCCGCTGCCCGCTAGCTCGGACCGTTACGGAATCTGACCCTCATTTCGAGTCCCGCTTCCCAATCCTCATGTTATGTTCAAGGGCGAGTGATCCTGATTCTCATGGGCGTCGTCGGGGCAGGCAAGACTACGGTTGGCAGCCTGCTCGCAAAGAAACTCGGTTGGCGATTCGCTGATGCCGATGATTTTCATCTCGCTGCGAACGTTGAGAAGATTCGCAACGGCATGCCGCTTGATGATTCGGATCGTGTGCCCTGGCTGGCAGCCCTGCGCACTGCCATCCTGCAATGGAATGTTGAGGGACAGGACGCTGTACTCGCCTGCTCGGCTCTTAAACGAAAATATCGGGACGTGCTGCGCGTCGATGGCGTTCATTTCGTCTATTTGAAAGGTGACTTCGAACTCATCGAGCAACGACTGCGGACCCGCCGCGGACACTTTGCTTCCGACTCGATACTCAAAAGTCAATTCGAAGACCTGGAAAAACCTGCCGATGCGACCACGGTCGAAATCGCCAAACCTCCGGAGGCGATCGTTGCGGAAATTATTGACAAGCTGAAATCATCGCGCGTCGCGTATTCTGGTCGCGCACAGAAATGACCATTGCGCCCGTCTCCGAGCTGGAATCCAGCGCCATACGAAAACTCTTCCTGCGACTGCTGCCGTTTCTGTTTCTCCTCTACATCGTTGCTTACCTCGATAGAATTAATGTCAGCTTTGCGGCTCTGCAAATGCGTGGGCAACTTCACCTGACTGACCGCATGTACGGCCGCGCTGCGGGGATGTTTTTCGCCGGATATTTCTTTTTTCAGCTTCCCAGCAATCTGGTGCTCGAACGCTTTGGCGTGCGCAAGTGGATTGCCGGCCTGATGGTCGTGTGGGGCGTAGTTTCAGGCTGCACCATCTTCGTTCGCGGTCCGGTAAGCTTTTACGTTTTGCGCTTCTTGTTGGGCGCCGCCGAAGCCGGCTTCTTTCCTGGAATGATCCTCTACATGAAGCGCTGGTTCCCGGCGAGGTCGCGGGCACGCGCAGTGGCGTGGTTCATGACTGCCAATCCCCTGGCGGGTGTTTTTGGGAGCCCAGTCTCCGGAGCTTTGCTTGGACTGCACGGCCTGGGGCTTCAGGGCTGGCAATGGCTGTTTGTGATGGAGTCTGTGCCGGCGGTCGTTCTGGGAATCGCCGTGTATTGGATCTTGCCCGAAGATCCCGATCAAGCTAAGTGGTTAACTGCGGCTGAACGAGGCCACTTGGCTGGCATGCTTGAGCAAGAACATTCTGGCGGCAACGGTCTGAACAAACGCGACCTTCTGAAAGTGATCTTTAGTCCCAGCGTGTGGGTGCTGTCGCTGATTTATTTCGCGCTCCCGGCCTGCATGTATGGCGTCACCCTATGGCTTCCCATCGCGATCAAGAGCTTGTCAGGTCTGAGTTATTTTGCCACCGGGGCGGTCGCCACTATTCCGTTCATTCTGACCGCCATCGCAATGGTTATGGTTGGTGTGCACTCCGATCGAGCAAACGAGCGACGCTGGCACATTGCATTTTCAGCATTTGTGGCCGCAATCGCCCTGGCTGCCGCTTCTCATAGCCGCCTTCCGCTGTTAGTAATCGGCGGGATGACTTTGGGGATGATGGGCGCCGAGTCCATGACCGGCCCCTTCTGGGCGATGGCCACGGTTCAAGTCGGCGCCAATGCAGCTGCCGCAATCGCTGTCATTAATTCAATTGCCAATCTCGGCGGCTATTTCGGTCCGGACATCATCGGCTTGATGCGCTCCGGCAACGGCCAGTTCAGAGGATTGCTGGCGATTGGAGTGACTCTGGCCATCAGTGGAGCGTTGAGCTTGATGGCGGGTGCCAAGTCCAACAAGCCTCCGGCTAACGACCTCGGAAGCGGATAATTTCCGGAAGCCAACAATGAGCAGCTGAAGCTCATCTGCTCAGGTGTGGCCCCGCGCATTCTGGGCCCAGATCTCCGGGCTCCGTAACAGCAAAAACTTTGCAAAGCCCCGGCCACAGATTGGTCGGTCTTCATGGTATATACATCGTTCAGCAATCCCGGATTGTATGTCCGCAAAACGGCAACTTCGTGAAACGCAGAATCCCGCCGCCCGGATCTTCCTGTTGAGCGATCGCATCAACCAGATGCTCATCGAAGATCTCGACCCTGCCGTTTGGAAAGCCAAACCACCGGCAAGCGTACAATCGGGCAAAGCCGGCGCCCGCACCATCGCCGCGATCTTTACCCACATGCAGAATGTTCGCTGCAAGTGGATCAGGCTTACCGCCCCGCATTTGAAGATTCCACTCCAGCTCCATCGCGCGCATTGCACCCCGAAGCAGGCGAGCGCAGCATTGGGCGAGAGTGCGATGCGTTGCGCGGAAATGCTCGCCGAAGCGCTCGGCGAAAATGGTCGCATCAAGAAGTTTCGCAGGGATGGCTGGGTCCGAGCGTGGCCGGTTGGCGTAGAGATGCTGTGCTATATGCTCTCGCACGAGGCCCATCATCGTGGGCAGGTGTGCATGCTGGCGCACCAACTCGGGCGTCCACTGCCGAACAAAGTGACGTCTGAAATGTGGAATTGGGAGAGGTTGTGGAAGGAGACCGGGCCTGCCCTCGGTTCCAGGCTATGACGCTGGCCGCTAGCGAAACATGTCTCTGATTTGGCCGAATCTTTTACAAGAGAGAGCTTTGCAGCGCCTCCGGCTCACCCCTGAGGCAGTCTTACCTGCTGCACGGATCCGACAATTGCGACAATCTGAG
>Ga0157372_10005434_pt1 | contig 13539 bp, 15 predicted proteins | sample C55metaG_FD_115307 | JGI IMG/M metagenome (GOLD analysis project Ga0157372, IMG submission 115307) | Corn rhizosphere microbial communities from Kellogg Biological Station, Michigan, USA - C5-5 metaG | ecosystem: Host-associated > Plants > Roots > Rhizosphere > Soil | place: USA: Michigan... | reverse complement strand
ATGCCCGTTCTTTCCGGCGTGGCTGCGCGCTACTGGCAATTGCTGCTGACGTTTCGGCACGGGCATTGGCGAAGCCGGAACGGGACCCGCGATCAACTCTGTTATTGCCGATCTCGACCCAGCCGAGCGGCGGACGGGCGCGCTGGCCTTCTGTTCTGCCGGACTGCATGTCGGGCTGCTGATCGCGTTCTTTGCCGTCCGTGATCTGGATGACGCTCGGATGCACTTAGCAGCTTCGGCGGGTATGCGGGCCTCGTCTTCATTCCGAAAGTTCTACTGATTCTCATCGTTTGCCCCCGGGCAGATTGGGACGGCGCTGGTGATGGCGTTTTGGCGGGGTGGGCATACGCGGCGGGGACATTCGCGGGTCGTGTCGGCCGCCGCGATGCTCGCCGATACCTGTATGTGCCGCAGCTCACCACCGGCGCAGCCATTCCGTCCGTGCCGATTCTTTATCTGGCTCCTGGAACGGCAGTGGCGCTGGCTGCGCTGCTCGTGCCGGCGTTGGGGGGCGCCACTTACCTAGGCCCTTATTATGCGATGGCGCAGGCCATGGTGCCGCTGCGCATGCGGGCACAGACCGTCGGGCTAATTCTCTTTGTGCTGACTTAGAGAAAATCCTCAGGAAAGCACCGCAGACTGACGATACGGGGCGATCAGGCGTGTCCGGTGATGAGCCAGAGTATAATGATGATGGGTATCGGCACGCCGATCAGGTAAAGCAGGCAGGAGCGCATCCAACATCCCTTTCCCTAGTGCTCTGGGCCATAATGTGAAAAGAGAGCTTGGGGTTCCAGACCCCTCTCTCGCCTCAGCTCATAAAGCGCGATAGCGGCAGCGTTTGATACGTTGAGGCTGTTCATCTCCGTAGCCATTGGAATCGCGGCGGTAACATCGCAGCGCTCGCGCACCAGGCGCCGCAGACCCGATCCTTCGGAACCAAGAACTACCGCGATATCACCGGTCGACACCGCGTCTTTCAAGGTTCGCTCGCCCTCTCCGGCCAACGCGATTCGCCAGAACCCGGCCTTTCCGAGTTCGTCGAGCGCGCGCGCGATATTGACGACCTGCACATAAGGTACAGCGTCCAGAGCCCCTGACGCCGCCTTGGCAAGGGCCCCTGACTCCGCGGGCGCGTGGCGGTCCTGAACCACGACCGCCGAAGCCACAAAGGCCGCCGCCGAACGCAGGATAGCGCCGACGTTGTGAGGATCGGCAATCTGATCCAGAACAATAACGACCCTGCGCAGATCTGACCGAATCGCGGTAAGGTCGCGCAGATCGTAGGGGGGCAGGGGTGCGCAGAGCAGCGCGACACCTTGATGAACGGCGCCGGGCGGGAGGGTTCCAGCGACCGCTTGCGAGGAAACAATTTCGTGCCGGACGTGTGCCAAAAGAGAACGGCCGATCGTCTCGGCCGCCCGCTCCGTGAGGATTCCCCGATGAACCGAACGCCGGGGATTGGCCAGCGCCGCGCGGACGGGGTGAACGCCGTAGATCCAAAGACCACTGGAAGATTGAGGCGCCGCAGACCGTTTCTTCATTTTGCAACAGTCCCGGTCAAAAGCGCAGGGTCCCGGCACGGGCTGGAACGAAGGATGCTTGGAGCGAGTTTCCCCCCTGTTACGAGGATGATCACGCCATGACAGTCCATTCCCGAGCCCTTGAACGCTTTGCCCAAGACGACGTCGCGCACGCGCGTGCGAGCGTTAATCTTGCTCCCGCGGTTGCCTACGAAAAATTCCGGCATGACATCGCTCGCTGGTGGCCCCGGGAATATACCTATTCCGGTTATGCCATGGAGGATCTGTACCTCGAAGGACGCAAGGGCGGTGTGTTTTGGGAGCGCGGGCCTGAAGGGTTCCGGTGCGACCTCGCCAGGGTGATGCGTTGGATGCCTCCCGAGAAGGTGATCCTGCGCTGGCACATTTCTCCCAGCCACCGGCCCGAACCGGATCCCGAGCGTGCCAGCGAAGTGGAAATCCGCTTCATCTCCGACGGCGGCAACGGAACGCGTATCGAGGTCGAGCATCGGAATTTTGACCGGCACGGAACGGGAAGCGCCGAGTATGCGGCCCGCATGGGATCGGATACCGGCTGGCCGTTTATCCTCAAGCGCTTTGCCGAACATTGCGGGTGCGGCGAAGCGGCAGCCCCGCGCATTCTGCGGGCCGTGGAATAGACTGAAATCCGGAATTCTGAGCATTCATCGGGCGTGTCGGAGCGACGCGCCCGATGGTTGACACGTCAACCCGAATTGCCGATATCCGCCCGCCTCAAATCTTCCGGTATGGGGGAATGTCCCGAGCGGCAAAGGGGGCGGACTGTAAATCCGCTGGCTTAGCCTTCGTAGGTTCGAGTCCTACTTCCCCCACCAGCGCCTGCGACGGCGAGCGCGGAAATCAGAAGACAAGGCGGAAGTCAGAGTGTGCTATTCTGATTTCTGAGTTCTGATTTCCGAATTCTGATGCGGGTGTAGCTCAATGGTAGAGCAACAGCCTTCCAAGCTGATGACGAGGGTTCGATTCCCTTCACCCGCTCCAGTCCTGCCCTTCTGCCACGGCTTCTGGAATTGAACGGATGATCGCAGAAATCGGCCAGCTTGCGCTTATTCTCGCATTCCTGATTTCCATCGTTCAGACGGTCGCCGGATTCGTGGGCGCACAGCGTCGCGATCCGAGTCTCATGGCGCTGGCCCGCGCAGCAGCGTGGATGCAACTGCTTTTTGTCGGGACGGCGTTCCTCGCGCTCGCTGCATCGTTCCTGATCAACGACGTTTCCGTTGCCCTGGTGGCGCAGCACAGCAACAGCGCGCAGCCGCTAATCTATAAGTTCGGCGCCACCTGGGGCAACCACGAAGGCAGCATGCTGCTCTGGGTGCTGATCCTTGCGGTGCAGGGCGCTTCCGTCGCGCAGTTCGGCAGCTCCTTGCGCGAGACACTGCAGGCTCGCGTGCTTGCGGTTCAGGCGGTGATCGGCGTGGCGTTTCTGGGTTTTTCCCTGTTCACCTCCAATCCCTTCCTGCGGCTCTATCCGGCTCCGGCCGACGGCAGCGAACTCAATCCGCTGCTGCAGGATCCGGGCTTGGTGTTCCATCCGCCGATCCTCTATTTCGGCTATGTCGGGTTTTCCGCCGCATTTGCTTTCGCGCTCGCTGCGCTGATCGAGGGGCGCGTGGATGCTGCGTGGGCACGCTGGGTGCGGCCGTGGGTGCTCGCGTCCTGGATATGTCTGACGCTCGGAATCGCAGCCGGCAGCGCCTGGGCCTATTACACCCTGGGGTGGGGCGGCTGGTGGTTCTGGGATCCGGTCGAGAACGCTTCGCTGATGCCCTGGCTCATGGGCACGGCGCTTTTGCATTCTGCTTTGGTACTCGAGAAACGCGGCGCGCTTGTCAGCTGGACCATCCTGCTGGCGATTATCACCTTCTCCTTCAGCCTGATCGGCACCTTCCTGGTACGCTCCGGCGTGCTTACCAGCGTCCACGCTTTCGCGCTGGACGCCAAACGTGGCGTTTATATTCTTGGGATCATCGGCGGACTGACGGGTTCGGCGCTGGCGCTGTTCGCCTGGCGGGCGCCGATGATGCGCACCGGCGCATTGTTCGCGCCCCTTTCGCGCGAAGGCGGGATCACGCTGAACAATGTGTTCTTGCTGGCGGCGACTGCGGCGGTCTTTCTCGGCACGTTCTATCCCGTGTTCGTCGATCTGGCGAACGGCGCGCCGGTTTCGGTAGGGCCGCCCTATTACCGGATAACGTTCGTCCCGATTTTCGTGCCGCTTCTGCTTCTCGTGAGCTTCGGCCCGATGCTGAACTGGAAGCGAAACAGCTGGCGGGAAGTGCTCGGCCGGCTGCGATGGCCGATTGTCATTGCGGGTTTCGCGCTGCTGCTGGCGACGATGGTCTTTGGTATTGCATGGGTACTCACTGCGGGAGCCTTGGCCTTGGGGGTGTTTCTCATAGCCGGAGCGGCCGCCGTGCTGGTGCGGCGCTGGAAGCTGACAAGCGGCGGGGGTTGGCTGCGGTTTGTCCGCACCACGCCGCTGGCCACCTATGGGTTTGTGCTGGCGCATGCGGGGCTTGGCGTCACCACTTTGGGCATCGCTGCCGTCAGCGCCTTTCAGGCGGACCGAGTTCTGAACATGCTGCCCGGGCAGAGGGTTGCGCTTGGCGGAAAAGAGATCACGCTGGAAAGCGTGTTGCCGGTTGAGGGACCGAACTACCAGGCAACGGAGGCGCGCTTTCGGGTCGTGGGCCGTTGGGGTGAGAGAGTGCTTGTGTCTCAGCGGCGATTTTATCGGGTGAGCCAGACGCAAACCACACAGGCGGGGATTGGCGTGAGCCTGCCCGGAAACATCTACGTTTCCGTCGGCGACCAGAACCCCGACGGGAGCATCGTGGTTCGCATGTGGAATCATCCGCTGGTGGACTGGATATGGGCAGGTGCCTTCATGATGGCTTTTGGCGGCATGCTATCGCTTGCGGATCGGCGGCTGCGCGTGGGCTTTGCGGCACCGGCTCTGCGCCCGTCGGCCCAGGGTGCTGCGGTATGAAGCGGCTGGTGTTCCTCGTTCCCGTGGCTCTGTTCGCGGCGGTGCTGCTGACGTTCGCCATCGGCCTTGACCGCGATCCGTCCAGGATTCCGTCCGTGCTCGTTGGCAAACCTCTGCCCGCCTTCTCCCTTCCGGGGGTGCGTTCGCGGGACAGCGGGTTGTCTTCAAAAGAATTTCGCGGCGAGCCGCGGCTCCTGAATGTCTTCGCTTCCTGGTGCGTGTCGTGCCGCGTCGAGCATCCCGTGCTGCTGCAATTGAAACAGCAAGGGGTGCCGATCGACGGGCTGGACTGGAAGGACGATGCGGCCCAGGGCGCGCGCTATCTGGCGCAGAACGGCGATCCATATGCACGCGCAGGCAATGACCGGAGCGGCCGTACCGGCATCGACCTTGGCGTGACTGGCGTGCCGGAAACATTCGTTGTCGATGGTCGTGGCATTGTGCGCTACAAGCATGTGGGCCCGATCCAGCCGGAGGATTGGACAAGCATCATCGAACCGCTGATGGACCGCCTGAGAACGCAATCGTGAAGGCATCTGGAATTGCATTTGCTGGCCTATTGCTCGCCGCGAGCAGCGCTCATGCGGTGCTGCCCAATGAACAGCTCGCCGATCCGAAGCTCGAAGCGCGCGCCCGCGCCGTTAGCGCGGAGCTGCGATGCGTCGTGTGCCAGAACCAGAGCATCGACGACTCCGACGCGGAGCTTGCGCACGATCTGCGCATGTTGTTGCGCGAGCGGTTGCTCAAAGGCGATACCGACGAGCAGGCCAAGGCCTTCATCGTGAAGCGTTACGGCAGCTACGTGCTGCTGAAGCCGCAATTCCGCACCGAGACCTTGCTGCTATGGCTGGGCCCGTTTGTCGTGCTGATGCTCGGCTGCGCGGGGGCGACGGTTTATATACTGCGGCGCAGAACCAGCGAGAATGTCCCCCTGTCGCCGGAAGAGGAGCGGCTCGCTTCCGCCATGCTGGAATCGGAAGAGGCGGTCTGACCCGTTCTTGGGAGCGAGAGGCGCCCACAGGAGTTACGTTGAGCAGGGAGAGACCCATGCCGCTAATCCCCGAAGATACCCAAACCACAGCCGAAGAATCCGAGGCCGGAAACGCAGGAGGTGACTCCGCCTCGCGGTTCGGAACGGTTTGGAATTCTAAATATCTAAAGCCCGTGGCGGCCCTGCTCGTCGCCGTCGGAGCGGGTTTTCTCGTGCAGCGCTTGCGGGGCCGAAAGACGAACTCCAAAAAATAATCCACCGCCGCGCCCGACTGCGGCTACGGAAAATGGCGACAATTTTCGTCAATACTGCCCAGACAGCGCCCCATGCGGCTGCAACAACCGGCGGAGCTGGTGCAATAAAAGCCGAGGCAGGCAGCAGCCCGCAGCTGCAACGCCTGTCGCCGGGGACTGCGCGGCCGCCGCCATCGATCTGGGATATCGCGCCCGGCGTGGTAAAGCTCGTCCGGTTCCGCGAATCCGTCGCCGCGCCATCGAGAGGTCCCTCCAGATGCATGTGTCTGCCGAAATGCGGGCTGCGTGGACACAACTTTGGACCACCGGCGACCTCGACAGTTTGCCGCAACAACGGGCAGCGGGTCTTCTGGCTCCGCTGGAGTCGACCTGGAGAAGGTTTTTCTCGTCTTTTGCCGACGGAGCCAAGTTGCTCGACCTAGCGACTGGCGGCGGAGAAGTTCTTCGCGCTGCCCTTGCCGTGGGAAGAAAATTCCACCTGACCGGCGTGGACATAGCGGATCTCTCCGCTGTGCGTGCCAGCTTCCAGACATCGCAAATCGAACTCGTCGGAGGCACTGACCTTGCCAGGCTGCCATTGCCGGATTGTGGATTCGACGGCGTGGCCTCTCAATTCGGGATCGAATACGCGGACGTGGAGGCTGCCACTCAAGAGGCAGTCAGGGTATTGGCCAATAATGGGCGCGGGCATTTGGTGCTGCATCATCGTCAAAGCGTCATTACGCAGGGGGTCATCGACAATCTCGCAGCGGAGCGCTCCATTTTCTCGGGCGACGACGCCTTCCGCCTCGGTAGTGAGGTTTTCGAACTCAAAGGCGGTGCGGCGGCAACGGACGCCATCAAGGCGGCAGAGGCAGAGTTTCGGCGTGCGGTCGCTGTGTTGCACTCGCGTTTGCGCAACGAGCCGGCGTTTGGCATGGCGCGCAATGTCGTCGGCTTTCTCACGCGTCTCGCGCAAACTCCGGATTCGCTGCCTCCGGCCGAAGCGTTGCACCGCCTCAATTTCGTGAAGCACGACACAGAAGCCCGAAGGCTTCGAAAACAGGCCCAGGTCGACTCCTCTCTGGATAGGGATGGCGTGAACAGGCTGTCTTCAGCGCTGACGAAAGCGGGCGCGGTCGTCGATCCGGCGCGACAGTTGAAGTACCAGGCGGGGCAATTGATGGCGTGGGAACTATCGTTTTGTAAGGGAGGCGAAAGGGCGCAGCAACGCCTCAGTTCGGTGCGAGGGTGAGCACCTGCCGTAAGGTTGGCACCATTGCCTCGGCTTCCTTCAGCCATCGCAGTCCATTTTCGATTTGCCCGGCGTAGTTGCGGCGGGCGTCCCTCAACAGATCGCTGCGTAGGTCGACGCCATAGGCGTATTCAGGTGCTTTGGCGTAACGGCCCATGTCCGGGCCGCTGAGAATGGCATCGATCTGAGCCGGTGTGGTCTGAATACCAACATGGGTGAACGCTGCGCCAAGCCACGGCGCCGGATTGTTCAGGAATTCGTCGAAATTGAGCCAGAGCACCCGCTCGTCTGCTCCTCTTGCCGCTTCGGCGAGCGCCGCCATCTCGCAGGCCCAGCTCATCGCGACCATTTCCCCGTCACCGAGTTCATGCAGCCGCCAGCGCGCCTCGCCGATCTTGGCGTGAAGGCGAGCAAGGCGGGTTTTTGCCAGCAGACGGGCTTCCGTGGGTGAGTTCGGCGCGCTCAGGATGGTAGGAAGATAGGTTTCAGCAAGAACGAAGATGAAGATTGCACTGGGCCGGCTCGGACGCGCCAGGACTTGCGGGGCCAGCTCCGAGACAAAGCTGGTCGTCTTCACCAGGGCGCGCTGGTTCGGCCGGAAGGTGCGTGAGAGGAGCTTGAGAACGGTCCCAAGCCGACCCTCGAATTCCGTATGGGTCCATCGGCCTCCCGTGCTTTGCGGGTCGCACCCCATCTGCGCGAAGGTGCGCAAAATGGCGGGTTCCCTCAGGGCGAAAACTTGAGGGTGGGTTCCCAATAACCGCGACAGCAGGGTCGAGCCCACGTGGCCGATATGGAAAATGTAGTTCGCCGCTTCCTGGAGTCCGCTGCCTGCGACCGCTGCTTCGACCTCTTGCCGCGATATCACCCGCCGAAGAGTCTGAGGCGCGAGCGCGCGGGCGTCCAGGAAACTGGCCTGCTGGTATTCTGTCTCGCTGAGGCGGATGAATGTGAACTGGTCCGTGGCCGGGTCGAACGCCAGGGGGAAAAGAGCAGGCGAACGGGCAAGGCTGGCGGCCAGTGGGTCCATCGAAAGTCCTTTCGATCCGCTATACTATTGGCGCTGGCCTCCCATCCGGACAAGCCAACCGCGATCCTTCCAGATTCTTGGCGGAACGCGCGTATTTCTCTGGTTCCAGCGCTTGATCGGGTGCAGGACGACTGCTAAATGCTCGCCTCTTGGCGAAAATTCGAGTCGCGCTGGCGGGTGGGGGCTCCCGGCGCGATGCTGTTTTGCCGCTAGGAGTGTAGCTGAGCTGGTAGAGCGGCGGTCTCCAAAACCGTAGGTCGCGGGTTCGATCCCTGCCACTCCTGCCATTTTGAGAAGAAAAGACCCTTGAGCGAAGCCACCAAAAAAACGGCCGATACCCGCAAGGACTTACCTGCGCCCGCCCGGCGCGGCGGCCTGATCCAGTTCTTCTCGGAAGTCCGGCGGGAGATGTCCAAAGTCACATGGCCAAGCTGGAAGGAGACCTACCTCACGACGATTATGGTCTTCATCATGGTGGGCATCACGATGGTGTTTTTTTTCGCCGTGGATTGGATTTTGGCGATGGGCGAACGCTGGCTGATCGGGGCGGCAGGCTGATTGGATTTGGAATGAGCGACGCAGGCACACAAACGAAAGCCGATACGCGTTGGTACATCGTCCACACCTACTCGAATTTCGAGCGCAAGGTGGCGGAGGAAATCAAGCGGCAGGCAAAACTCCAGGATCTGGATGAGTTTGTCGCAGACGTGGTGGTTCCCACCGAAGAGGTCGTTGAAATCCGGCGCGGCCAAAAGAAGAGCTCCGAGCGGAAATTCTTGCCCGGTTACGTACTGTTGAACGCCAAGCTGACGGACGAGGTGTACCACCTCGTGAAGAATGTGGCGAAGGTCACGGGCTTCCTGGGGCAGGGAAACAAGCCCATGCCGTTGCGCCAGGGCGAGGTGGATCGCATCCTCAACCAGGCGCACGAGAGCGCCGAACATCCTAAGTCCTCGATCACCTTCGAGATCGGCGAGCAGGTGCGGGTAGCGGATGGTCCGTTCACCTCGTTCACCGGGGTGGTCGAGGAAGTGGATGAGGACCGCTCGCGGGTGAAGGTCGCGGTGTCGATCTTCGGCCGCGCAACGCCGGTGGAGCTCGAGTACGGCCAGGTAGAAAAGTTTTGAATTTCACCGCGGGAGAGCCAGCCAGGCTTGCATGCACCGCAAACCGCTAAGGAGGCGGATCGGAAGTGGCAAAGAAGATCGTCGGTTACATCAAATTGCAGGTGCCTGCCGGCGCGGCGAATCCGTCGCCGCCGATAGGCCCGGCTCTGGGCCAGCGTGGCCTCAACATCATGGAGTTCTGCAAGGCGTTCAACGCCAAGACGCAGCAGATGGAAAAGAGCATGCCGATCCCGGTGAACATCACCGTGTTTTCGGACAAATCCTTCTCCTTCGAGATGAAGACACCGCCGGCCTCATACTTCCTCAAGAAGGCGGCAAAGCTGGAGAGCGGCTCCAAGGCGCCTGGACGGACATTCGCCGGTACGGTCACGAAAGCGCAGGTGCGTGAGATCGCCCAGGCCAAGATGAAGGACCTGAACGCCAATGATGTCGACATGGCGATGCGCCTGATCGAGGGGTCCGCCCGCTCGATGGGAATCCAGGTGCGGGAGTAGGGGCGATGGCGAAGAATTCGAAGCGCTTCAAGAAGGCCATCGACGGTGTGAACACCGAGAAGGCCTACGACATCGACGAAGCGGTGAAGCTGGTGAAGAGCCGCGCCACCGCGAAGTTCGACGAGACGATCGAATTGGCGATCAACCTTGGTGTCGATCCGCGCCATGCCGACCAGATGGTGCGCGGCGTCGTCTCCTTGCCGAACGGCACTGGCCGCGCGCTGCGGGTCGCGGTGTTTGCAAAAGGCCCGAAGGCCGAAGAAGCAAAAAAGGCCGGGGCGGATATTGTCGGGGCGGAGGATCTGGCCGAGCAGGTGCAGAAAGGTGACATCAATTTCGATCGCTGCATCGCCACGCCGGACATGATGGGTGTCGTCGGCCGCCTCGGTAAGGTGCTCGGCCCCCGCGGACTGATGCCGAACCCGAAGGTCGGCACCGTGACGATGGATGTGACCCAGGCCATCAAGGATGCCAAAGGCGGTGCGGTGGAATACCGGGTCGAGAAGGCGGGGATTGTGCAGGCCGGGATTGGCAAGGCGAGCTTCACCGAAGACGCCATCGTCCAGAACGTGAAGGCGTTCGTGGACAGCGTGGTAAAGGCGAAGCCTACCGGAGCAAAGGGCACGTATCTGAAAAAGATATCGATCAGCTCGACGATGGGACCGGGTGTGAAGATCACGCTCCCGAGCGTCGGCGCTGCGGCGAGCGCGTAGAGGAATTACGAGATCGGGCCGGCGGTGGTCCGATAACCTGTCCGAGACCGCTGGTGTCCTGAAGGGACTTAATCTCCAGCGCAGACGGGGTTCGGGTTTGAACCCTGGGGCAGGAAATGGCGGCGGTTGCAACCGCTGTTTGTCACAGGGGGTGGAGCGGATCGTCCCGCTTCGCCGTGAAGGAGAAAGAAGTGGAGAAAGCCAAGAAAGTCGAGGTCGTCGAAGACCTGAAAGGGGTCTTCAGCGAAGCCGGCTCCGTGGTTGTCGCCCACTATACCGGCATGACAGTCGCCCAGATGAGCACACTTCGCGCCCGCATGCGGGCGGAAGGGGCATCTTTCCGGGTCGCAAAGAACCGTCTTGCCGTGCGTGCGCTGGAAGGAACGCCGGCCGCAGGCATCGCGCATCTCTTCAAGGGCCCAACGGGTATTGCGGTCAGCAAAGACCCGGTTTCGGCCTCGAGGATCGCGGTGGCTTACGCCAAGGAGAACGGCAAGCTCGTGATCCTGGGCGGGGTGGCCGGCAATCAGCCTCTGGATGTGAACGGCGTGAAGGCTTTGGCCGAACTGCCGTCACGGGATGAGCTGCGGGCCAAGATCGTGGGGCTGTTGCAGGCGCCCGCGACCAGGATCGCCGGGGTGCTGCAAGCCCCCGCCGGTCAGCTGGCCCGGATCTTTTCGGCATACGCCAACAAAGAAGCCGCATAGGCGACAATCGAAACCGACATATCGAACCCGAAGAAAAGGAACTGAAATGGCAAATCTGGAACAGTTGGTCACCGATCTTTCGGGACTCACGGTCATCGAGGCCGCCGAGCTCTCGAAGATGCTGGAAGATAAGTGGGGCGTCTCTGCTGCAGCGCCAGTCGCGGTGGCAGCCGCACCGGCGGCGGCTGCTGCCGCTCCAGCCGCGGAGAAGACGGAATTTACCGTCGTCCTTACCGACGCCGGCGATAAGAAGATCAACGTGATCAAGGAAGTCCGTGCGATCACCGGTCTGGGCCTCAAGGAGGCGAAAGACCTCGTCGAGGGCGCGCCCAAAGAAGTGAAGGCTGATGTCAGCAAGGACGAGGCAGCCAAGATCAAAAAGCAGCTTGAGGACGCAGGCGCCAAGGTCGAGCTGAAATAAGGAGGCGTGGCGGGTTGAAAGACCGCTCACGCATACATATTTGGGACATCCACCCCCTCCGGGAGAACGGCTCCCGGAGGTGTGGGTGTTCTCGCCATTAGTCGAACGATAGTCGGGTTTCCCGGCCCATTTCGGCCGGACAAAAGAGTGCGAAAAAGGAAAGCCGCTGCATGACTCTCTCTTTCACAGGACGCAAACGCCTCCGCAAATACTTCGGAAAAATGCACGAGGTGGCGGAGATGCCGAACCTCATCGAGGTTCAGAGAACCTCCTACGACCAGTTCCTCCAGGTCGACAAGCCCGAAGGCGGGCGGCTCGACGAGGGGCTGGAGGCCGTGTTCCGTTCTGTGTTCCCGATCAAGGACTTTTCGGAGAATTCTCTCCTCGAATATGTGGATTACCATTTCGAGGAGCCGAAATACGACGTCGAGGAGTGTCAGCAGCGCTCCATGACATATGCCGCGCCACTGAAGGTGACGTTGCGGCTCATCGTGTTCGATACGGACCAGGAAACGGGCGCCAAGTCGGTCAAGGACATCAAGGAGCAGGATGTCTATATGGGCGACATCCCGCTCATGACCGAGAACGGCACGTTCGTAGTGAACGGCACCGAACGGGTGATCGTCTCCCAGATGCACCGCTCGCCCGGCGTGTTCTTCGACCACGACAAGGGCAAGACGCATTCGAGCGGCAAGCTGCTGTTTGCCGCCCGCGTGATCCCCTATCGCGGCTCGTGGCTGGATTTCGAGTTCGACGCGAAGGACATCGTGCATGTCCGCATCGACCGGCGCCGCAAACTGCCGGCGACGGCGCTGCTGTACGCACTGGGCCTGACCCAGGAAGACATCCTGAATTACTTCTATTCGAAGATCGCCTTCAAACATACAAAGGACGGCGGCTGGACCACGCCGCTCGATCCGAACTGGATGAAGAACGCCAAGGCGAATTCCGACTGGAAGAACGCCAAGAGCGGCGAGGTTATTGCCGAAGCGGGTACCAAGATCACCCAGCGCATGCTGCGCAAGTGGCAGGAAGACGGCGTCCGCGCCGTGTCGCTGCCGGTCGACGAACTCGTGGGCCGCTATTCGGCGCTGGACATGGTCAATCCGGAGACGGGCGAGATCTATGTGGAAGCCGGCGACGAGCTGACCGAAGCCAATCTCTCCGAACTCGTGGAGCAGGGCTTCCACGAGATCGACGTGATCAACGTCGATGGCATCACCATCGGCGCCTACATCCGCAACACCATGGCGGTGGACAAGAACCACTCGCGCGAGCAGGCGCTGATCGACATTTACCGCATCATGCGCCCGGGCGAGCCGCCCACGCTCGACACGGCCGAAACGCTGTTCGGCCAGCTGTTCTTCGATTCGGAGCGCTACGACCTTTCCAGCGTCGGCCGCGTGAAGATGAACATGCGCTTGAACCTGGATGCGCCGGACACCATGCGCGTGCTGCGCAAGGAGGACATCCTTGCGATCGTCAAGGCGCTGGCAGACCTGCGCGACGGCCGCGGCGAAATCGACGATATCGACAATCTCGGCAACCGCCGGGTGCGCTCGGTCGGCGAGTTGATGGAGAACCAGTTCCGTCTTGGCCTGTTGCGCATGGAGCGCGCCATCAAGGAGCGCATGTCGTCCGTCGATATCGACTCGGTGATGCCGCACGACCTGATCAACGCGAAACCCGTGGCGGCGGCGGTGCGAGAGTTCTTCGGATCTTCGCAGCTGTCCCAGTTCATGGACCAGACCAATCCGCTGTCGGAAGTCACCCACAAGCGGCGCATGTCGGCGCTTGGGCCGGGCGGCCTCACGCGCGAACGCGCGGGCTTCGAAGTGCGCGACGTGCATCCGACGCATTACGGCCGCATCTGCCCGATCGAGACGCCCGAAGGCCCAAACATCGGCCTGATCAACTCGCTCGCCACGTACGCGCGCGTGAACAAGTACGGCTTTATCGAGAGCCCCTACCGGCGCGTGGCGAACAAGCACGTCACCGACGAGGTGGTTTACCT
>Ga0157372_10005433_pt1 | contig 13540 bp, 8 predicted proteins | sample C55metaG_FD_115307 | JGI IMG/M metagenome (GOLD analysis project Ga0157372, IMG submission 115307) | Corn rhizosphere microbial communities from Kellogg Biological Station, Michigan, USA - C5-5 metaG | ecosystem: Host-associated > Plants > Roots > Rhizosphere > Soil | place: USA: Michigan... | reverse complement strand
TCGCCGATCTCGCGTACGCGCTCGAGAAGTGGCTGCAGGACGCGATGGAGCTGCCGCCCGAATTCGACGCGCGGCGCCTGGGCATCACGCGCCGGGCCGTCGACGGCGTCACCGCCATGGTGGAATCGATCCGGGGAGCGGCGCTGCCCTATCCGCGCGACGAGCTCGTGGCCGAGCTCTCGACGCTGCGGCAGGAGCTGAGGGAAGCGCGGCGCACGGGTGAAGGGACCCACGTGCGCATGCCGCACGGGGTGCGCGAGGCCCTCGAGGCACCCGCCGTTGCCCCCGAAGCGCCGCCGCTCGAGGACGCGGCACTCGATTTCTCGGCGCCCGAGCTGGCCGCGCCGCCCGCGCCGGTTGAGCCGCCCGCGCCGGTCGAGCCGCCCGCACCGGTCGAGCCGCTCAGTCCCGTTGAATCGCTCGCGCCGATCGAGGCGCTCGAGCCCCCGGCTCCCGTGGTCGCGTTGGAGCCCGCGGCTTCCGCCGCACCGCCGGAGCCGATCGCGCCCGCACCGCCGGAGCCGATCGCGCCCGTCGTGCCGCTCGAGAGCGTGGCCAAGGCCGCCTCCGAAGTGCTCGCCGCCGCGAGCCCTGCGCCGGCCTTCGAGGGCGGCAAGGAGCAGCGCCGCATCACGGACGACGTCGACCACGACCTGCTGCCGATCTTCCTCGAGGAAGCGCGCGAGCTGGTGCCGCAGGTGAGCGAGGCAGTCCGGCGCTGGAAGTCGGCCCCCTCCGATCATTCGCCCGCGGGCCCGCTGCAGCGCCACCTCCACACGCTCAAGGGCAGCGCGCGCATGACGGGCCTCATGCGCCTGGGCGAGCTCGCCCACGTGCTCGAGACGCGCGTGATCGCGATGGAGGCGGTGGCCGCCCCGGGCGCGAAGGAATTCGAAGAAGTCGAGGAGCGGGTCGACCGTTTCTCGCTGTCGCTCGAGCGTCTCGCGAAGGGCGAGGACATCCTCGAGGCCGAGCCCATCGAGGTGCCGGTCGCCGCGGTCTTCGAGCACCAGAAGGACAAGCCGGCGGCACTCGCCGCCATTGCCGCCGCCGCGCAGGAGCGCACCGAGCGCCTGGAGCGCGAGGCGCTGCCGCCGGAGGTGCGCGAGAATCGCGGCGCCCTGCTGCGCGTGAATGCCGACATGATCGACCGCTTCGTGAACGAGGCGGGCGAGCTTTCGATCGCGCGCTCGCGCATCGAGCTGGAGATGGCGACCTTCCGCCGCTCCATGCAGGACCTCACCGAGAACATCACGCGCATGCGCTCGCAGCTGCGCGAGATCGAGATCTCGGCCGAGTCCCAGATGCAGAGCACGATCAAGGCGCGCGGGGAAACGGGCGATACGTTCGACCCGCTCGAGTTCGACCGCTTCACGCGCATGCAGGAGCTCACGCGCTTCCTCGCCGAATCGCTCGGCGACGTCATCACGCTGCACCAGGGCCTGCAGAAGAACCTGGACGAGGCGGAGCTCGCGATCCATGCGCAGGCGCGCCTCAATCGCGAGCTGCAGCAGGGGTTGATGGGCGTGCGCCTGGTTCCCTTGAACAACCTCTCCGATCGCTTCTACCGCATCGTGCGCCAGACCGCGAAGGAGCTCGAGAAGAAGGCGAACCTCGAGCTCAAGGGCACGCGCGTGGAGCTCGACCGCTCGGTGCTCGAGAAGATCACCGGCCCCTTCGAGCACCTGCTGCGCAATGCGATCGCCCACGGCATCGAGGCGCCGGCCGCGCGGGTCGCCGCCGGAAAGCCCGAGATCGGCGAGATCACCATCGACGCCGCGCAGCGCGGCAACGAGGTCGTGCTCACCATCACCGACGATGGCGCGGGCCTCGATTACCGGCGCATCCGCGAGAAGGGCATCGAGCAGGGCCTCGTCGCGCCCGACGTGGAGCTGCCCGAGGCGCAGCTCGCCCAGCTCATCTTCCTTTCCGGCTTCTCGACCGCGAAGGAAGTGAGCCAGATCGCGGGCCGCGGCGTCGGCATGGACGTCGTGAAGAACGAGATCACCTCGCTCGGCGGCCGCGTCGAGATCGCCTCGACGCAGGGCCGCGGCACGGTCTTCACGATCACGCTGCCGCTCACGCTCGCGGTCACGCAGGCGGTCATGGTGCGGGCCGGCGAGACCGTCTACGCGGTTCCTTCCGTGATGGTCGAGCAGGTGATGGAGTACAAGGCCGCGGCGTACGAGGAGATCCGCGCGAGCGGCGAGGTGGCGTGGAAGGACTGGCGCTATCCGCTGCGCTCGCTGCTGCCGCTGCTGGGCGCACTGGACAGCTCCGTGCCCGCGCGGCAGATCCCCGTGATGCTGCTGAAGAGCGGCACGCAGCGCGCCGCCATCCGCGTCGATGGGATCATCGGCAACCGCGAGGTGGTGGTGAAGACGATCGGCCCCCAGCTCTCGCGCCTCGCGGGCATCGCCGGGGCGACCGTGCTCGGCAACGGCCAGGTCGTGCTGATCCTGAACCCCGTGCAGCTCGTCTATCGCGAGCGGCCCGCGGCCGAGTCGCCGATCCCCGCGCTCGTGGCTCCCGTCGAGCCCGCGGTGCCGGTCGCGCCCGCGGCCCCCGCGCCGCCGCCCGCCGCCGAGCCCCGCGCGAACCCGCTCGTCATGGTGGTCGACGATTCGCTCACCGTGCGCAAGATCACGAGCCGCATGCTCGCGCGCGAGGGCTACGAGGTCGCGACCGCCAAGGATGGCGTCGACGCGCTGCAGCAGCTGCAGGACGTGAAGCCCGACTGCATCCTGCTCGATGTCGAGATGCCGCGCATGGACGGCTTCGAGTTCGCGCGCAACGTGCGCGCAGACGCTGCGACGGCACGCATCCCGATCATCATGATCACCTCGCGCACGGCGGACAAGCACCGCAACCACGCGCTCGAGCTCGGCGTGAACGAGTACATGGGCAAGCCCTACCAGGAAGACCAGCTGCTCGCGCTGATCAAGCGCTACACGAGGGAGATGGCGGCGGCGTAGAAACCGGGGACGCAGTCGGAATTGGGCACTCGCGCAACGCGAGTAGCGCGACTACGCAATTCCGACTGCGTCCCCGGTTTCAGCGGAAGTACATCAGCACCGCGATCCCCAGCACGATGCGGTACCACGCGAACGCGCTGAAATCGTGCCGCATCACGTAGCGGATCAGCGCCTTGACCGCGATGAGCGCGAAGACGAAGCTCACGACGAACCCGATCGCGATGTAGCCCAGGTCGCTCGCCGAGAACGCGTGGCGATTCCTGAACATCTCGTAGCCGAACGCCGCGACCATGATCGGGATCGCGAGGAAGAACGAGAACTCGGTCGCGACGGCCCGCGACAGCCCGAACACCATGCCGCCCATGATGGTGGCGCCCGAGCGCGACGTTCCCGGGATGAGCGAGAAGCACTGGGCGATGCCGACCGCGAGCGCGTCCTTCCAGGTCATGTCGTAGACGCTCATCACGCGCGCGGCTCCGCGCCGCCTGTACCAGGCCTCCACGGCGAAGATCACGAGGGCGCCCGCGATCAGCGCGATCGCGACGCTGGTCGGGTTGAACAGGTGCTCCTTGATCACGCGCTGGAAGGCGAGGCCCACGAGCGCCGCCGGCAGGAAAGCCACGAAGAGATTGACCGCGAAGCGCTGCTGCACCGGATCGCGTGCAAGCCCCGAGAAAGCCCGGCCGATGCGCACGCGAAACTCCCAGCACACGGCGAGGATCGCGCCCAGCTGGATCACGATGTCGAACACCTTGCCCTTCTCGTCGTTCGTGCCGAGCAGGTCCGACACCAGGATCAGGTGGCCCGTCGAGGAGATGGGAAGGAATTCGGTGAGGCCTTCGACGGCCCCGAGGATGAGCGCGTCGAGCGGAGCAGGCAGGTTCATCGCGCGCTAGTCTAACGGGATTGGCAGGCAGGAGAGCAAGCATGGACCGGCGCGAAGCGCTGCGGTTCCTCGCGGCGAGCGGTGCGATGGCGATGGATGCGCGCGCGCAGGCGCCGGGGCCGCGATCCGGTGCGCGCCTCGAGCGCGCGATCCCCTCCAGCGGCGAAAAGCTGCCGGCGATCGGCATGGGCACGTGGATCACCTTCGACGTCGGCCGCGACCCCGCCGCCCGGGCAGTGCGCTCCGAGGTGCTGCGGCGGTTCTTCGCGGCCGGCGGCAAGCTCGTCGACTCGTCGCCGATGTACATGAGCAGCGAGGAAGTGCTGGGCGCGACGCTGCCCGCGGGCGCGCCGCTCTTCGCCGCGACGAAGGTCTGGATCATGGGCAGCCTCGCCGGGCGCACCCAGGTCGAGCAGTCGCGCAAGCTCTGGCGCGTGCCCCGCTTCGACCTGCTGGAGGTGCACAACTTCCTCGACTGGGAGACGCACCTGCCGATGCTGCAGGCGATGAAGGCGGAAGGCCGCGTGCGCTACGTGGGCGTCACGACGTCGCACGGACGCCGGCACGACCTCGCGGAGCACATCATGCGCACGCAGAAGGTCGACTTCGTTCAGTTCACCTACAACGTCGCGCAGCGCGAGGTCGAGCGCGACCTGCTGCCCATAGCCGCCGAGCGCGGGATCGCGGTCATCATCAACCGGCCCTTCGATGGCGGCGATCTTTTCGGCGCGAAGACCGCGAAGGCGCTGCCCGGCTGGGCGCGGGAGCTCGACTGCACGACGTGGGCGGAAGCGTTCCTCAAGTTCGTGGTCTCGCACCCGGCGGTCACGTGCGCGATCCCGGCGACCTCGAAGCCGGAGCACATGGTGCAGAACATGCGCGTGCTCGCGGGCCCATTGCCGGATCCGAAGCTGCGCGAGCGCATCGCCGCGGACTACGAGAGGGCGTGATGGCCCATACGTTCGAGCCTGCGGCGAGCGGGCGCTCGAAATGCCGCGGCTGCGGGCAGAACCTGCCGAAGGGCGAGCTGCGCTTCGGCGAACGCTTGCCGAATCCTTTCGGCGAGGGCGAGGTGACCCATTGGTTCCATCCCGCCTGCGCGGCTTACAAACGGCCCGACGCCATCCTCGAAGCGCTCGCGGCGGCCGGCGCAGGAGTCGATCGCGAGGCCCTCGAGGCTCGTGCCCGGGCGAGCCTCGCGCGCGAGCGCCTGTCCCGCATCGACGGCGCCGAGCGCTCGCCATCGAGCCAGGCGCGATGCCGCGAGTGCCACCAGCCGATCGAGAAGGGTGGGTGGCGCATCCGGCTGGTCTTCTACCAGGAAGGCGCGTTCAGCCCCGGCGGATATATCCACGTCGCGTGCCGCGAGGCTTATTTCGGCACCCGGGACGTCGCGGATCATGTGTTGCACTTCAGCCGCGCGCTGGATGACGGCGAGCGCGCCGCGCTGCAGTCGGCGCTCACCTCGAGCTAGCCCCGTTCCGGCCCCTCGCCCTTGCCGCGATCCAGCACGCGCCGGAAGGTCGACCGCGTCTGGTTGACCGTCGCCATGGCGGTCGACTGGACCGCGCTGCTCACGCCGTTCCAGGCCGCTTGCGCCACGCCCGCCCCTTGCTCCTTCGCGATCGCACCGACGAGGCCGACGGCCGCGAGCGTGGCGCTCCTGCGGACCGCGGCGCGATCCGGGCGCACCAGCGGCGCGCAGTATTCACGCGCGATGTGCCCGACGCGCAGCGTGAGGAAGGCATTCGCCGCGCCGTGCGCCATGCTGTTCACGAGGAGCGTCGAGATGCCCTGCAGCCCCGGCACCGCGCCCTTGAGCGACGGGAACACCGCGACGACCACCGGCGCCACGATGCCCGAGAAGTCCACGTCCTGCAGGTTCTCCGCCACCAGCATGTTGGCGCCGACGTTGCCGTAGACGAACAGCAGCTGGCGCGGCGTCGGGCGCTGGAAGTAGATCGACGCGATGCGCCACGTCATGTGTACCTGCGAGCCGAACACGACGAGGGCATCGAGCCGGCCGTTCTGCATGACCGCGGTGCTCGCGAAAATCGCGCTCGCGGTGTTGCGGATCACGGCCTGCGCCGCGGCATCGAGCTTCGCGAGCGCGGCGGCCAGCTCCTCGTCCGTGGCAAGCGGCATGCCGGCCAGCGCCGGATTGCGCGCGAGCTGCGTCTTGAGCCGGCGCAGGTACTCGTCGTGCTCGGGACCGCTCGCGGCCGCGGGGGCGACGAGCGCAGCCGGCAGGCGCATGAAAAGCGCTACCGGCAAGAGCGCCAGGACCAGCACCAGCGCCAGCAGCACGAAGAACACCGCCTGGCCGGAGCCGGCGTAAACGCGGTCCGCCGCCGCGGCGACCTGTGACACGCTGCCCACCAGCGTGATGACGATCCACGCGGCGAAGAGCACCGCCACGCACGCGAGGATCCGCAGGATCGCCTTGCCCATGGCGCGCTCTCACGCCTTCTGGTAGATCTCCGCGCCCTGCTGCACGAACTCCACCGCCTTCACCTCCATCCCCTTCTTCAGCGCTTCCGTCGCCGACACGCCGTGCTTCTCGGCGAACTCACGCACGTCCTGCGTGATCTTCATCGAGCAGAAATGCGGGCCGCACATCGAGCAGAAATGCGCGAGCTTGGCGCCTTCCTGCGGCAGCGTCTCGTCGTGGAACTGCTTCGCCTTGTCCGGATCGAGGCCGAGGTTGAACTGGTCTTCCCAGCGGAATTCGAAGCGTGCCTTCGAGAGCGCGTTGTCCCGGATCTGCGCGCCCGGATGTCCCTTCGCGAGGTCGGCGGCATGGGCGGCGATCTTGTAGGTGATGATCCCTTCCTTCACGTCATCCTTGTCGGGAAGGCCGAGGTGCTCCTTCGGAGTGACGTAGCAGAGCATCGCGGTGCCGTACCAGCCGATCTGTGCCGCTCCGATGCCGCTCGTGATGTGGTCGTAGCCCGGGGCGATGTCGGTGGTGAGCGGGCCCAACGTGTAGAACGGCGCCTCGTGGCACTGCTCGAGCTCGAGGTCCATGTTCTCCTTGATGAGCTGCATCGGCACGTGTCCCGGGCCCTCGATCATCACCTGGCAGTCGTGCTTCCAGGCGATCGTGGTGAGCTCGCCCAGGGTGCGCAGCTCCGCCAGTTGCGCCTCGTCGTTGGCATCGTAGATCGAGCCGGGACGAAGCCCATCGCCCAGCGAGAACGAGACGTCGTACGCCTTCATGATCTCGCAGATCTCCTCGAAGCGCTCGTACAGGAACGATTCCTCGTGGTGCGCGAGGCACCACTTCGCCATGATCGAGCCGCCGCGCGAGACGATGCCCGTCATGCGCTTGGCCGTGAGCGGCACGAACGGCAGGCGCACGCCCGCGTGGATCGTGAAGTAGTCGACGCCCTGCTCGGCCTGCTCGATCAGCGTGTCGCGGAAGATTTCCCACGTGAGCTCTTCCGCCTTGCCGTCGACCTTCTCGAGGGCCTGGTAGATCGGCACGGTGCCGATGGGCACGGGAGAATTGCGGATGATCCACTCGCGCGTCTCGTGGATGTGCTTGCCGGTCGAGAGGTCCATCACGGTGTCGCCGCCCCAGCGGATCGCCCACGTCATCTTGTCCACTTCCTCCGCGATGGAGGACGTGACCGCGGAGTTGCCGATGTTCGCGTTCACCTTCACCAGGAAGTTGCGGCCGATCACCATCGGCTCGCTCTCGGGATGGTTCACGTTCGCCGGGATGATGGCGCGGCCTCGCGCCACCTCGTCGCGCACGAACTCGGCCGTCACCTCCGCGGGAATGGCGGCGCCGAAGGACTCGCCGCGATGCTGGCGCCCGAGGAGGTCGGCCATGCGTTGACCGAGCGGTCCGGTGGAGCGCAGCTGCTCCAGGTATTCGCGCCGGCGCAGGTTCTCGCGGATGGCGATGAACTCCATCTCCGGCGTCACCATTCCGCGGCGCGCATAGTGCATCTGCGTGACGTTCCCTCCCGCCTTCGCGCGACGCGGCTGGCGCTTGAGGTCGAAGCGCAACTCCGCGAGCTTCGAGTCGGCGAGCCGCTCGCGCCCGTAGGCCGAGGTGGGCCCATCCAGCAGCACCGTGTCGCCCCGCTCCTCGATCCAGCGGGCGCGAAGCCCCGCGAGGCCCGAGCGGATGTCGATGCGCACGGACGGATCCGTATAGGGCCCGCTCGTGTCGTACACGAAGACCGGCGGATTCTTCTCCGCGCCGAACGCGGCAGGCGTATCCGTCTGGGAGATCTCGCGCATCGGCACGCGCACGCCGGGGCGCGTGCCCTCGACGTACACCTTGCGCGAGCGCGGCAGCGGCTGGATCGCCGCCTCGTCGACGTGGGCGGACGAGGCGATGAATTTGGGATGGGCGTTCATGCGGGCTCCTTCACGTGAGGCGTGGCGCCGGGCGGCGGCGGAAGGAGCGGGGGCATCGCACGCTCCCTACGCCGGCATGACCCGGATCAGGTTCGAAGGGACTCTCTCACCGGCGATGCTCGTGAGCACGCCGGACCCCTGCGTCGTATGGGAAGTATAGCCCCTCGCGCGCGGCGCGGTGCCGTCGCGCCTGCGATCCGGTTGGCCCCCCCTCAGGCCGCGACCAGCGTGCCCGATCCCATGGCGAGGAGCGCCTGCGCGAAGGCCTCCACCGGCTCGGGCCGGTCGAAGAGCACGCCGCGGCGCTCGGCGATCGTGCGGCGCAATCCCGCATTGAGGTCGCGATCCGTGGCGACCTCGATCGCGTGGCTCACGTAGGTGCCGGGGTCTCCCGTGACGAGCTCCTTCACGTGCATGAGCTCGAGCATGCCGGCGGTCTGCCGTCCGCGCATGAAGCGCCCCGGCAGCGTGATCACCGGCGCTCCCGCCGCGAACGCGTCGATGCTCGTGTTGCCGCCCGACCAGCGGAAGGTATCCAGCACGACATCGGCCGCCGCGAGCACGCGACGGAAGTCCGCCCCGCCCATGCGCGGCAGGAACTTGAGCTGCCCGCGGGGCGGCACGCCGCGGCGCGCGAGCGCGCGCTGGATGCGGCCGGCGAGCTGGTCCGTCACGCGGCGCGAGCCCGACTGGAAGAAGACCAGCACCGCGAGCGGGTCGCGCTCGAGCAGAGCCGCGAGCACGTCGTCCATCTCGGGATGCACCTTGAAGAGCGATTGCGCGCACACGTAGAGGTGGCGGTCGTCCGGAAGCCCGAGCTGCGCGCGCGTGATCGGCGGCTGCGGCGCGGGCATCGAATAGCTCACGCCGATGCCCGGCAGGCGCACCAGCCGCTCGACGTAGTGCGACGACGCGTCGGCCGGCTCCATCGCCTCGCACGTGAAGTAGAAGTCGATCGTGTCGCTGCCGGTCGTGACGGGATGTCCCCACCCGGCCACCTGGACCGGCGCCAGGCGCATCGCCGCCAGCTCGTACGTGAGCGCATGCATGCCCACCTCGGGCAGCACGAGCACGTCGAGCGCATCGCGCAGGATGTGCGTGGCCGAGTCGACCGCGGTGCCGCGCAGCACGGCGAAATGCTCCGCGCCTGCGCGGATGCGCTGCGTGAACTCGTCGGCGAGCGGGGCGGTGTGATAGACGAAGCGCTCGAAGCGCGCGGGATCGAGCCCGGTGACCCAGCGCTCGAAGTAGCGGCCCGCGGTGCAGTCGCGCCAGATGTTGCCGAGGTAGCCCACGCGCAGCCGCCGGCCGCCGTCGAAGCGGATCGGCTTGCGCTCGCGCCAGGCCGGGCGCGCCCGGCCGACGAGCTGGGCCAGGAACGCGGAGTAGCGCCGTTGCAGGTCGCGGTCGTCTTCCCCCTGGTACGCGAGCAGGAAGTTGTGGCGGTTGAGCGTGAAGACCTGGTCCGCTTGCGGCAGCCACGCGGGCAGCCGACGCTCGAGCTCGGCCATGCCCTCGGCATAGCGTGTGCGCCAGCGCTGGACGTCGGCGGCGTCCTCGTACACCTGCGGCAGCATCAGCCGCTCGTTCACGGTCGTGCGCAAGTCGTCCGGCGAGCGCTGCAGCGCGAGACGCAGCGCCTCCAGCGCGCCGTTCGTGTCGCCCAGCTCCTGCCTCATCATGGCGCGCAGCGATTCGGTCTCGGGATGGCCGGGATCGAGCGCCGAGGCAAGGCCGAGCGCGCGCTCCGATTCCTCGTAGCGCCACATCTCCGCGTAGTGGTGGCCGATCTCGCGCCATGCCGCCGCGGCCGTTGGCATCGCGAGCACCGCGCGCTGCAGGCCGTCGAGCGCGCCCTGCGTGTCGCCCGCCTGGATCGAGATCGCCGCGAGCATGAGCGCCACGCTCGCCTCGTGGGGCATCGCCGCGATGGCGCGCCGCAGGGACTCGCGCGCCTCCTCGATGCGCCCGGCGCTCACGAGGATCGCGGCGAGATTGCGATGGCACACGGCGAGGTCCGGCCGCAGCCGCACGGCGTTGCGCATGGCGTCCAGCGCGCCGTCGAGGTCGCCCATCTTCTGCAGCACGATGCCGAGCTGCATCTCGAGGGAGGCGGCGGGCGTGGAAAGCCGCGCGCGCGCGGCGAGCAGCGTATCGCGCGCCGCGGCCGGGTTTCCCATCGCGTCGTGCGCCTGCGAGGCGAGGAATGCCGCGTCGGGATCGGCCGCGACGTCGAGCGCGCCGAGGCGCTCCAGGGCACGCGCGGGCGCGCCGTCGAGGATCTCGAGCTCCGCCAGGAAAAGCGCCGGACGGCCGCGCGGGGACGCGGCCGCCAGCGGCTCCAGCAGCTGCCGCGCCTCGCGGCGGCGGCCGGCGGCGGCGAGGGCGCGCGCCTGGGCGATCGGATCGGGTGCGGAGGACATCGGTGGGCAGGGCCACGCACGGTGGCGGGGCGTACGGGATTATACGGGCAGGCCTGCGCGGGTCCGCGCGCTCCCCCTGCCTTGCGCCGCATCAAGCCCCTGCGACGAAATGCGGAATCCGGGGTGCCGGACGCGGGGAATGGGAGGGGGCCTTTGCTACAATTCCCGCTGCCTTCGCCACCCATTTCGTGCCCGCCGCCCAGCCGGGGCGTGGCACATTCCCACGATGAACATCGAGCAAGCCCGCTTCAACATGATCGAGCAGCAGATCCGCACCTGGGAGGTGCTGGATCCCGAGGTGCTCGGCCTCCTCGCCCGCGTGAAACGCGAGGACTTCGTGCCGCCGCAGCACCGCGCGCTCGCCTTCGCGGACCTCGAGATCCCGCTCGGGCACGGCGAGTCCATGATGCAGCCGAAGGTCGAGGCGCGCATCGTCCAGGAGCTGGCGATCAGGCCGCACGAGACGGTGTACGAGGTCGGGACCGGTTCCGGCTACCTCACGGCGTTGCTCGCGAGCCGCGCACGCCACGTGACATCCGCCGAGATCCATGCCGACCTCAAGGCCTGCGCGGAGAGGAGCCTCGCCGCCGCGGGCATCACCAACGTCACGCTGCTGGAGGGCGACAGCGCCCGCGCGCCGCTCGCCGAATCCGCCTTCGACGTGATCGTGCTCACCGGCTCCACGCCGGTCGTGCCGCAGGCCTTCCTCGACCGGCTCAAGCCCGGCGGGCGGCTCTTCGCGGTGGTGGGCGACCCGCCGGTCATGAAGGCGCTCGTGATCCACCAGCCCGCGCAAGGCGCCTTCCGCCACATCGAGCTCTTCGAGACCCTGCTCAAGCCGCTCGTCAACGCCGCCCAGCCACAGCGCTTCCGGTTCTGACCGGTGCGCCGCGGCCCTCGAACGAACAACAACGGAACGACCGCGATGAAAAAGCCCTGCCTCGCGCTGTGCGCCGCGCTCGCCTTCGGCCCGGCGGCCCATGCCGCGGACCTGCTCTCGATCTACCGGGACGCGCTCGTGAGCGACCCGGTGTACCAGTCGTCGCGCGCGCAGTACCAGGCGAACATCGAGGCGCTGCCCCAGGCACGTGCGGGCTACCTGCCGCTCGTGGGCTTCACGGCCTCGATCTTCCACAACGACGTGAACCGGCAGATCGCCGACGACCTGCACTACAACACCCAGTCCTACGTCGTCACGCTGTCGCAGCCGATCTTCCGGCTGCAGAACTGGATCCAGATCGACCAGGCGAAGCAGCAGGTGCTGCAGGCCGAAGCCAACCTCGCCGCGGCCCAGCAGGACCTCGCCACGCGCGTGGCGCAGGCGTACTTCGACGTGCTGCTCGCGCAGGACAACGTGACGCTCTCGCAGGCGCAGATGAACGCGATCTCCGAGCAGCTCGCGCAGGCGAAGCGCAATTTCGAGGTCGGCACCGCGACCATCGTCGACACGCTCGACGCGCAGGCGCGCTACGACCAGACCTCCGCGCAGCTCATCGCGAACCAGAACGACCTCGAGGTGAAGCGCCGCGCGCTGACACAGCTCGTGGGCAAGCTGCCCGACACGCTCCTGCCGCTCAAGGAGCCGCTCAAGCCCGAGGCGCCGCAACCGAACGACATCGAGGCGTGGGTGCGATCCGCCGACGAGTCGAGCTTCGCCGTGGCCGTGGCGAAGGCGAACCTCGTGATCGCGCAGGAAGAGGTGAACCGGCAGAAGGCGGGCCACCTGCCGACGCTCGACCTCACCGCCAACGCGGGCCGCGGCGTGAATCCGCAGACCGCGGTGCCGAACGTCGTCGGCTCGACGGCGGACACCGCGTCGATCGGCCTCACGCTTTCGGTGCCCCTCTACGAGGGCGGCCTCATCCAGTCGCGCGTGCGCCAGGCGCTCGCCAATCGCGATCGCGCGCAGCAGGACCTCGAGAACACGCAGCGCACGGTGGCGCAGACGGTGCGCGCCAACTTCCTCAACGTGACGAGCGGCATCGCGCAGGTGCAGGCGCTGCAGCAGGCCGTGGTGTCGACGCAGAGCCAGCTCGATTCGACCATCCTCGGCCGTGACGTCGGCGTGCGCACGAGCGTGGACGTGCTGAACGCGCAGCAGCAGGTTTACCAGACTCGCCGCGACCTGCAGCAGGCGCGCTACAACTTCCTCCTCAATACGCTGCGGCTCAAGTCCGCGACCGGGACGCTCAGCGAGGCGGACGTCGAGCGCCTCAACACCACGCTGGGGCGCTAGCGCGCGTCATCCCCGCGCAGGCGGGGATCCAATTTCTTTCTCGATCCAAGCCACCAGCCGCTCGACCGCGCCGCGGTGTGCGGCGACGAAGCGCTCCGCGCGCTCGCCCATCTCGCGCAGGCGTGCACGATCGGCGCTGAGCCCCGACGCCGCGCGCAGCGCCGCCGCGGCATCCGCCACGCGCAGGGCCGCACCCGCGGCGATGGCGTCCTCCGACGCCTGCGCGAAGTTGTACGTGTGCGGTCCCACGATCACGGGGCGCGCCAGCGCGCACGCTTCGATCAGGTTCTGGCTTCCGTAGGGCAGGAGGCTCCCGCCCATGATCACGACGTCCGCCGCCGCGTAGTACGCGAGCATCTCGCCCATGCTGTCGCCTACCACCACGCGAGCGTCCGCGGGGATCGCTTCGAGCGCGCTGCGCCGTCCCGTGGCGAATCCGCGCGCCGCGGCAAGGGCCGCGACCTCGTCGAAGCGCTGGGGATGGCGTGGCACGATCACCAGCAGCGCGTCCTGTGCGGCGCCTATCGCCGCGAACGCATCGAGCAGCAGCGCTTCCTCGCCCTCGCGCGTGCTTCCCGCCACCCACACGGCACGCGTGGGGCCGAAGGCCGCGCGCAGTCGCTCGCCGAGCTCGCGCATCGCGGGT
>Ga0157372_10005431_pt1 | contig 13544 bp, 14 predicted proteins | sample C55metaG_FD_115307 | JGI IMG/M metagenome (GOLD analysis project Ga0157372, IMG submission 115307) | Corn rhizosphere microbial communities from Kellogg Biological Station, Michigan, USA - C5-5 metaG | ecosystem: Host-associated > Plants > Roots > Rhizosphere > Soil | place: USA: Michigan... | reverse complement strand
GCCGTCCCTTACTTCAACGTGAATTTTTGCGAGTTGATAAACGGGCCGCCGGCGGTCATAAAGGGTTTGTGCCTGTTCCCTCGTTCTTCCGAGCGGGCGATCGTCGTCGGATGTTTCAATTCTCGCCCAGCACACTTCAAATGGGACGTCCAGCCAGACAGTTAAACAATCGTACTCGTCAATGAGTTGACGGTTGGCGTCCACGATCCAGGCGCCGCCGCCGAGCGCAATCACGCCTGCGCCATTTGTCTCCAGCAACTCATGCAGAACGGCTGATTCGATTAAGCGAAATGCCTCTTCGCCTTCGTCGACGATGAGTTGCGCCGGTGATCTTCCTTCGCATTCTGTAACTCGGTCGTCCAGATCGATCATTTCGAGATTGAGTCGCCGTGCCAGTTCGCGCGCGAGTCTCGTCTTTCCCGAGCCCATGAAACCTGTAATTATGATTTTCATTTCGCAGCGACCGAGTGAAGCAGCTCGAAGAACTCAGGAAAAGAGATCGCGACGCATTCCGCGCCGTCAATCTCCGTTTCGCCGTTAGCAATGAGCGCTGCGATCGAGAACGCCATAGCGATTCGATGATCGCCGTGCGAATCAATTTGGGCGCCGCGCAGTTTTGCCGGCCCAAAAACCTGTAAACCATCTTCAAACTCTTCGACTTCGGCGCCCATCGCACGCAGATTGAGCGCGGTAGCAGCAAGTCGATCGCTCTCTTTGTGACGCAACTCGCCCGCGTCCCGAATTCGAATGCCGCCCGAGATCTGCGAACCGACGACCGCCAGTAGAGGTAGTTCGTCGATCAACGATGGAATCATCGATCTACTCAACGTTCGTTCAGCTTCGTTGGGAACGCGCGCGATTCCACCACGCACGTTGATTGTTCCGTATGGCTCGTTCCGATTTGTCTGAACATCCGTCGTCGAGATATTGGCACCCCACGAGCTGAGCACAGAAAGGAAAGCCGCGCGCGTCGCATTCAATCCGACGCGCTCAATGGCGAGTTCGGATTCCGGTAGCAGCATTGCGGCAGCGACGAAATACGCGGCTGAAGAAACGTCGCCGGGAACCGTTATCGCACCGCCGGAAAACCGGGCTGGGCCGTCGAGTGTCACTGATAGATCAGCATTAGCTGTCACCGGCACACCGAAACCGTTGAAGAGGCGCTCGGTGTGATCGCGCGACTGGGTGGTTTCGATTACCGTCGTTCGACCTCTTGCGTTGAGTCCTGCGAAGAGGATTGCGGATTTTACTTGCGCGCTGGCGACGGGAAGTTTGTACGTGATCGGATTTAATTTCTCGGAGCCACGGACTCTCAGCGGCGCCTTGCCACCGGTGGCTTCAATCTTCGCGCCCATCAATTCAAGCGGTTCGATGATTCGTTTCATCGGGCGGGAGCTCAGAGATTCGTCTCCCACAAGCTCGGCGTTGAGTTCATGTCCGGCTAAGACGCCGGTGAGTATTCGCAACGTCGAACCGCTGTTGCCACAATCAAGAGGTTCACTTGGTGTAATGAGTTTCTCGTTGCCCGCGACGATCAATTTATCGCCCAGATGTTCAATGGAAATACCGAGTTGCCGGAGGCAGGCGACAGTCGAGGCACAGTCGCGAGCGGTTGAAAAGTTCGAGATGTCAGATCGCTCCGATGACAATGCGGCAATTAGGGCCGCGCGATGCGAGATCGACTTGTCTCCCGGCATGCGCAGTTTTCCATTGATCAAACGTGCTGGCGTTAGCCTCATATTTTTCTTAGCCTATTTCGCTGGAGGACATATGAGCACTAAGTGTGGTATAAAGAAGTCCTCCCGCAGACGCTTATTTCCCTCCAGGCGGGTTTCCCCTCGAAAACTTGTGATGACAGGCAAAGGCCGTACGAGCCTGATGTACGACGCAGTGTCCGCAATATTGTACCCGACAGTCCTCGTTGCCGAAGATTCGTTCGACACCCGCATTATGCTCAAGCGCGCCCTGGAATTAAAAGGCTACCGCGTTTTTGAGGCCGAAGACGGCGAGCAAGCTCTCGAAATAGCCAGACAATATCAGCCAAGCCTGATGATTATCGACTTGAACATGCCGGTGCTCGATGGTCTGGAGACCATCAAGAAGTTTCGAAAATTCGAAAAAGAAGGCGAGCACGTACCGATCGTGGTGATAACTGCATACGACGTCTACGGCATGGAAGAAGCCGCAATGGAAACAGGGTGCAACAAGTATCTCAGCAAGCCACTTGATTTAGAAGAACTCGATCGAGCGCTGAAGAGTCTCGGGTTCGTGGTATAGGACCTATAAGTCCTATTCTTGACATCCCTACAGCCAGCATGTTACATCCTCGAACTCCTAATAAGTGTCTGATGGTATGAGAAAGCAGCCAGAGTCCTCGCGCAGTGGCTTTCGGAGAGGTCATGCACAGGCGTTGTGACCGGAGAGAAGACCGAGCTAACGTTGCCCAGCCGCATTGATACGGTTGCCACCGCCGCCGCCGCGGTTGCTGATTTTGTTGGCCGTTCAGGCATCAGTGATGACGCTGCGTTTGGCATCGATATGGCCGTGCGCGAGGCCGTAACGAACGCAGTGCTTCATGGCAATCGTCAGGACGAAGAGAAGGTCGTCGAGATCATTTTGAAAAGCTCGCCTGACGCTGTCGAAATCAGCGTGCATGACCAGGGGCCAGGATTCAACCCGGAAGCAGTCCCAGATCCAACAGAACAAGAGAACATCCTAAAGACCTCGGGTCGTGGCATCTTTTTCATGCGCACTTTTATGGACGAAGTTGATTGGACGATCAGACCTGGTGGTGGCACAACAGTGCGCATGCTCAAGCGACGTTAATCGCAATTGCATAAAGGAGATTTCATAAAATGGCTGAGTTGAATATCAACGAGCGTCAAGCCGGAGACGTAACTGTTCTTGATATGAGCGGGAAGATCACCATCGGTGAGGGAAGTGTCGCCCTTCGCACCGCCATTCGGCGACTGCTCGAAGAAGGCAAGAAACGCATACTTCTAAACCTTGCCGGCGTGGGTTACATCGACTCCAGTGGCATTGGTGAACTTGTCTCCAGTTACACGGCGATTGGCAAGGACGGGGGACAGCTCAAACTGCTCAATCTCACGCAGAAACTTCAGGATCTACTGACTATCACGAAGCTTCTGACCGTCTTCGACGTTTATGAGAGTGAATCTGAGGCGCTCAACAGCTTCAAATAACGCTCGAAGAGTTCGCTTCCAACTGAACGGAGAAAGCAATGGCAGAGCTCGATTTGAAAGAACGACAAGCGGGAGATGTCACCATTCTGGATTTGAGTGGTGAAGTTCGAATCGGCGAAGGCAGTATCGCCCTGCGCGATTCGATCAGGAATTTGGCTGACCAGGGTAAGAAGAAGGTTCTGCTCAATCTCGCAGGAGTTAGGTACATCGACTCCAGCGGCATCGGCGAGCTGATCGCGAACTACACGACGATCAGCCGTCAGGGTGGCCAGCTCAAGTTGCTGAAGCTAACGGATCGAGTTCAGAATCTACTGGTGATTACCAAACTGCTCACCGTCTTCGACTCGTATGATGATGAGGCGGAGGCGCTGAAGAGTTTTCAGTAACCGTCTCCGTTTGTTTGTACTTTGTGCTTGGTGCTTTGTACTTGGTCTTAGGTTTTAGGTCTTTGGACTTTGCCGAGCTAAGAAAGGCCAAAGACCGAAAACCTAAGACCAAGTACAAAGTACTAAGCACAAAGTACAGCAACTATGTTCCGCGCTACATTCCGCCGTCTGCTTGCGATCGACGATCCACCTGAGCGGACGGCGCTTGCTTTTTCAATCGGAGTATTCATCGCGTTCTCACCGTTCTTGGGTCTCCACACGATCATGGCGACCGCCATAGCCTTCCTGTTTCGCTTCAACAAAATCGCGATCTACACGGGAACGTTCATCAATAATCCATTCCTGACGCTGGTGCCGATAATCATAGCTTCTTACGCTGCCGGCGCGTTTGTTCTGGGCCGCCCACTGACGATCCCCGACGAAGGTCTGGAGTTACTGAAAAACCCGAGGCTCTTTTCCAGCGACTATTATCACGCGCTCTTCGTGCAAAGCTGGTGGAACGTCGTGTGGCCGTTTTCTGTGGGCGGAATGATGCTTTCGGTCGTTTGTTCGCTATTGGCTTATCCGCTAACATTGCGGACGTTGCGCGCATACCACCGTCGCAAGGCCCACGCAAGGGCCACCGATTAAGCCGTAATCACATCAAACCCAAGTTCTTATGAAGCAATACTTACTGATCGCATTAGCCACAATTCTGGTTCCCGGAGTTGCAGCGTCGCAAACGCCAACCCCGAGTCCTGCACCTCGGCCGCAAACGCCTGCTCCCGTGCAACAACGGCCGGGAACACCATTCGAAGTTTCTGAATACGGAGTGGATTTCGTCGCGGACCAGCGACTCATTGTCGTTATGGCTGCACTGGAAGCCGCCGGATACGATCCGGTGCCTGCGGGCCGAGCGCCGTCAAGCTTTCGCACCAGGTTACGTAAGGATCTCACCAATCTCGATCCGGATCTACGCACGCGTCTAAAGACTTTCTACGATCGCAATCGCCTGCCGGCTCCAGCCACCGCTGCCGAGCAGGCAGCGCGGTATGTTTCGCTGGCACTCGCGCTTGGTCCAGCACCGACGTTTGAAGCTCCGGCGCGTTCTGACGATTTGCCGGCCGGACTTTTAGAAGTGCTTGATTTTGCGCCGTTGGTCCATGAGTTTTACCGGCGTTCCGGAATCGACGAACGGATGGTTGAGTACGTTCGCAGTTACCAGGCCGAAGGCGACAGGCTTCGCGCACCCACGGCTGAGATGGTTCGAGGACTGTTGACCTATCTTCACACCCGTCCGCTTACGAAATCCCTGGAAAGAGTGGAAGTAAAGAGTCCGAAGAAGGACAGCAAAGAAAAGACCTACTCGTTTCGCGAAAAAGACCGCCGCTTTTTAATCCTCCCCGATTTGCTGGGCGCGCGTGGTGCAATCAACTTTCGCATCATCGGCGACGATTACTACGCGGTCGTGCCTGAAGGGACGGATCCTGGTTCGTCAGAATTGCGGCGCGCGTATCTTCAGTATGTGATCGACGCGCTCGTGCTGCGTTTCAACAAAGACATCGCGCAGCGTCGTGAACAGGTGAGGCAGCTTTTGAATGAACGACAAAAGGCAGGCGCGCAGGTCAGTCCTGACGTGTTTTTGAGTGTGACCCGGTCGCTCGTAACGGCGGCTGATGCACGTTACGAGGAGATGAGAAAGCTCGAGATGCTTTCGCGCGACGCGCGCGCCAGCCTTGCGACAGCGAAGACGGAAGCAGACCGCGCGGCGCTCGGAAAAACCGCACAAGCCGAGATGAAGTCGATTCAGGACGAGACCATCGCGCGTTTGGCAGAGGACTACGAAAAGGGCGCCGTGCTTTCTTTCTACTTCGCCGATCAGTTGAAAGGTATCGAGAGCGCTGGTTTTGATCTCGCGAGTTTCTTTCCTGATATGATCGCGTCATTTGATCCGGTGCGTGAAGCCAAACGTCTGACTGAAAACGCGGAAGTGCTACAGAGAGCGATGGCAGCGCGCGAGGCGCGCATTGCGGCGCGAAGATCGCAGGCGGAAGCTAATCCTGACAGTGGACGTGAGTCGGCGTTGGTCAAAGACCTGTCGTTCATTGAAGACACGTTAAAGAATAAAGACTACAACGAAGCCGAGACACGCTTGCGGGAAATGCTGAAGCAATATCCTGGTGAAGCGCGCATCTTCTTCGCGCTGGGCCAGACGGCGAGTCTTTCAGCAACTGATGCGACGGACGAGCAGGTGCGCGACGAGCGGCTGAACCGTGCGTTGGGCCACTATCGTTTGGCTGTTGCGGCTGCATCGCCTGAGACGGACAAGGCCATCATGTCGCGCGCGCACGAGTCGATGGGCCGGATCAATGCGTTCCTCGAGAACAAGGCAGAGGCTGCGAAGCATTTTGACGAGGCGATTAAGTTGGGCGATGTGCCAGGGGGAGCTTATAGACAAGCCCTGGAGGGCAAAAAGAGATTAGATCAACCTTAGCCGCAGATGACACGGATTGAGCAGATGATCAGTTAAATCTGTGTAATCCTCGGCCAGGTTTTACTCAAGTGCCTTTGCGGCATTGATTCTTCCGCCGTTAACAGTCTTTCCTTTCAGCGCAACAATCGGATCGGTCGAATCCATCAGCCGCTTGCGAAGATCGTCCACGGACATTTTCGGATTTTCAGCGAGTATCAGCGCCGCAACACCCGAGATCACGGGCGTCGCCATCGACGTACCCGATTTCTCTTCGTACTGATTTCCCAACCACGTACTCAGAATCTCAACACCGGGCGCCGCGATCGCAACGCTCTTCACACCGTAGTTTGAGAAGCTGGCTAACTGATCGTGCCGATCCAGCGCCGCGACACTGATCACGTTCGGCACGTCGTAGCTCGACGGGTAGTGCGGCGAGCGATCGTTGTTTGTGCTCGCATTTCCCGCTGCTGCCACAAACAGAATGTCGTTCTCATAAGCCTTGCGAATAACATCTTCGAGCGCGCGTGATTTCTGAGTTGAACCCCAGCTCGCGCTGATGATGCGAACATTCACGCCGGCCTTCTTTCGATCGATAACGTAATTGATCGCTTCGATCGCGTCTTTGGTCGTTCCGAATCCGCCCGCGTTCATAAACTTGAGCGGCATGATCTGGACCTTCCAATTCACGCCCGCGATGCCGAGATCATTTTCACCTTCCGCTCCGATGATGCCCGCGCAATGAGTGCCGTGGCCATTCTCATCCATCGGATCGGAATTGCCGTCGATCGCGTTGTAGCCGTTGAGATCGTCGACCGTGCCGAGTTCCTCGTCGTGATACGGATCCATTTCTGCCGGGCGTACCCACATGTTTCCCGCGAGGTCTTCGTGTGTGTAATCGACGCCGCTATCGAGCACTGCGACAACCACATCCTCGCTGCCGGTCGTCTTGGCCCACGCGAGTGTGGCGCTGATGTCTGCACCTTTCTTCCCGCCGCGTTGTCCTGAATTTGCGAGTGCCCATTGATCGTTGAACTGCGGGTCGCTCGGTAGAATCGGCTCCAGCGGATTGTCGATTTCGTCAAGCTCGATGTCGTAATTCGGCTCGGCGTATTCGACTTCCGGGATAGCGCGGTATTGCGCCGCGACGATGCTGGCGTCCGCGTTATCGAGATCGTCGATCGATTCGAGGCCGGCAACGTTCTCGATGCTGTCTTCGATTCGATCGTTGAAGCGCGAAGTCAAACTCTCGATGGTCGAGCGGCTCACGCCGCTCTTGAATTTCACCAGCACTTCCGGGCGGCCAAAGCTGCGAGTTTCGCTGAGCGCGATCTCTTCTGCGCTGGTGGGCTGCTTCTTCTCCGCAGCCGGAACGATCCGCACGTTGGTTTTCAACTGTTTCCGCCATCTGCTCAACTGACCCGCAAAGGCGGCCACAAGGATAAGGACGAGCGCCAGGGCGATGTGAATGAAAATGTTGTTGCGGTTCATGGTGGTACCTCGATGCTGAGAGCTTTGTCCTTTGATCTTTGTGCTTTGTTCTTTAACCAAGCACTAAGCACAAAGCACAAAGTTCAAATCCGGTAATTCTTGCCCTTATATTTGTAGAGCCTCACTTGGTTCTTGTCCGCGCGATATTCGAATGTTTGTCCGTTGGCTTCGAGGCGTATGCGCCAGCCGGGAGTGATCATCTGGCCGCTCATCTCGCCGTCTTCCGCCGCGCCGAGCGACATGTCTGGAAAATCGGAGTCTTCAACTGATCGCTCTTTGACGTCGCCGGGGTCGATGTTTAGCCGCTTCGCCAGATCCCTGCGCGCATTCTGCACTGCGCCATCTTTATTGATTGACATGTCCAGTCAAACGAGCCTTTCGCAACCTTTGTTCCGCTTAGGCCTACATTTTGAGCCTGCCGGCGACTGCGGTCAATGTCTGAAGGCATGTTCTCTGCGTATCTCTGCGTCCTCTGCGCCTCTGCGGTGAAAACAGTCTTAACCGCAGAGGCGCAGAGGACGCAGAGATACGCAGAGAAATCATTTCAGATCTCCAAACAAGTGTTGCAGTAGCGCGGTCGCCGTGATTGCAGCAGTTTCAGCCCGAAGAATTCGTCCACCCAGTGTAATCACATGAAACTCCTGCTCCCGGGCACGCTCGATTTCTTCGTCAGACCAGCCGCCTTCAGATCCGACCAAAGCCACCACACTTCGTGGTGCACGACCCGTAATCAACCACAATCCACCGCCGCCGCGTTCCGAGAACATTAGACAAAGCTCAGCCTCTTTTGTGCCCTCCAAAAACGACTCGAACGACTCAGGCGCGCTGACTTCCGCGATGACCGCCCTGCCCGATTGTTTCGTCGCCTCCAACGCGATGCGCTGCCAGCGTGTGACACGCCTGGCTGCATCCGATTCGTCACGCAGGTGAATGTCGGCATGGCGAGTTATTACCGGCGTAATTTGCTGGACCCCAAGCTCCGTCGCTTTCTGAACAACGAGGTCAAACTTCTCACCCTTCAGCAGCGCGACGCCTAATTTAAGCTGCAACTGTGATTCAGGTTTTGCAGGGTGATGTTGGGTATCGACCCAGAGCTCAGCGGAGTCGCGCCTCGCATTTTTGACGATGCAGCGATACTCATTCCCGGCGCCGTCGAAGACGTAAACCGCATCGCCGCTCTTTAATCGCAGAACCTCGCGCAAGTGGCGAGCCTCGTCGGCACTGAGAGTTACAATCGCTTCGTCGAAGTTGAAAGCGCTCGGCGGGGCATAAAATCTTCGGCGTGGCATTGTTTATACGATCAGCGACACCCATTCGCCGTCCTGTTCTGTGTCGAACTCGGTGATTCCACAATCGGCAAGGGCGGCCTGGACCATCTCGACCTGCGTCTCCAGAATTCCCGAAAGCACCAACTTGCCGCACGTCAAACTCACGAGCGTTCGCATCATCCGAACGATCACGTCAGCCGTGAGATTGGCGCAGACGAGATCCGCTGAAGCCGTCGAATCGTCGACCGAACCCACGTGGAAATCGATTTGGTCCAAAACGCCATTTGCTTCGGCATTTTCGCGCGCGATGTGGATGGCGGATTCGTCGGTATCGCACGCTTCGATTCGCGCTTCGGGGAACAGCTTCGCTGCCGCGATCGCGAGAATTCCGGTGCCGGTTCCAACGTCGAGAAAACTGCTTCCGGAGAAATGTTTCTGAATCGCAGCGAGACAGAGACGAGTTGTCTCGTGAGTGCCGGTACCGAACGCCATTCCGGGTTCAATGCGAATCACGATCCGATCGTGTGTATTAGTCAGGTTGGACCACGGTGGCGCGATTATGAAGCGCCCGACTTCCACGGGTTGCCAGTTTTGCTTCCACTCCTCGAGCCAGTCGCGTTCGGCAACTTCGCGAACGTTCATGTCGCGAACGGACGACGTCGGAAGATTGTAAATACGTAAAGCTTCGAAAAGTTCGTCGCGAACTCGTTCACGTTGTGGAACGGTCGGGAAGTAAGCCGTCACGTGGATCAGCGCGTCGTCGCTGTTTTCTGTCTCGGTGCCGAGCGCGCCAGCTTCCATCAGCGCGTATTCCACGGCTTCACGTGCGCTCGCTTCGAGCTCGACGTCAAGCGCATGCCAGCGCGGTTCCTGCAGTTGTGTGGGTTTGCTCAATTCAATCCAAACTCATCCAGGAATTGATCCTTGTTGCGCCAATCCTCTTCAACTTTTACGAACAGCTCGAGGTGGCAGCGGTGGCCCAAAAGATCTTCGATCTCTTTACGCGCACGCGTGCCGATCTCTTTCAGACGGCTCGCGCCCTTGCCGATGATGATCTTTTTCTGCGACGCACGCTCGACGACAATAAGGCAGTAGATCCTCGCGAAATCCTCGCGAACTTCTTCAAACCGCTCGGTGACGACGGCCGTCACGTAAGGTATTTCATCGCCCGTCACGGCGAGGACTTTTTCGCGCACGATCTCAGCAGCCAAAACGCGCAACGACTGGTCTGTCAATTCATCTTCAGAAAAAATCGGCTCGGCTTGAGGCAGGTGACGCAACGACGCCTCGATCAACACATCCGTCATCTCGTTCTTGAGCGCCGAAATCGGGATGATCTCCTGCCACTCGTGCTCGTTGCGGTACCAGTCCATCAGAGGCAACAGCGCGGATTTGTCTTCGAGTTTGTCGATCTTGTTCAGCAGCAGCAGCGCGGGTTTTTCGGAACGCTTCACGAGGTCGAGCACGAACCGATCACCGTTGCCGGTTGAAACGGAAGCGTCGCGAATCAACGCGACGACGTCGACACCTAACAACGCATCCTGTACGGCAGCCATCATGCGTCGATTCAGTTCGTAGCCCGGTTGGTGGACGCCAGGCGTATCAACCAGCACGACCTGGCCCTCAGGTCTTGTGATTACACCCTGAATTCTGAAGCGCGTCGTTTGCGGTTTATCAGAGACGGCAGCAATCTTCTGGCCCACCAGTCGATTCAGCAGTGTTGACTTACCGGCATTCGGCCGGCCGATAAGAGCCACAAAGCCAGTACGCGCTTTGTGCTTGGTACTTTGTGCTTTGTACTTTGTACTTTGTTCTTCTGTCTCTGGGAGATTCATGATGTATGCTCGGTCAACCTACAAAGTACAAAGCACTAAGTACAAAGCACAAACAGTTCTCAACTCTTCTCCGCGAAGATTTGGACCAGGTGGATCAACGTCTCGGTCGACTTCTCCAGTCCTTTGCGCGAGTTGAATTCCAACTTGCCGTGAAAGTTGCTTCCGCCCGTGAAAAGATTCGGCGTCGGCAATCCTTGAAACGTCAGTCTCGCTCCGTCGGTGCCGCCACGAATCGGCAACATGAAAGGCTTCAACCCCGCACGCCGCGCTGCTTCCATCGCATTGTTCGTCAGCTCGGGATAGTTCTTCAGCACTTCCTTCATGTTCTTGTAATTCTCTTTGACGTCGATCGTGATTTTCACTTCGGGAAATTTCGCGGCCGTCTGTGCAACCATGTCGCGCAGCATCTTCTCCTTCGCGTCGAGCCCGCTGATATCGAAGTCGCGCAACAACACCTTTAAATTCGAAGTTTCCACATCGATCACGCCCGCATACGGATGCACAAACCCGACGCGGCCTTCGGTTGTTTCCGGCAACATGTCTTTCGGAAACCGGCTGAGGTAATCACCAATCGCATACATCGCGTTGATCATGATTCCTTTCGCTGAACCCGGGTGCGTGCTCTTGCCCTGGAAAGTGATCGTCGCCGTCCGCGCACTCCACGTTTCGTCGCTGATCTCGCCGAGCTCTCCGCCGTCAACCGTATAAGCGAACTTTGCGCCGAACCCTTTGACGTCAAACTTCTCGATACCCGTTCCGACTTCTTCGTCAGGCGTGAAAGCGATGGCGAGCGTTCCGCGTTTGATCTGTGGATTCTGTTTCAGGGTATCGATCATGGTCATGATTTCGGCGACACCCGCTTTGTCGTCGGAACCAAGGAGCGTTGTGCCGTCGGCCGTGATGATGTCGTCGCCAATCAGGTTCTTCAACTCGGGGTTCTTCGCCGGCGTGATCACCTGCGTCGTATCCTTCGGCAAAGTAATGTCTCCACCCTGGTAGTTCTTGTGAAAGACAGGATTGACGTTCTCACCCGAGACCGCAGGCGACGTGTCCATGTGTGCGATGAAGCCGATGACGGGCACTTTTGAATTGTCCGTTAGGTTGCCGGGAACCGTCGCGTAGACGATGCCAAACTCGCTGACGCGCACGTTCTGCGCACCGAGCGCGGTGAGCTCTTTCGCCAGCAGGTTCGCGAGATTGAGCTGTTTACGCGTGCTGGGCGTGGTTGTTTGATCTTCCTGCGACTGCGTGTCGATCTTCACGTAACGAAGAAACCGGTCCATGGCCGTTTCGGTTGGCGGTTTGAGCTGGGCCTGTGCCTGCCCGAATCCGATAAAGATCAAACATAGGATTGATGAAAGAATTAGTCTCATTAGTTAGATACCTTTACCTGTTGCGCGCGCGCGTAATCTGCGGCGAGTTGGTTTAGATGGTCCAGCGCCTGCTGGAGTTCGTCACGTTTAGCAGCCAGCATCGCTTCGTCTGCATCCGGTGGGACGTAAATTGGGGGAGCAACATAGACACGTGCTCGTGTAAAAGGTTTTGGAATCTGGAATCTATCCCAGCTCGGGGTCGTCCAATAGCGTTTCAGTGCCATCGTCACGGGCATAATGGGATGACCGGACTTTTTCGCGAGCAATACCGCGCCCATTTTTGCGACGTACCTCGGACCTTTCGGCCCATCAATCGTAAACGCTGTTGTGCAGCCGGCGCGCATCAGGCGCGCCATCTCTACGATCGCGCCAACGCCACCGCGCGTGCTTGAGCCGCGCACGGCGCCGTAGCCGAAGCGCTGAATAAACCGCGCGATGTACTCACCGTCGAAGCTGCGCGACGTCATAACGACGATGCGTCGTTTGCGCCACCAGTAAGTCGTCAGAAAAATGCGATCGTGCCAGAAGACGTAAATAGGGAGTCCGCCGTCCCTCTCAGCTTTCTCGTGATTTTCCCAACCCGTAACTTCGAAACGGGCCGTGAGTCCGATCAGGTTGATCAGGACGTAAAAGACGAGATCCGCGGCTCGAATAAGGAAACGATCTTTAAGTGAATAGTCTGAGAGATCGGCAAATTCATAGGCGCGATTGACACGCGCCGCTGAGAAGTCCTGTTCAACTGAAACCTGCATGAGCGCGAGGAGTATAGCCAAAGTAGACAGGATTTTCAGGATTTGCAGGATGTACAGGATTTCGAATCAATCGTGTGCATCTTGAAAATCATGTAAATCCTGTCAATAAATGCTCGGTTCGCCGGGCGGGCGGGTTTTCCAGCGTTTATGGACCCAGAGCCATTGGCCCGGATACCGCCGGATCTGGTTTTCGACTCTTTGCGTGATCGCGATCGTCAGGCGACGCACGTTCTCCTCTTCGTCGTCCGTGCGTTCAAACGTGACAGGCGTTTCGACGTCGATCAGGTACTTCCCTTTCTCCGCGCTCCACGGTGAAAAGACCGGGATTATCGGCGTGTTCGTTCGCAAAGCGAGTTTCGCCATCATGAAGTTTGTCGCGGCCGGAACGCCCATAAAGTCGATAAAGATAGCCTCATCGTGCAGCGTGTTCAGGTCCGGGAGAAGCCCCAGCGAAGTCTCACCTGAGCGCAAGACTCTCAACATTGTGCGGCCCGCCGCAAGCTTATCGATGGTTTGATTCCCAAACCTGGTGCGCACGCGATCGACGATTTGCTCGATCTGCGGGTTGTCAATTCTTCGCACCAGGAAGATGAATCGGTGGCCGAAAAGTGAAAACCCGAAACTCGTCAACTCCCAGGCTCCGAGATGACCTGTGTAAAGCAGTAGCTTTTGCCCGGAGATTTCTTTCGCCGCTTCGAGATTTTCCCATCCCCGCACCTCGACTAGTTCTTTGAGATCTTTTTCAGATCTCGAGCCCATTTGACTGAAAAACCCAAGCAAACGGCCG
>Ga0157372_10005430_pt1 | contig 13546 bp, 16 predicted proteins | sample C55metaG_FD_115307 | JGI IMG/M metagenome (GOLD analysis project Ga0157372, IMG submission 115307) | Corn rhizosphere microbial communities from Kellogg Biological Station, Michigan, USA - C5-5 metaG | ecosystem: Host-associated > Plants > Roots > Rhizosphere > Soil | place: USA: Michigan... | reverse complement strand
TGGTAGAGTTGGCAATGCAATATCCTTCCGCTCTCGACTTTGAATTGAAAGAGCGTGTGACACGGAGGAAGCTCGACGTTATCAGCTTGTCTTGGATCCCAACCGGTAACGATCAGTCTGCGCGAGTCGGGGTTAGTGCAAATCTGTTGCAATAGCTTGGCGATCTGATCCACCCCATTTTTTTCCGGGTAAGTTCCTCCAAACGAACGCCACAGGTAACCATAGACTGGTCCAAGATCGCCGGCTCGTCGTCCAAACTTCTCCGTGTGTGCTTCATCGGCCCACTCGGCCCAGATGTCTACACCGCGCGCGCGCAGATTTGTTTCACTCGTGTCGCCGGATAAGAACCAGAACAACTCTTCGGCGACCCAGCGAAAGGGAACTCGCTTCGTAGTGACGATGGGAAAGCCTTTGCGTAGATCGAATCTCGTCTGAAAACCGAAATGTGAGATGGTGCCGACACCGGTACGGTCGCGCTGCTCGCTACCATTCTTCACGATAGATTTAAGTAACTCATGATACTGTTTCATGTTATTAGAAGATTCTAAAATCTTGCGAATTGTGTCAATCATACATGAAACGTTACAGACTTGGCTTCATTGGATTTGGAAACGTAGGACGCGCGCTCGCGCGGCTGCTAGTTTCTAAATCCGCAGAGCTGCGTGATAACTACGGTATCGAATGGGAGATCACTGGCGTGGCGACGCGTCGAATGGGATGGCGCGCGAGCGACGACGCCATAGACGTCTCAAAATTGCTAGCCGGAAATGACGATACTCCTTCCGAGAGCGGCATTGACGAATGGTTGTCGCGCGCGCGGCCCGACGTAGTTTTCGAAACCACTTCTCTCAATCCCGAAACGGGTCAACCCGCGATCGATCACATCAAAAGATCGCTACGAGCGGGCGCACATACGATCACGGCAAATAAAGGACCCATCGTTTACGCCTTCGATGAGCTCAACGCGCTCGCAATAGAAAAAGGCAAACGACTTCTGTTTGAGTCAACGGTGCTTGATAGCGCGCCTGTGTTCTCTCTCTTTCGCGAAACCCTGCCGGCAGTGAAAGTTCGTGGCTTCAGCGGTGTGTTCAACTCCACGACAAATGTGATTCTCGAAACGATGGAAGCGGGACGGAGTTTTGCGGAAGGCGTGAAGACCGCACAGGATCTCGGTGTCGCGGAGACAGATCCGAGCCACGACGTGGATGGCTGGGACTCAATCATGAAAATTTGCGCGATTGCGCGCGTGATCCTGCGCGTACCGTTGATGCCAAATGAAGTGCGACGTGAAGGAATACGCGCGTTGGTTCCGGCAACACTCCAGGCGTCGAGAGCCGAGGGCAGACCTTACAAGTTACTCTCACGCGCGATCGTGAATCAGGACGGCTCAGTCACAGCTTCAGTCAGACCAGAACAAATCGCGGCTAATGATCCACTTGGCGGTGTGCGTGGTACCTCGCTCGCCGTTCACTTCGAGCTCGACACGATTCCCGGACTGACAATCGTCTCTCACCGCCCAAACTTACAAAGCACCGCGTATGGTCTGCTGGCTGATTTCATCAACGCCCGCGATTAAACGATCGATCTCCTCTTCGGTTGTGTAACAAGCGCAGCCCGCTCGTATCAATCCTTCCGGACCGAGACCCAGTCGCTCTACGACAGTCGCTGCATAAAAATCGCCGTGCGACAAGAACAGCCCTTTGTCAGACAGACGTCGCGCGGCCTCGGTGGAAGTACAAGCCTCAATCGTGAATGCAAGTGTCGGCGTGCGCGGCGCATCAGGTGGCGGACCATAGAGCGTGACGCGCGGTATCGAACTGAGCCCTTGCCACAAGCGATTGAATAGTTGCGCGTTTCGCGAGTGCATTCCGGTAAACGCACTTCGCAGACGGTCGCGATTGTTAGATCCCACGCCGAGTGACGCGAGGAATTCGACCGCCGCGGCCGCACCGACCATGCCCTCCTGATTCTGAGTGCCCGTCTCGGCATTTTCCGGAATGTAATCAGGCGCGGGAACCAGTTTCGGAAAATCGATCTGTTCCAACAGCGCTCCCTTCGCAAACATCACTCCCACGTGTGGTCCATAAAACTTGTACGCCGACATCCCGACAAAATCACAATCGAGTTTCTTAACGTCGAGTAGCGCATGTGGTGCGTAGTGCACTGCATCGACAAACACCAGCGCGCCGGCGTTGTGCGCCAACTCGATCGCTCTCTCGAGATCGTTGATCGTCCCGAGCGCGTTTGACGCGGCACCAATTGCCAGCACCTTCGTTTTTGGTCCAACGAAGCTTTCGAGATCGTCCCAGTTAAGCTGCCCGGTTGCCGTATCCATCCTCACCGTGCGAACGGTCACACCGCGTTCGACCTCAAGTCGTCGCCAGGGATCGATGTTCGCGTGATGGTCTAACTGCGTGACGACGATCTCGTCTGACGTCGAGTAGTTCAGACCGAGTGCGCGCGAGAGATGAAGCGTCAAGGTCGTCATGTTCGCGCCAAACACGATCTCCGCGGGCGACGCATTCAAGAGCTCCGCCAGAACGTCGCGTGCATTCTCGATCGCAGCATCCGTTTCGGCACTCGTCGGATAAGCCCAGTGCGTGTTGGCGTTGTGGTGATAAAGATAGTCGCTCATCTTTTCGACGACATGTCGTGGCACCTGCGTACCGCCCGGCCCATCAAAATACGCGACGGGGTAGCCGTTATGGATCCGCTCCAGAGCCGGGAAGTGCTTCCGGATTTCGCTAACTGGAGCAACCCCTGTTTGTGTTTGACGGAAACTGGTTGTGGACATTTGGGCTCATGATAACAGGTGTTTTCTCAATCCAGCCGCAGATTTTCGCAGATGAACGCGGATCTGATCCGCGTTCATCTGCGAAAATCTGCGGCTGGTTGATTTCTCATTCCGCATTTCCGCAATTCGCGTTAGAATCGAACCCGAGAGTCGACGCGTCCACCGTGCGGACCGACTTCACCATGAACTTCACGAAACCAATATGAGCGACGATCGCAGAACAGAAGACAGACTCGAGGTTTGTCTCGACGCTGTTTGGGATGGCAAGAGTGGAAACTACACTGCTCGCGTGACGGATCTCTCTGCAGGCGGGTGCTACCTCGACACAATGGGCGAAGCGCAGTCAGGCGAGATAGTGAGTTTTAAACTGCAATTGCCGGGCGATGATTGGCTCGAGCTGACCGGCGAAGTCGCGCACCAGAGTCCACCAATGGGTTTTGGTCTCAGATTCGTAGATCTTACCGACGAACAGATCGAAAAACTTCACTCCTTTATCGCGCATCTACACGCGATCCAGTAACGACACTCTGAGCCTGAATGTACGGCACCGTACCGCCTCTTTGTATTTCCGATGCTGCAGGTGTGAAGTTTGTGTCACAAGCAGAAACACTCATTGACCCTCACCATGCCTGGTCCTAATATGCTGGCACACACCTTAATAGTGGAATTGCAGTGCCCCGCAAGTTCTCCCCCCACTTAGACCACCGCCAGGTGCGGCTGCAGTGGGCGGGTGTATTCAAGGCGAATACAAGGAGGAATTCCCATGTCCCGAGTCGGTAGATTTGTGTTTTCAATTGCCGGTTTGCTGGTTATCGCGTGCGCTAGTGCAGTCGTGCGCGCCGACACTGTCACGGTCACGGGTGTCGATTCAGGTCAGTTTTCAACCGCCACAGTAGTTTGTGAGTTCAACTCGCAGACCAACACGTTTACCTTCACGATTACAAACACCTCGGCCATTACGCAGCCTGGATCAACTTCGACGATTACAGGGATCGGCTTCGACTTGCCGCCGTTGGGTAATGCGAGTGCTTCGGGACTGAACGGTTTCACCGGGATGCAAGCGCCCAGCCTGTCAGCGAATTTCGTTTTCTCGGATGCTGACGTCGGTAACGTATCGCACGGGTTCAACAGTGCGGTGTTGGATTTTGCGTTTCTCACCGGACCATCCGGCAACTTCTCGGGCGGATCGGTAAATGACGGACTGTTACCTGGGGAGAGTGCATCGTTCATAGTTAGTGGAGCCGCCTTCACGGGATTTACTGAAGAAGAGATCTGCAACGCGATCTTCGTCAGGTTCCAGAACGTACCTGAGGCAGGCGGCAGCGGAGGCAGCGACGTGGGTGTCACGGGTACGATACCGGAACCATCGACGATTCTGTTGTTAGGTACAGCGTTATTAGGACTCGGGGGCTTGGCGCGCAGAAGGTTGAGAAAGCGAAAATAGGGAGTGCCAGTTGTATCTGCTAAGTGCGGCACCGGCGTGCGGGTCGGTGCCGCGCTTTCCTTTTGCGCCGCCGATTTATTTACGCTTCCAGCGGACGCCGTCTTTCGTGTCTTCGAGAATGATGCCCCGGTTGGCGAGGTCATCGCGGATTTGATCGCCGCGCGCAAAATCGCGGCGGTGACGAGCTTCCTGACGTTCGTCGATCAACGACTGAATCTCACTGTCGAGCATCTCACGCTGTTGCTCACCAAAGATATTCAACACCGTATCGAGTCGATCGATAGCTGCGAGTAACTCGCGTTGGTCGTCTTCTCGCACGTGCTTCCGCGCCAGCGCCGTGTTCACTTCACGAGAGAGGTTGTGGACCACTGCGAGTGCGATCGACGTGTTCAGATCGTCGTCCATCGCTTCTTCAAATTCGCGCAAAGCGCGCGCCGCGGTCTCGGAAAGTTTCTCGTTTTTACCTGGTTCAGTCCTGGCCTCGCTCAAGCGGGCGCGAAAGTCGCGCAGACTTGCAACCGTTCGCTCTGCTCCAGCAAGGGCATCGAAAGTGAAATTCAACTGCTTGTTGTAAGGCACGCTGAGCAGGAAATAACGAACAGCAGCCGCTGAAAAACCCTTTTCAGTGACGTCGCGAAACGTGTAGTAGTTACCTTTCGACTTCGACATCGTTTCGCCGTCGACCTTCAGATGTTCGAAGTGGATCCAGTAACGTACGAACTGTTTTCCCGTTGCTCCTTCACTCTGTGCGATCTCATTTTCGTGGTGTGGAAACACCAGATCGATTCCGCCTGCGTGAATATCAAACGTCTCGCCCAGATACTTCATCGACATTGCCGAGCACTCGATATGCCAGCCCGGGCGGCCACGACCGATCGGCGTGTCCCATGCGGGTTCGGTTTCGCTCGACGGTTCTTTCCAGAGCGCGAAGTCACGCGCGTCTTCCTTTTCGTACTTGTCGGTGTCGACTCGTTCGCTCGCGCCGGCGATATTTCCAGCGAAGTTGATTTTCGAAAGCTTCCCGTACTCTGGAAACGAGGCGATGCGATAGTAGATCGAGTCGTCGGATCTGTAAGCGTGGCCTGAAGACATCAGACTGTCGATCAAGGTGGACATTTCTGGGATGTGGCGCGTAGCTCGCGGGACAACTTCAGGACGTTCGCAGCCGAGCGTATCGAAGTCTTGCCAGAAGGCGTCGATGTACATCGCCGTGTAATCGTCAATGCTTAATCCGGCTTTTTGCGACTCCGAGATGATGCGGTCGTCCACGTCGGTGATATTCATCACGTGCGTGACTTTGAATCCTTTGAACTTCAGATAGCGCCGCAAAATATCGGCGGCGACGGCGCTGCGGAAGTTGCCGATGTGACCGTAATTCCAGACGGTTGGACCGCAGTAGTAGAAACCGACTTCGCCTTCCTTGATTGGGCGAAACTCTTCGATGCGGCCGGTGAGTGTGTTGCGAAATCTAAGCATGGGTACACAGATTACACAGATTATCAGAAATGTTTCCAGCCGCCGGGCTTGAGTTCCCAGGTGCGCGGGCCTTCGGAGATCTTGACGCCTTCGGACGTGCTCTGGATTGTGCCGATACATTTGATTCCCACGCCATCGACTCTGCGTGGCAGTCGCGGCACATCCGCTGGTTTTACTGTGAAAAGCAGCTCGAAATCCTCACCGCCGTGAAGCGCGAGCTGAAGCGGATCCAGGGCGCGACGTCCACACAACTCTGTTACTCGTTCGTCAATCGGCAACAAAGCCGAGTCGATTAACGCGCCCACGCCGCTCGCCGTACACAGGTGGTTGAGGTCCGATGAGAGACCGTCACTCAGATCGATCATCGAGGTGGCGAGTCGTTCCTCTCCAAGCACGATTCCCCAGCCCACGCGTGGTTCCGGTCGAAGCTGCCGGAGCAATATATGATCGAGTTTTTGCGAATCCTCGTCACCGAGATTTTGTTCTGCAAGGTGAGCGCCGCGTTCGATGAGTCTCAGACCTGCCGCCCCCGCGCCGAGTGAACCGGTGACAAATATCTGGTCTCCGGCGCTTGCACCCGTGCGCAAAACCGACATCCCCGCGGTTGCTTCACCGGTGACGATTGAGTCGATGACGATGTTGTCGTTCGTGCGCGAAGTATCACCACCGATTAACTGCACACCATAACGGTTCGCAAGGTCCAACACGCCGTCGTACAGCCGTTCGACGAACTCTGTTTGCCAAACATCCTCGGGCACGCCGATCGAGATCATGGACCACAACGGTCTCGCTCCCATCGCTGCGATATCCGAAAGAGAGACGGCGAGTGCCTTATGGCCCAGCAGGTATGGCGGTGTGGTTGTGCGGCGAAAGTCGATGTCTTCGACGAGCAAGTCGGCGGTGATCACCGTTTCTTTGCCGGCCGTGCTGCGAAACACGGCCGCGTCGTCGCCGATCCCGGCGATGAGTGAAGCGGAAACGGTGACGGGGAGACGGGCGGACGGGGTGATCTCCGTCTCTCCCTGTCTCCCCGTCCCCCTGTCTCTGTTTACTCGGTTACGGAGTGCGTCAATGAAATCGCTTTCGCCTTTCATCGTTAAAGATTGCGACGAAGCGAATCGAGCCCTGCTTCTATAGTTTCGATTGAAGTGGAAAAAGAGAAACGCAGATGACCTTCGCCTTCTTCACCGAAGACGATGCCCGGAACGGTTGCGACCTGCGCGCGATTCAGTAATACGTCGGCAGCCTCACGGCTGTCTTTGTTGATCCGGCTCACGTCGGGAAATGCGTAGAACGCACCCGCTGGAGGTTTGCAGGGAAGTCCGATCTCGTTCAGTCCTGACAAAAGAAGATCGCGACGCACGCGATATTGATTCTTCATGTCTTCGAGAACTGCGACGTCGATACTCATCGCGGCGAGTCCGGCCCATTGCGTCGGTGTTGAAACACCATTCGACGAATAAAGAGTTGCTTTCTTTAGACCAGTCATCCATGGCTCAGGCGCAACCGCGTAGCCGAGTCGCCAACCTGTCATCGCGTACGACTTTGAAAACGTGAACGAAGTGATCGTGCGTTCGTACATTCCATCGAGCGAAGCGATGGAACAATGTACACCGTTGTAGACCAGATCCTCGTACGCTTCGTCAGCAACAACTACTAGATCGCGATCCTGCGCGAAAGCGGCAACGGCTTTTGCTTCTTCAGGTGTGAAGACAACGCCGCTCGGGTTTTGTGGTGTGTTGTAATAGATCGCTTTAGTGCGGTCAGTTGTGTAACGCGCGAGTGTTTGCTGGAAACCTGATTCACGGGCTTCGCGTGTTGGCACCATGACGCTGTGTCCCTGGCAGTGGGCCACGAGGTCTTTGATAGGTGTCCAGTAAGGTGAAAAGAGAAGCACCTCATCGCCCGGATTCACCACCGACTGAAACGCGCCGAACAGACCCTGCATCCCGCCGTTCACGACCATCACGTCGCTCGCCTGCGCGGGGATGCCGTTTCGCGTGCGGAGCTTTTCGGCGATCGCTTCGCGGAGTTCAGGAATGCCGGATGACGGTGCGTACCGAGTTTGGTTTTTATCGAGCGCTTGTTTGGCAGCGTCTTTGATTGCGTCCGGAGTTGGAATGAAAGGCTCACCGCCTTCAAACTGGTAAACAGTTGCGCCCTGATTGCGCAACTCCATTATCCGGTTGCGAAGCCTCACGATATCTGAGAAGCCGACATCGTCGAAGCGCGAAGCCAGGCGAAAAACCGTTGGCGAGGTTGTCACTGTTTGGAATCGTTTCCTTCCGCTTTGTGGGGAACGGCGGATTATAGCGTGGGAATGAGGGGAGTCCAAACCGCGAAACCCTGTGCTTGGTACTTTGTGCTTTGAACTTAGTACAAAACACCAAGCACAAAGCACCAGGCACAACTCACCTCAAGGTTTACTTTTAAGAAAACGTTTTAAGTAAGACGCGCTAAGTGTAAGTGTTGACACGCCAAACTCCGCGCTAGTAACATGTTCGGCGTCGCACACATGGTCGCGAACTCGCTAAAAGACTTACCAAACTTTCGCAACGCCCGATAAGAGAGTTTTGTCTTCCGCGCCGCGCGCGCGTAATCCAGTTTGAGGCTTGAGCAGAATGAGTCGTCCCGCTGTAGCCATACCTGAAAAACTCTTCTTCAAGATCGGGGAAGTTTGTGAGCTTGCCGGTGTGCAAGCGCACGTTCTGCGTTATTGGGAATCTGAGTTTCCGATGCTGGCGCCACAAAAGAATCGCGCCGGACAACGCGTCTATCGCAAGCGCGACGTCGAAATGGCATTGCGCATCAAAGAACTGCTTTACGAAGATCAGTACACGATCGCCGGCGCGAAGAAACGACTCACAAACGAACTCCGCGGTGGTGGAAAGTTGAAAGTCGTCAATGGCGAAGAAGGCGCAGCGGCAGAGTTCTCCGAAGGCGAATCCTTCGCACAGCCGGCGTCATACACGCGAGCGGTCGCACCGCGCACGGCTGAAGAGAAGCAGGGACTGAAGCAACTGGCTTCTGAACTACGCGAATTACTGGCGCTACTCGAGCAGGAAAACAAAGGCCGCGCGAAGTGAGCCACAAAAAGGCACAAGACAAAACACGAAGTACAACGCACTAAGTAGCGTTTGACATTTGCTCTTTAGCACGATACTAAGTCAGGGACACGGGACGTGGCGCAGCCTGGTAGCGCGCACGCTTGGGGTGCGTGAGGTCGCTGGTTCGAATCCAGTCGTCCCGACCATTTCTAACAACACTTGCGGCTGTCAACCTGGCAGCCGTTTTTGCATCTATGCGAAGCACGAGAAAATCTTTGCACGCGGCCCAGCGGGCTAACTGCTTGAATGACGCCGTGAAGACCTTTATTCTGATGAACTATGAACACCGAGTTTGAGTCACTGTTTAAGCTCAGTCGCGCCGAGCGCCTTCAGCTCGTTGAAGATCTTTGGGACAGCATCGTCCTAGAGGACGCAGAACTGTCTGGCTCGGAAGAGCAGCGCGCTGAATTGCGCCGTCGCAAGGAACGTTTCTTACAGCATCCATCATCAGGTCGCACATGGGAGCAGGTGAAGCAGCGGGCACGGACGCAGCATGATTGAGCGCGTTATTTTCACTCCGGAGGCCGACGATGATGTAGCGGGATCCTACGATTGGTATGAGAGCCGAGAACCTGGCTTGGGAGAAGAATTTCTTCGCTCGATTGAGGCTTGCGTTAGAGGCATTCAGCGCCATCCCGAGATGTATCCGGCCGCCATCGATGAGTTTCGGTGCGCGCCGATTCGCCGCTTTCCATTTGAGATTTTCTACGAGTTAACTGTCGATAGCATCACTATCTACTCTGTATTTCACTACTCACAAGATCCGAAGAAGTGGCGCAAGCGTCTCGGCTATTGAACAACTTTATCTAATAACTCAACAATCCAATCATGAATTCACACCTACTCTACCTTAGCCAGTCGGCTCAACTTAAGGAGGATGAAAGATGAACATCGAGCCGATTATCGGCAAATAGACGCTGCTCTCACACTCAATCGAATTCGGAAACTCCAAAGCGACCGCCGCTATCGCGATCAGCATCGGCTGTTCTTCGTCGAAGGCGTGCGTAACTTTGTCGCAGCTATGGACCAGAGGTTTTCGATTGAGACGTTGCTATATAGCGAAAAACTATTGACTGCTCCGCTGGCGAGAAAATTTGTCCGTCAGTCGAAGCGTGCAGGTGTTCCGTTTGCGCGAGTCACGCCGGAAGCGTTTCGGAGTATTTCTCGCGCTGAACATGCGTCCGGTGTCGCTGCGATTCTTCATCAGAGAATCCAAACACTAGAACAGATTCAACCCGAGCAATTCTCCTGTTTGACGGTTTTGGGTAACGTTCAGTCGCTTGGCAATTTTGGAACGCTATTACGAACCTCAGCAGCCATCGGCGCCACTGGATTTATCCTACTCGGCCAACACATAGACCCGTATGAGCCTGTTGTGGTTCGAGCGACGATGGGTGCCCTCTTTAAGCAGACACTCGTGCGAACAAACGTCGAGCGCTTCCGGCGTTGGATTCAGACACACCGTCTGGCTGTTATTGGAGCATCACCGGATGGAGTGGTTGAATATGATCAAGTTCGATATACCCGGCCGACAGTCTTGTTGCTGGGCAACGAACGTTCTGGGCTGACGGATGAGCAACGATCACTTTGCCAACAGATCGTTCGCATCCCGATGGTGGCTGGCGCAGACTCTTTAAATCTTGCTGTGGCTGGAAGTCTGCTCTTGTACGCCGTCTTTCGGTCAACGGTTAAAGAAGCCAAAGATGTTAATGTTGTAGCAGCACGGGAGGAGTAAAGACGTTGGTGTACTTCCAGTGCCGAACTATACGCGAGGCATCAAAAAAGGTATCCCCGCTGAGGACGCATTCTCGGTGATGAGTTTATTTGATATACCAGAAGAGGTTCTCAACGCCCGTCCGGAAGGAGCGAAGGATTTTGACTTCCTTCAGGGGCGGTGGCTCATCCGTCACAAAAAACTAGCTGAGCGTCTGGTTGGTTGCCAGATCTGGCAGGAGTTTCAAACCCCTGCTGCTAATCAACTCATCCTCGGCGGGCTTGGAAACATTGATCACATTAGAATTGAGTCGGGCGATTTTTATGAGGGTGCGTCTCTTCGCTTGTTTGACAAGGGTTCGAGGCTTTGGCGCATTTACTGGATGGATACAAATGGCGCAACTCTCTTTCCTCCAGTTGAAGGGTTTTTCTTCGGCGCAGTCGGAGTGTTTCGCGGACGCGATCAGCATAACGGCATTCCTGTCCTGGTAGAATTCCGCTGGGATAAGACAAATCCCGAAAGTCCAACCTGGCAGCAATCGTTCTCTGCCGATAATGGAAATACATGGGAAGTGAATTGGTACATGTACTTCTCAGGACTTGCCGCATTTTCGTGATGACAGTAATTGACTACACCGCTAATCATTGAAGGTGTTTTTTCTCAACTGTCACGGATTGGGTTGAGAAATGCATGAACCTGATCATGATGACTGGTTGAAAGGCAGGAGTCCAGATGACACAAGCAGAGATTTCCGCTATCTCACCCTTTTTTATCGTCAGTCACGTACCGACCTCGCTTGCGTTTTACCGAGACCGCCTTGGATTTGAGATCACCTTCCAGGGGCCGGAACCTGACGACATCTTCTTCGGCATCGTTCGCAGAGGCGGTGCGCAGATCTTGATGAAAGACGTAGGCGTAGCTCCAGTGCCCAACTACACGCGAGACATCAAAAAAGGAATCGCACGCTGGGACGCATTCGTTTACGTCCCGGATCCTGACGCCTTGGCGGCCGAATTTGCTTCGCGCAATGTCAAGTTTTTCGTGCCACTGAAAGACACCCATGATGGTTTGCGTGGTTTCGAGCTCAAGGACGCCGACGGATACATCTTGTTTTTCGGTCGAACGCGCTAGGTGAGTCAAAAACTTCTACCAGAGACGGGGATGATTGACCGCAAACAAGGTAAGACGCTATCTTACCTTCATGAGAACTACCGTTTCGACAAAGGGTCAAATTATTCTTCCGGCTGAAATAAGGCGGGAAGATGAGATCAAATCCGGGCAGGAGTTCGAGATCGAACGTCTCGATCGTGGTGAATATCTCCTCAAGCGCAAAACAAAGCCACGAAACAGAGGGCTTGTGAAACTCTTACTTTCGTGTCCTGTGAAGGATTGGTTCCAACCACTCGAACGCACCGAAACTACTGACGACCTCAACCTGCCTATACTCGGATGATGTACCTCGTTGATGCGAACGTGCTTAGTGAGCCAACGACGGACATGGCCGACAGCAAGGTTGTTGCATGGCTCAATGCAAACGAATCTAATCTTGTCGTCGACTCAATAATTATTGGCGAACTGCTAATTGGCATTCTTGCTCTGCCGCGCGGACGCAAGCGTGATCGGCTGGAGCAATGGTACGAAAGTCTGGTTGAGACGATTGATTGCATTCCCTGGGACGCAACAGTGAGCCAACGCTGGGCAGCTCTACTTGTGGAGCTGAAGCGAAAGGGAAAGACCGTGACACTGCTGGATGGAATGATTGCCGCAACTGCCCTTCAACATGACCTGATTGTTGCTACACGTAACACTCGCGACTTTCAAAAGACAGGCGTGAAAACGTTCAATCCGTTTGAGTGATGCGCCTACCCTTCCGTTTATTCAACATCGTTGAGTTCAGTGATCACAATTTCCGAAGTGAGTGTTTTGTGAACGGGACACTTGTGTGCGATCTCCTGTAGCCGCGCGTGCTGCTCGTCGGAGAGTTGTCCTGTGATGGTGACGGAACGCTCGATGCGGTGAATGTAACCGTCTTTGCCCTGCGCACACTCCGCACAGTCTTTTGCATGGACGCGCTTTTGTCGCAGGCGAACAGTCACGCGCTCGACCGTCCACTGCTTCCGTCGCGCGTAGAGATGAACTGTCATTGAGATGCAACTGCCGAGAGCAGCGAGTAATAACGTATACGGATCAGGACCAGCGTCCTCGCCGCCCGCGCTGATTGGTTCATCTGTAATGAACGAATGTCCCGCGCCGTAGGTGACTTCGTTGCGCAGATTTCTTTGAGAAGTTACGACGACCTCGCTCATGTTGGCGCCTCCGAACGAATTGTGGGGGCGGCACTCCGTGGCCGCCCGCTTGGGAAGTTCAGATGTTATCGCAACAGCGGGCGGCCACGGAGTGCCGCCCCTACAAATATCGCCCCTTGCGGTCAACTCCAGCGCGCGGATACACTCGCCGGGTTCCACTAACAAATGAAACTGCTTAGAAAATGTCTGAGGCTGTCGCATGAAAATTCATGAGTATCAAGGGAAAGAGCTTTTAAGAAAATACGGTGTGCCTGTGCCACGCGGGATCGTCGCGCGATCACCAGAGGAGGCTTATCACGCAGCAAAGGAACTCGGTGGCGAGATTGTCGTCGTGAAGGCACAGATTCATGCGGGCGGTCGAGGCAAAGGCGGCGGCGTCAAATTAGCGAGGAGCGCCGACGAGGCACGAGAGCTTGCGCGCCAGATGCTCGGGATGAAACTCGTCACACATCAGACAGGCCCCGAAGGCCGCGAAGTACGAGTGTTACTAATTGAAGAAGGGTTGGCGATTGAGAGGGAGTTCTATCTCGGCATCGTGCTCGATCGTTCGAGTGGCCGGCAGGTATTCATGGCGTCGTCAGCAGGCGGTATGGACGTCGAGGAAGTAGCAGCGACCACGCCCGAAAAGATTTTGAAGGAGACGATCGATCCCGCGGTGGGCTTTCAGTCGTTCCAGGCGCGGAAGCTCGCGTTTGGGTTAGGCTT
>Ga0157372_10005427_pt1 | contig 13550 bp, 15 predicted proteins | sample C55metaG_FD_115307 | JGI IMG/M metagenome (GOLD analysis project Ga0157372, IMG submission 115307) | Corn rhizosphere microbial communities from Kellogg Biological Station, Michigan, USA - C5-5 metaG | ecosystem: Host-associated > Plants > Roots > Rhizosphere > Soil | place: USA: Michigan... | reverse complement strand
GAGGTCGAGTTGGGGTGGGATCGCCACAACCTGAGCAGCCTTGGGACCAACAGCACCGGCGATCATGGCCGGTTGAGCAATGTCTCCGGACTGTTCAATGCCGCATATGACTTCCACCTCACGCCGCGATGGGATTTCACACTGGGCGCAGGTGCGGGCGTCGGCAGCGCCGATCTCGATGTGACCGCTCCCGCAAGTCCTTCTGGCGTCATCAACGTGGCGAATGGCCGCCAGACCGGGTTTATGTATCAGGGGCTGGTCGGATTTTCCTACTCAATCACGGACGACCTCGATCTTGCTCTTGATTGGCGCTATCGCCAGTTCTCCGCGCACGGGACGTTCACCACATCGCTGCCGTTCGCAGCCAATCTGCGCAACAACAACGAGCAGGCTGTGATGGTGGGACTGCGGTGGTATTTTGAGTCGGTTCCTCCGCCGCCGCCACCTCCGCCGCCGCCACCCCCGGCCGCTGCACCGCCTCCGCCGCCCCCTCCGCCACCGCCGCCACCGCCGGTGAAGACGTTCATTGTCTTCTTCGATTTTAACAAATCAAACTTGACCGCAGAGGCGCAGGCAGTCGTCACGGAAGCCGTGAAGACTGCGAAACAGCAGGGGGCCGTGCGCGTTCTGGTGACCGGGCATACCGATACCGTGGGCTCGCACAGCTATAACCAGGGGCTCTCGGAACGCCGCGCCGCGTCGGTGAAGACCGAGATGGTCAATCAGGGCATGAGCCCCGATGAGATTGGGACCGCCGGAAAGAGTTTCGACGATCCGCTGGTTCCGACGGGCGCCGGCGTGCGCGAACCGCAGAATCGTCGCGCGGTGATCGATCTCGGCGGCGGCTGATTATTTCCGCAGGAAATGAAAAAGGCGGGCGTAAACGCCCGCCTTTTTTATCTCGTAACCGACATTACCGGTTTATCGGTGCCGTGTCCTTGCCCGACGCGGGAGCCTTTCGCCGCAGGAGGGCGCCGGCACATCCTCGACCGTGAAGCTCAGATTGCGCACGAAGGCGGAGAGCATCGGGCGGTCGGTGGCCAGGGCTGTTGTCAGCATCGATCCCGCCTGTTGGCAATAAGCCGGATTGTTGTGGATGCTGCGAATCTCCGCTTTGTTGGCAAGCCTCGTTTTGAAGGCGTGATACACGGCTTCGCCGCGTCGGCCATAAAGCCGCCGAAACATGGCGGCCAGCCGCGCGTCCGAGGCCCGCAGTTCCGGCCCAAATCCGGTTTGAAAGGCATTGAAGCGTTGCACCTCGTTGCAGGTGAGCGCCGCCACCATAAGCTCCTGCTGGATGGCGGCAGTCTGAACCGCAGCCATATCGTCCGGCATGGCGCAACGCGCATGACGTGCATCGGCAGGCGCCACTGCGAACAAGATCGCGGCGGCTGCGCAAATGGTTAGTGGCCTTACCATAATCACACCCGAGGTTTCCGGAACCTCCAGGCTAGCACCCCCGAGCGGCGGCCCTCCATTCATTTTGATGACCTTCACTAAGGAAATCCGATATAAAATACCTATGCCTGACCAACCCGGCTTAACTCGGCATAAAGAGTCTCATCTCAGCGGCGAGAACGTGCATTGGGACCTGCGCGACAGCATGTCCTATGGAGACTATTTGCAGCTGCCGCAGCTGCTCGCTTGCCAGGCCCCGCTTACGGATCGGCACGACGAATTGCTGTTCGTGATCATCCATCAGGCATCCGAACTTTGGATGAAGCTTTGCCTGCACGAGATCGGGGCAGCCATTCGCCAGATTCACAACGACGATCTTGGCCCCGCATTCAAAATGATAGCACGGGTGGCGCGCGTGCAGGTCAACCTGATCCAGTCGTGGGAAATTCTCTCCACGCTGACGCCCTTCGACTACTCCAGTTTCCGCGCGGCGCTGGGTCGCTCGTCTGGCTTCCAATCGTATCAATATCGCATGCTTGAATTCCGACTCGGCAACAAGCACGCCGATATGGCGCGGGTGTTCGAATCCAAGCCGGAAATTTACGCGCAGGTGCGCGAGGCCCTGGAAGCGCCCAGCATCTACGATGAATCGCTTGCGCTGCTGGCCCGCCGCGGGTTCGATATTCCGCGCGACAAGCTGGAGCGCGATTTCTCGCAGACCTATGTGCCGGACCCGCAGGTGACTGCCGCATGGCGCGAAGTGTACCGCGATGCAGAAACGCACTGGGATCTTTACGAATTGGCTGAGAAGCTGGTCGATCTCGAATACCGCTTTCATCTCTGGCGGTTCAGCCACATGAAGACAGTGGAGCGGATCATCGGTGGCAAGGCGGGTACCGGTGGCACCTCCGGTGTGCAGTATCTGCAGAAGGCACTCAGCTTGCGTTTTTATCCCGAATTGTGGGACGTGCGCACCGATATTTGACGCGGAGGAGTTTTGGGGGCGCTGTCACACATCCGCGTGCTGGATTTGAGCCGCGTGCTCGCCGGCCCGTGGGCGACCCAAAATTTGGGCGATCTCGGCGCCGACGTGATCAAGATCGAGAAGCCGGGCGAGGGCGATGAAACGCGCCATTTCGGGCCGCCGTTCCTTTCCATGTCCGATGGCAGCAGAGGCGACGCCGCCTATTTTCTGTCCGCCAACCGCAACAAGAAATCCGTCGCCATCGATATCACTCAGCCCAGTGGTGCCGAGCTGGTGAGGCGGCTGGCGCGCCGCGCCCACGTCCTGGTGGAAAACTTCAAGACCGGCAGCCTGGCGCGCTACGGCCTCGATTACGCATCGCTCGCAGCGGAGAACCCTGCGCTCGTCTACTGTTCGCTTACCGGCTTCGGCCATACCGGCCCATACAAGGACAAAGCCGGTTACGACTATCTCATACAAGGCATCGGTGGCCTGATGAGCATCACCGGGCAGCCGGGCGGTTCGCCAGGCGGGGAGCCGATGAAAGTGGGAGTGGCCGTGTCCGATCTCCTTTCCGGGCTCTATACAACGATTGCGATCTTGGCAGCGCTGCTGCACCAATCGCGCACCGGCGAGGGGCAGGAGATCGACCTGGCGCTGTTCGACTGCCAGGTTGCCGGCCTTGCCAACCAAGCGATGAATTACCTCGCGGGCGGCGCCGTGCCACAGCGGATGGGAAACGCGCATCCCAACATCGTGCCGTATCAGGTGTTCTCCACGGCAGACGGATTTCTCATTCTGGCTGTTGCCAACGACCGGCAGTTCAAGCGCTTTTGTGAAGTATGCGGTCAGCCTGAACTCGCACGGGATCCGCGCTTCGCCACCAACGCAGTGCGCGTGCAGCACAGGGGAGCATTGATTTCGGTACTCGAGCCACTATTGCGGAGCCGCACGAACGCGCAGTGGATCGGCTCTCTTGAGCGGGCGAATGTGCCATGCGGCCCCATCAATCGGATCGATCAGGTCTTTGCCGATCCGCAAGCCATCGCTCGCGAACTGGTTGTGCCAATGGAACACGCAACTGGGCCACTTGATCTCGTATCGAGCCCCCTGCGTCTGGCGCGAACGCCACCCGAATATCGTCTGCCGCCGCCGGTTCTCGGCGAACACACTGACGAAGTCCTGCGCGAGGCGCTCGGCTTATCTGATGTGGAACGGGCGCAGTTGCGCGCTGGTGGCGTCATTTCATGAGGAACGCTATGCGCTATGAACTATGGTACTGGTCCGGTATTCCCGGTCGGGGCGAATTCATCCGCCTTGCGCTGGAAGAAGCCGGCGTCCCTTATGTTGACATAGCGCTGACACAAGCCGGCGACGAGAAAATGATGGCAAGGATGAAGGCGGAAAAGCAGACGCCGCCGTTCGCGCCGCCGTTCCTCATAGCCGGCAAACTCACGATCGGGCAGACGCCGAACATTCTCCTCTTCCTGGGCGAGCGCCACGGACTCGCCCCGAAGAGCGACGCGGGCCGCTTCTGGGTCCACCAGTTACAGCTAACCATCGCCGATCTCGTCGCGGAGATTCATGACGCTCATCACCCGATTGCCAGCGGGCTGTACTACGAAGATCAAAAGTCGGAAGCGGCAGGTCGCACAGGAAATCTGCGGAAGGAACGCCTGCCGAAATACCTCGGCTACTTCGATGGAATTCTCGCGCGCAACGGCACGGGCTATCTCACGGGCCGGCGGCTCTCGTATGCCGATCTCTCGCTGTTTCACGTTGTGGAAGGACTCCGCTACGCGTTTCCGAAGAGGATGAACCGGCTGGAAAAGAAGTATCGCGAACTGGCCTCCCTTCACGACCGTATTGCAAAGCGTCCACGCATCGCCGTCTACCATGCATCGGGGCGCCGGCAGCCCTTCAACACGGAAGGTATTTTCCGGCATTACCCGGAACTGGACCGCTGAACCCTCCTCCCAGGTTCCCATTGCAACGAACTCTTTGAATGCGCGTTGCTGGGGTTGAGGGAGAAAGGCGCCATGCGCGCGCTGTTGTGTCTCGCCGCTCTGCTGCTGAGTACAGTTGGGGCCTATGCGGCCGGTCCCGCCGACGGGACACTTCCATTAACCAAGCTGGACAGCGATCCGCGGCCGCGCGCGTTTTCTGCAATCGGCACCCAGCCGAAATTTGAGGTGCCGCGCAGCCGGGACAGATTGCCCCTGCTCGGTCCTGCGCGGCCCATGCCTGGGGGCGACAATTCCGGCTTTTCCATTGGGCCAATCCATGCAGACGCCATCACCCGCTATTCGCGGAGCGGCAAGCCCCACCTGGCGCCCCATTACCGGCTTGAGGGCGTCACTGTGCTGGGCGGGAGCCTCGGCGGCTCGGTGGATGGGAGGGGCGGTATGGTTACCCTCAATTGGCACACCGGTCCCTAGAAGCCACCAAATTGAAGGCACTTTGCAACTTTGCCTTAGCACCGATGGCCTCAGTATGAGGCGAGAGGTGGCGTCGTGCGCACAGCGATTTTTTCCGCAATTGCTCTTTTGGCGGTTCCGTCGGCGGCGCAGTCTGCGGAGGCCTCCGGGTCGGGTACGCGGACAGCATCCTTGTCGATGGCGCCGTCGTTTGGCGTGATCCGCCGGGACCATGCCAGCGCCGGGGCACAGCTACTGGACACACCCACCCCACATTACGTGGTGCAGCCTAGCGGTCTTGATCGTGTCGATCCGGCCAATATGCGTGTGTTCGGTGGCGAAATCGGCGGCAACGGGGTGAAGGGCGGCGCGGTTGTGTCGCTAACCTGGCCGACGACTCAATAGCCTCGCCACTTTCCCGCCCCGCCTCTATGCCGTAATGCTCCCCCACCCGCGGGACCGTCCCGCGCTTTGAGGATAGCTATGGGATTCAAGGTCGCCGTCGTCGGTGCGACAGGAAATGTCGGCCGCGAGATGCTGAATGTGCTTGCGGAACGCGAATTTCCCGCCAGCGAAGTGGTGGCGGTCGCCTCCACACGTTCCACGGGCAGGGAGGTTTCCTTCGGCGACAAGACGCTGAAGGTGAAACCGCTCGACTATTACGACTTCCGCGACACCGATATCTGCCTGATGTCGGCCGGCTCCGCCGTCTCGAAGGAATGGGCGCCGAAGATCGCTGACGATGGGGCGCTGGTGATCGACAACGCCTCCTGCTGGCGCATGGACCGCGAGGTGCCGCTGGTGGTGCCGGAGGTGAACGCTCACGTGCTGGAGCACGGCATCAAAAAGGGGATTATTGCAAATCCAAACTGCTCCACGGCGCAACTGGTGGTGGCCCTGAAGCCGCTGCACGACGTCGCCACGATCAAGCGCGTGGTCGTGTCCACCTATCAGTCGGTTTCCGGCGCCGGCAAGGCGCCAATGGACGAACTGTTCCGGCAGACGCGCGCGGTATTCGTCGCCGATCCCATCGAAACTACGCTATTCACCAAACAGATCGCCTTCAATGTCATCCCGCACATTCAGGACTTCAAGGATTCCGGCTTCACCAACGAGGAATTCAAGATGATGGTGGAGACGCAGAAGATTCTCGATCCTGCCATCCAGCTGGTGGCCACCTGCGTGCGGGTGCCGGTATTCATCGGCCACGCGGAGTCTGTGACTGTGGAGTTCGAGAAACCGATCACGGCGGAGAAGGCACGCAATATCCTGCGTGAAGCACCTGGTGTTCTGGTGGTGGATAAGCGCGAGGACGGCGGCTACGTGACTCCGGTGGAATGCGCGGGCGAGGATGCCACCTACGTGTCGCGCATCCGGAAGGATCCGACGGTGGAGCACGGGCTCTGTATGTGGATCGTGGCGGATAACCTTCGCAAGGGTGCGGCACTGAATGCGGTGCAAATTGCGGAATGCCTCGTGAACCGCAAAATCCTGAAGCACGCCGCCTGATTCTTTCAAGCTGATCGACACATCCGGTGGCTGAGCGCATCCTTCAGCGTTATCGCGCCTTGCTCGCGAGCGGCGAACTCGCGTCCGACCCCGCCCAGGAGAAGGTAACCGCGCGGCTGCAGGCGCTGGAAGCGGAGTTACGCGAGTACTCTCTGCGGGGGCTGTTTTCCAAGGCCGAACCGCCAAAGGGACTTTACCTCTGGGGCGATGTCGGGCGCGGCAAATCCATGTTGATGGACTTGTTCTTCTCGCGCGTACCGCTGCGGGCCAAGCGCCGTGTGCATTTTAATGCGTTCATGGTGGAGACGCACGCGCGCATCCACGAGGCGCGGCAGCGTGGCGGGGATGACCCCATTCCGGCCGTTGCCAAGCGCATTGCAGACGAGGCGGTGCTGTTGTGCTTCGACGAATTTCAGGTGACGGATGTCGCCGATGCCATGATCCTTGCGCGCCTGTTCGAGCGGCTGTTCGATCTGGGGGTGGTGGTGGTCGCCACGTCCAACAGGCCACCGCGCCGACTGTACGAAGGCGGGTTGAATCGGCAACTGTTTCTGCCGTTCATTGCCTTGATCGAGCAAAAGCTGGACGTTCTGGAGCTGGATGGACCGACGGACTACCGCCTGCAGCGCATTTCGCGACTCGATACCTATATCACCCCGCTCGGTCCGGAAGCCGATGCCAAGATGGATGCTGCCTGGCTCCGCCTGACGGATACAGCACAGGGAGAGGCGAAAGTGCTGACCGTTCTCGGACGCAAGCTGCGGGCGCCACAGGCCGCAAAAGGCGTGGCGCGATTTGCCTTTGACGATGTCTGCGGCCAGCCACTGTCAGCCGCGGATTATCTGGAGGTTGCCAGGCAGTTCCACACACTGCTGATCGATCGCGTTCCCGTGCTTGGCCCGGCGGACCGCAACGAGGCGCGCCGGTTCATCGCGCTCATTGACACCATCTACGACACGAACGTGAAGCTGATCTGTTCCGCCGCTGCATCGCCAGATCGGCTGTACCGACAGGGTGACGGCGCGGAGGCCTTCCGGCGCACGGCCTCGCGCCTCATGGAAATGCAAAGCCTCGAATACTTGCGTCGAGGGCATTCCGCCTCCGGTTCACCAGTTGAAACCTTTGCCGCCGGGGCATAACTCCGGTGGCGGGAGCGGATCTCCATGGAAAGCCTCATCACCACCGCGGTTCTGATCATTGGGGCGATCCTGCTCTATCGCTACCGTGCGCCTGTTCTCGGCGCGTTTCGGCGCTTCGATGCCATGAATGTGGAGCGCATCCGGGAAGAGGTCAGCGACCGGCGCGATCCTGTCGCCCATTACAAACACACGTTGCGCCTGGCTCAGGAACAGGTGGAAGAGGTGAGTGACCTTCCCACATACGATCCGCGCACCGGGCTGCCGGTGACGCGGTACGTATTCGAAGGCGAGCAGTTTGCCACGCGCGATGAGGCTGAGGCCGCGCGCCAACGCAGCATCGTCGCCAAGGCGAGAAAATTCTATCAGGATCTGCCAACCGCTCTTGCCCATCGCCGCAAAGAAACGCTGAACTGACTTCGGTTTGTAATGGGGGGCCTGGGCCTGGCGGCTTACGCCGGTTCGCCTCGCATCAGCCGCGGCAGTTTGCCGAGATCGCCGCCGGCATTGCGCATGAAAAAACGGCGCAGCGGGCCAATGGCATCCACCATGCCGAGCCCGAGATCCCGGATCGCGCGGATTGGCGAGATGTTATTTGAGAAAAATCGGTTCAGTCCGTCGGTTGCTGCGGCAAGAACGAAGGAATCGAAGCGCCGCCAGCGCTCGTAACGACGCAAACCTTCAGGATCGGCGGGATCCAGCCCGAGGCGCACGCTTTCCAGCGCGCATTCTGCGAGCGCCGCAGCATCCTTGAGTCCGAGGTTCAATCCCTGTCCGGCAATCGGGTGGATGCCGTGCGCGGCATCCCCAACCAGCGCGAAACGGGATGCGATGTAACCCCGCGCGAGATGAAAGCGCAGCGGATAGGACCAGCGGGGGCCGACGACTTCGATCTTACCGAGATGATCGCCAAAGCGACGCTCTACCTCTTCGCTGAACCGGTCTGCGGGTAACTTCAGCAGCGATGGCGCAAGCTCCTCGCGTTCCGTCCATACCAGCGAGGAGCGGCTTTCGGTCAATGGTAGAATCGCAAACGGGCCGGACGGCAAAAAATGCTCATAGGCGGTCCCGTTATGGGGCCGCTCGGAACGAACCGTCGCGACGATGCCCACCTGGGGATACCCCCACGCAATGGTGCGCAGGCCCATTTGCTCCCGCAGCGGCGAATCGCGTCCGTCCGCTCCAACTACGAGGTTCGCTTGGAGCGATGTGCCGTTCGACAATTCGGCTTCCATCCGGTCGTCGTGCACAGCTGTTCGAGAGATGGCCGCCGGCGAGAGGAGGGTGATGGTTTTCCGTTCCTTGACGGCGGCGAAGAGCGCGCGCCGGATATGCCTGTTCTCGGCAATTGCCCCCACGGGCTCGCCGATCTCCCGATGATCGAAATGGAGGGAAAACGGACTCGGGGCGGAATCGACGGCCGCATCGGTCACCAGGATGTCGAATATGGGCTGAGCATCACCTTCCATATATTTCCAGACGCCCAAGGCCTTGAGCATCCGCACCGACGTATAGGAAAGCGCGCTGACCCGACCGTCGAAACGGTCGCTGACAACGGCGGATTCGGCCAGCGGGTCGACAACAGTGACTGACATCTCGCCTTGTGCAAGCGCGAGGGCCAGGCTCAGGCCCACCATTCCGCCGCCGGCGATGAGGACATCCGGGTTTGGCGCGGCTGAGTGGCTCATGTCGGTACGCTCCAGCGAATTTGGTTCCGGATGAACCGCACATTTGTGAGTGCGTGGCGGGGAACCACGCGCTGTCAGGGGGTTATATAGAGACGAGACTGCCCGTGACGCGATACTACTTCCATTTCCGCAAGGGCGACGAACTCTCCGTCGATCGGCGCGGCATGTGGCTTCCCAGTGCCAATTCGGCCTGCCGCGAAGCCATTCAGCTCTGGGGTACGGTTCTCGCGGTCGCCCTTATCTCCGGCGACCCACCCGAACAGTGCGAGTATGAGATTGCCAACGACAACGGCGACACGGTGGCGATCATCCCATTCGGCGCCTGCGGGAGCATCCAGTAGAGGCGCTCCCTGGCCCCTCAGCCTTCGGAACTGTCGTGCTCAAAGGTCGGAGTAGCGGCCGCCGCCCCGGCTTCCAACGCTGCTTCAGAAGCAACATGTCCAACGGTTTCGTCAATTGGCCGTAGTCTTTCGCCCCGCTGCTCGCCCTTCTTGATTTGCCGGTCGCGCCGCTGATCGGCCCGAGTGACCGCCAAATCCAGTTCGAGTTGGGAGCAGAGACCCAAGGTGACCGGATCGACGGCCTTGAGCGCGGCCGCGTTCCAGTGTGATCGCTCCCGGATTTTCTGGATCGTGGCCTTGGTTGTGCCGATCAGCTTGATGACATCCGGATCGCTAAGTTCGGGATGATTCCGCAGGAGCCAATACACGGCATCCGGCTTGTCCTGCCGTTTTGAGACCGGCGTGTAACGGGGCGCTTTCTTAAGCTTGACTGCCGGCATTTTGTGTTTGGGCGCAGCCATTTTGAGGCGTTTGGCTGGATCCTTCTCCGCGGCTTCGATCGCCTCGCGCGTCAGCTGGCCGGAGGTGACGGGATCTTGTCCTTTGATGCCTTTCGCCACGTCCTCGTCCGCGATGCCCTTTACTTCGAGGGGATGGAGGCCACAGAAATCGGCAATCTGCTCAAAGGTCAGCGAGGAATTATCGATCAGCCAAACAGCAGTCGCCTTTGGCATCAGAGGAGTGGTTTCAACGGCCATAACAATTTCCTTTTCGGGCGAGGCTTCGGGCCTCGTCCTTCCGTGAACGCTCGTCATTCAGGGAAGAGGCGTGTTGTAGCCGCCTACGCCCGAAAGGAAAAGCCCTCACCGGCCCGGAAAATACGGCTCGTCAGGCTTACTTAATGGCCACCGCCGCCCGGCGGTTTGTTCAACTCGAAAGATCGCTGCTGGATGCCATTGGCGAAATCCTGCGAGGATCGGGTGATGAAATCCCACTCCGCTTTCGTGTGACAATCACGGGCATAGGATAGGCGGCTGCCGGTCGCCATCCGGTCCCGGCAAATGATCCTGTCCGCATCGGATGGCGGCGCCGAGGCCGGAGGGGCTGGGGCTTGAGGCTGAGGGTGCGCCTGTGGCTCTGCGTGGGCCGTCGCAATCCCTAAAACGATAAGTGCGATGCTCATGAACCCGCGCATTCGATCCCACTGACCAGCTGGCAGAAGTGTAGTATGCGCGCCTGAATCCGATCTCCACAAACGGTGATGTAGCGGGGTCACTCACTCGTGATCATCGGATGCTCGCTGCGGCTTCGATCAGCGTCCCTTGCGGTTGCCCTCATGTTGAGGTTTGGCGGCCTTGCTCCTGACGCTTGCACGGCACCGCTTTGCGAGCGCCCCGGCGGCAGAACCGGCTGAATGAGAAAACAAAACACCTGCGGAGTCCCGCCATATCGCGAGCGGCGTGGCGCAGCTGTCGAAAGGGGAGGGGTTTTCTGGGAGCTAGTGTACGCTGCTTCGCAGACGTTCCAGTTCGTCTTTGACCCTGAGCTTCTCTTTCTTAAGGGCGGCGATTCTGATTTCGTCCCAATCGGGGTGCGCCATTTCGGCTTCGATCAATTCTTCCAGTTTTTGATGTTTTTCGTTGAGTTCCTGCATATGCCCTTCCATGGCCATATCTTGCACCTCATCGGTTGAAAGATGACAGAATTAGAACACCATTGGCCGCTTCTGTCACGCCCCTCTTCCGTCCTTGGGCTGTCGGCTGTTAAGAATCGACGATGATTGCTGCACTGCACAATACCGGTAAACCGCGGATCGTGGTGGGCATCAGCGGCGCTTCGGGCGTCAGCTGCGGGATCCGGCTCCTGGAGGCACTCAAGGACGTCGGGGCCGAATCGCACCTCGTGATGACCAAGCCGGGCGAGATGACAATCGGCTATGAGACTCGCTTCTCGCCAAAGGAAATCGCCGCCAAGGCGGATCAAGCCTACGGCGTCACCGACATTGCCGCCCCGTTAGCCTCCGGTAGTTTCAAGACCGAAGGCATGATCGTGGCGCCGTGTTCTGTGCGAACGATGTCGGAGATAGCTACCGGCGTCACCACCAACCTTCTCACCCGCGCCGCCGATGTGACGTTGAAGGAGCGGCGGCCGCTGATTCTAGTGGTTCGCGAATCCCCCCTGCACCTGGGGCACCTGCGCACGCTGACGCAACTTGCAGAAATCGGCGCCATCATCCTGCCGCCGGTGCCCGCGTTCTACGCCGAGCCGCAGTCGATTTCCGATTTGGTGGATCAGATGGTCGGCCGCATGCTGGATATTTTGGGCTATACTTGGCCGATACGGCGCTGGGGCGAGGACCTTGCGAAGGGGCGCCGGAGGCGCAAGGGCGGCGCATGAGGGATGAGGAAGAGCAAGCTTTGCGCGCCAAGCTCGCGGAGCTGATGCAGGAGCACCGCGACCTTGATTCGGCCATCGCCGCCATGGCCGAACAAGGTGTCAAAGATCAGCTACAACTCACGCGGCTGAAAAAGCGCAAGCTGCAGCTGAAAGACCAGATCACCCGCATCGAAGACGCGCTGCTGCCCGACATTATCGCCTAAGCCGCGCTATGCGTTGCCGGCTGCGCGGTGGCAGATGTCGGTGAGTTCGGGAATGCCGTAATGCTCGCACTGCGGCACCAGCGCCACCACATCGGCCTGCCGGCCCGCCGCGCGTAAAATCTCGATGCGCTTGGGCAATAGCACGGGCGAGTTGTCGAAGCGCGTTACTGCCTCGTCGATCAACGCCTGCGCCTTCACGTAATCGTGGCGGCCTATGTAGATGTCCAGCAGCCGCGAATATACCTCCCAGGAAGGCTCAGGCCCGCTTACGGCCTTCAGCAGTGCCGCTTCGAACAGCGCATTCTGCTTGCCTAACTGGTAGTATTCGGCCGCGACAAATTCAGTATACGCATGATTGGCGGTCGGCATCCCCGTCGAGGTTGCGACAGACAACCGTGCCCCCATATCGGTGCCCTGCGTGCGATCGGCAACGTACGCGGCGGCGTCTTCCGCCATGGTGTAATGCGATAAGAGCCCGGTGAGCTGCGCCTTCAGCGGCGATGTGCTGGCCGGACTCCACGGTACCGGCGTCGGATCGGCGAATACCAAGGTCCGGTATTCGCGATAGGCATAGGCGCTCAGCAGATTGGTGCGTTCCCTCGCCGGATGATGCGAAGTGGCGTCTTCCGCCATGCCGTCCACCGCCGCGCCGAATGCGGCCACCGCAAGATTCGCCCAAGCCCACGGACTTGTGCCGCCGCTCATCACCAGGCGCAGCACGCCCATGCCGATGTTGATGCCGTTCGCTTTGGCTTCGGCCGAATTCTGCGTCTGCGCCGCTTTCGCTTCTGCGGCCGCTTTCGACGCCACGACTTCCTGCTGCGCGAGCTTGTCCATGACGGCAAGCGAGGCTTCCGGATCGTAGCCCGCGCGGATCATCAGGTCGAAACCGAGCGCATCGGCGGCATCTTCCTGGCCGCGTTCCATCTGCGGCATCAGCACGTTGTTGCTCAGCTTCTCAAGATGACGGGCGAGATTGATGACGCTGCCGAGATACGGCGTGGCACTTGCCGCGATCAGTGCCGATTGCGCCACGGCATCGCGCGAGGTGCCGTTCACCACCGCGTAGTATTGCGATTTCTTCGCCCAGTTCTTCGCTTCGTGGCGGTAGATGGCATGCGCCACTTCATGACCCATTACGAAGGCGAGCTCGTCCTCGTTTTCGATCTGCTCCAGCAGCCCAACGGTGACGACCAGTGTGCCGTCCGGCGTACATTCGCCGGCAAATTCGGGCGCCGCCAGAATGCGCACTTCCGGCTTAAAGGAGGGCGGCAGTGTCACGCCTTTCAGCAGGCGCACCAGCACGCCTTTGGTGTAATCATGCAGCTGCTGCGAGGGCACGAAGCCTTGCGCGCGCGAGCGAAGGATGCCGAGCGCCAGCGTGCGGCCCTGGAGGGCTGGCGTGTAGTCCGCCGCCGGCACCAGCTCATCGATGGCTTTGCCATTGGCGGGGTATCCATCGCCCTGGCCCGCGAGGGAGGGAGATGCGAAAACCGTGAGGCTCCCGCACACCGCCAACACTGCAATTGCGCTACCCATGGTATCCCCCCACCCATT
>Ga0157372_10005424_pt1 | contig 13553 bp, 14 predicted proteins | sample C55metaG_FD_115307 | JGI IMG/M metagenome (GOLD analysis project Ga0157372, IMG submission 115307) | Corn rhizosphere microbial communities from Kellogg Biological Station, Michigan, USA - C5-5 metaG | ecosystem: Host-associated > Plants > Roots > Rhizosphere > Soil | place: USA: Michigan... | reverse complement strand
CTGAGCCCCCTTCAGTCCGATTGACGAAATGATGTGGCCATAGAAATCGGGATCGTCTAGAGCGGCCTCCATCCGCCGACGTGCGCTATCTGTCATGGACGCCCGAGTATCTTCAGACGCCTGATGCCATACCTCCTGTGCATCCTTGGCATCAGCCGACAGCTTGGGGAGACCAAACTCATCACCCGCTAGACGTGCGCCAGCGTTAACATATCCAGCGAGGTCATATCCACCGCTAACGACTGCCTTCCCGTAGTCGCCCCAAGTCGGGGCGCTTTCGTCTTTATAGCCATAGGCTTTTAGACGTACAGGTGTGCCAAGGTTCTCCTCGGGGAACGCTACGTCATCCTTAGCGAAATTGGGCATTCCGGTCCCCTAGTGACCCATAAGTTTCTGGAGGTCATCGATTGTGGATTGCGATTGCCCAATCAGGGGCGACGGCGCATTAGGATCACCGAACAGATTCGGATTGTCAATGACATCCTTATCTCGCACTGCACGCTTCTTGGCAAGAGCGGTGGCATCCTCTTTCGAGTTGACCTGATCCTGTTCAGTCTTTTTGGTTGCCTGTTCGTGGCGCTTGTAGATGTTGCTCATCTTGGTAAAGTCTGGTTTCGTCATCCAAACCTGAGTGCCATCGGACATCTCAATCACCTTGCCATTGTTTTTATCGGTGACCTTGTATTCACTAGGCGGGGCTTGTGCCACCAAGAATGCAGCCGAGATAGCATCTTGCTCGGTTACGTCATAATCCGGCGTGCGGTTTTTAGGAGTGCTGAATATATTAGCCGCCGATGCCTTGATCGCCGACGACTCTTCTGGCTTCAGGTCACCCATGCCCGGATGCATCGGGACTTCGTTACCCTTTTCATCGGTCGTAGTACCCGCAGCCATTTCCTCCCAAGCACTGCCAATCACTTCCTTGGCTTTCTGGGTATCACCAAACGACAACGGCTTGTCACCACCTCCACCTTGTGATTTCTGATAGGCAGTGACACGCTGCCGAAGTTCTTTTTGTTCGGACAGCGGCAGTGCGGCCATATCCGTGTTAGAGGGCAGCTTGCCCGAGTCGATCCCAGACGCCAGCTTCTGGAAGTCCTCAGACGGCGGCACAATCTGTTTGCGCTGGCCAGCGGCTTCCATGATGAACTGATCGAAGCTGCCGGGGTTGACCTTCATGGCCCATCCACCAATTTCCTGTGGGGTAAGTACAGGCTTGGAAATTGTTTGACCCGTGGCCTCATCGGTTATGTCGATCTGATATCGACCGTTTTCCAGCTTCCTGACTTTCATCCCCTGCCCATCCGGCACGGAGTCGTAAGCCTTGACAGCGGCCTTAGTCGCCGCGTCAATGTCGCCATCCGAAACCGCAGCCTTGGCAATGGCTGAATACTGCTGGAACAACTTGCGCTGGTACTGCACGATGGATGCCGCCGCAGCCTTAGCTTTGTCACCCTGCCCTTGCTTGACATAGTGGTCGTACACCATGCCCAATGCTGCCATGGTGCGCTCGCTGTCAGGGAGTTCCTTTTTCGGATCGACGGCATCGTATGCTTGATCGATGATCTTCTTCGGGGCCGCGCCTGCACCCTTCAGGTAATCGGCCATATTCGCAGCACGGGAGGGGTCTTGGACTGCTGCTCCCTTTGCGATTCCCATTTGCTGTAGGGAGTAACGTATTCCGTCGAGAACGGCCTCGTGTGCCTTGGTGAAACCCACCACGCGTGGATTGCTCGCCACAGCCGGGTTATAACCAACGTCCGCTTCCGTGGCATCGTTACTTCCAGAGGTAACTCCATTTGCTGCGGGCTGGTCCATGGGTCGCTGGGTTGGAACAGGTGCGTTGACGGGAAGGGCTTGTGCCACTTGCGGGGCAGGAACCGGGGCATTCTGGTCATCCTCTTCATCGGTTGGCGAAGCAGGGATGGTGCCGCCGACAGCCGCATACACAACAGGGCGTACCTTGCCACCATTCGACAGAGCCTGTGCGTATATCGAAGCATATTTGTCAGCGGTCTGGTAACGGGCGCGTGCCTCGGGCGAATCACGATCATAACCAGCAAATGCCCATGCTTGGTTCATGATCTGCTGTGCCTGTTGAGGAGACCTTGCGGCGTTCAATTGGTCCTTGAGGGCAGGGTTTTCATGGAAGATGTACTTGGCCTGCGTCTCGGGGGACGGACGGCTAGGATCGTCACCCATCTTCTTGGCAAATTGCTGCAAGCCGACGTAGCGATTGTCGCGCCACGACATGATGCCACCGGACACACCCTGTTGCCCACTTTCGCTCGGGTCCGACCACCGGCCATATGCACGGCTCGGGGAAAACCGGCTTTCCCGATTAGCCGTGGCAGCGATAGCAGCTAGACCGTTCGGATTCCGCACGCCCGACTGATAAACCGTCTGCATGAAGCGGTTGTACACGTCACCCGACGAATTGGCAGGATGATAAGCAGCCGGATCGACCGATGCTTCGTCGCCGCCATCGGTATCGTCGGTGCCGGTGTCGCCATCGCTGTCGGCATCGCTGCTCGTGTCAGCGGGGGCGCTGTCATCCGAAGCGCGCGGGCTCGTACCGCCTACGGGGGCACCGCTTGCATCTGGCTCACCTTCGGGAGCATCACCACTCAAAGCGTCGGCGGGCTTGGCACTGCGAGTTGGCATAAACATGCGGTAGATCGAAGCATCGGATGCGTCAATCGCTGCTTGATTGCGACGATCAGTCCACGCAAGATTTTTCTCGCCAGTACGCAGATTGAGGTCTGCGATTTTGTCATACCACGCGTTGCGCTTCTGCATTGCCTCGGTGGACGCTTTCTTGTATTCACGATCAATAGGATCATTAAGCGCCCGCCGCTCGCGTTCTTCTTTCTTGTCACGGCGATCCGCACCGATGCTGTAACCGGTTTTGAAGGATTCCGTGAAGTCTTTGAGTTCCTGACCGAAGGACATGGTTACCTCTGAAGGTTACGTGGGGAGCGCCTGCGACTGGCCCTGACCAACTGGCAGCGCCCTGACATCAGGCCGTGCGTTATTGGGGTGTGCCATGTCCTCGCGTGATTTCTTGATAAGCTTTTGGAAGAACTCTTCACCCTTCCATGCCACCACATCTTTAGGAGCAACGAATTCGCCGGGGGTAAGTTTTGCCGGCACATCATCGATAGCTGCGCCACCGGACGGGCTCGCGGCAACAGGAACCGCTCCACCGGGTCCATCGACAGGGATAGCTGTTCCACCCTGTGTATCAGGCACGGAACCACCGTCAGCCAGACCCATGGCGATACCACCAATGAGTCCCAGCGCCGAACCCCAACCACTCGATGCCTGCTGATTCGCCTGCCACGCCGAAAGTTGGTTCTGATAGCCAGTGTTGAGAACGTTGCCCCATGTGTTCACGGCTTGGTTGCCAGCGGCCATATACTGCGGTGCTGTACCCATGGTCTGGGCACCTGTCATCGTACCGGCATTGGTCTGATTACCAGCGCTATTACCCTGACCAAGCGAGGTCGCATACGACTGTGCAATGGTGCCGGGGTAGCCCTTGCCGACGTTGATGGCTTCAGAGCGCAGAGCACGTTGGGTAGCATCCACATTCTCGGATGCCTGATTACCCGCAGCCGCCTTGGCCGCCGCCTCATTGGCGCGCATGCCCACGTCGAGGGCAGCGAACCGGGTCGAGGATGGGTTGATGCCGTACCCTTCGAGTTCTGACTTTGCCTGCTCACGGGCTTGCGTGAACTGTTGCCCAACGTTGGACTGCGCACGGCCAACTTCAAGGTCACGCCGCTCGGGGGTGGCGTAATCCGTCGCCTCCTTGGCAAGGTCTTCTTCAAGAGGCTGGAAAATCTGCTCGTACCGCGCTCGATCCTTTTGGGCGTTCGCGCTGGTATCCTGCATATCCGACAAGAACTGATCGACTACTTTCGAAGTAATCGCGCTGTCCTTACCGTACTGTTCTTTTGCCCAAGCAAGTTGATCCTGCCCAAGCTTATAAGAAAGCTCCGCCTGTTCTTTCGAAACGGCGGCCAATTCACTATAGTCGGGCGGGGCAGGCGCAGAGTTCTTACCACCCATCGGGGCTAACCTTTCTGGCTAACAAGATTGCTGGGCTTTAGTGCAAGCCACTTGCAATCGGCTTCATACATTGACAACAACATCATGTCCCCTTCCAGGTACACGTCCTTGATTACTGCCTCGGGCTTGAACCCCATTTGCAGATCAATCTTGAGAACTTCCGGGCGGTGAACCCCTACTTGCCCGAATATCTTTTTAACTCCAAGCTGCACAAACGGGTAGTGAAACGCCACCCAGAGCATGTCTTTGTTGGCCCACCTCGGTTTGAATCCGGCCATGTGGATGCAAATCGAAGCCCCTGTGTAAGCGCTGTAAATCACGCCACCGTAAAGTTCACCCTTCTCGACACGCGCCACACACATGTCACACGACGCATTGTAAATGGCCCCTGCCTTAGCCGCGATAGCCATTCCATCGACTGAGTTGTTGAACCTAAACATGTTACCTCCAAGGGTAACCTAGTCGTCTGGGATTTGCAAGGGTGTGATCAGACCGAGGTCCACGAGGTCATTCCACGTCACTGCTGACTCACCTCGGCTACCACGGCGCTGACCAGCAAGGGTCTCAACAGCCTGTTTCATCGTCGTGACAGTCTCAAAAATACCGTCAACAGAACGGCTCGGATCAGGTATGCCGGGAAGGCGCTTCTTAGCCATTTTGTAGCTCCTTCGCCGTCGCTGCCATCTGAATCTGGCTAATCTCTACGCGCGCCTCGACTTCGAACTGCCAGTATTCAGCCTTAAAACCAGATGGCGGGCGAATCAATTCACCTGAAGTCCGTAGTTCATAGGTGAGCACGTGACGCTTATCGGCATAGAGGCGAAGCAAGCCATACTGGCCAACGTCCAATACTTGATCGAGCGTGTTGTTACGGACCGGGTTCTGTGCCGGGGTCGTTGGTGGCACTTCGAAGTAAACCTTCATCGCACCGAAGTTCTGCGGCTTCGGGGAATGGAAAATTTTCGAGCGCCACAAGTACACTTGGTAATCTGGCACCAAGTCCTTGTTGTCTATCCAGTACAACTTGTCGCCATAGATCAGGAACAAGTCATTGGACCACGCATCGTTCATCACGCCAAAAATACTGACATCGGATGCGAGCACATTAAACGCAACACGAATGTCACGGGTATCGATCAGCACGCCGTTGCGAGCGCCAGTTTCGTCCAATGCTACGAATGCGGACGTAGTTTCAAATGCAGCATCCTCAAACACACCACCCACAGCTTCGCCAAAGCCATAGTAAGATGCACCAAACCGCGCCGACTTAAAACGATCCGGGGTAAGCTCTGCCCACCGATCAGGGGTCACCAGATCGCGAGTTACAACGGCGGCTTGACCGGGGTTTACCATGACCAAGCCATTAGGCGATGAATAATACACCCCTTCAGGTGCGCTCAAGATCGACTCACGGGAGGTGCACGGCTCAAATGTGCTCAACGTTGATGTGGTAATGTACAGCGGGTTCACGCCGCTCGCTGTCATAGGGTACCCGGTTGTGCACACAACAAGCGTCTGCCCAACGATTCCGAGGCCAACAATGGGGAACGGCACGGTGAGCACATATGCGGCAGGCCACGCATGCGGTCGATACGGTTCACAAAACCAAAGCTCGTTATTGCGCCATGATGCAATGATGCCGTTGGGCATCGCGCAGAACCCCTTGAGGTCGCTCGGCGGTTGGGTCCACGAAAATGTCTCCAACTGCGCATGGCTGGAAATAACAGCATCTGTCAGTACGTCAGAATAGGCCAGCGTGGGCAACGAAAACTCAGCGACAAGGAAGTAAGTCGCTACACCAGCCGTTGATGTAATGGTGCGGTAAACACGGACCTTGGTAAGGTTCCGATCCACGCCTTGGTCCGTGGCAAGCGGCGCGGTCCACGTGAGATTCCACGATCCATTGATAAAGCCGGTAACCAGCGTGGGGGCACTTGGGGCACCTTCTTCGCCATATGCGCTGACGTAGGTGTAAACGTATGCACGAGAAACGGTCGTGCCGCTGCCACCAACAACGTTCACACCGGGTGCTACGCTTGGGGTTGGGATACCCAACAACCATGCAGGCGATGCCGCAGCTATCCTAGCCCGCGTGTTGTACATTGGGACAGAAGTACTAGACGCCCAATAATAGCGGTCATACACGTCGCCAAAAACTGGCGCGCGGACCACATCAGTTTGGGGGTTAATGAAATCGAGCCAGATATTATCGTCATTGCTCTGGCTGGCACCCTGATAATCATCAGGCAGACGATAAGTGTACGTTGTTCCGGCGGGCACATTACGAAGGAAACGCGGAGCGCGCATGCCCTTCAAATTGCCATCGTATAGGAATACATTTCGGGAAAGGGTCGCGGCGTTATCAGGTATTTTCCGGTCATCGAGAGCCGGAACCATCCCACCGAATGACGTGATATTCACCGCGACCATTACACATTTCCCAAAGCAGGCGCCGAATTAACGGTTGGCGAGAGCCCTACGGCCCGCTTCCATTTCGTCCTTCGTGCTCTGCGGCATGTAGCGTTCTTGACGCTGCATGTTCTTATCGGCTACCCGGCGATCCTCGGCAAGAGTAACGTTGTCCGAACCCTTGTCTGGGATGACAGCGCCGAAATCATCGATAAGCTGACCATCAGCATTTACACGCTGACCGTCACGGTTGTACAGTTCCGGCCCGGCGTCCGTGCCAAGCACGTATTTCGAGTTCGGACCCGTATCCGGCAGGCCACCCGTGGACGGATAAAGAACCGCCTCGGCGGGGGTGGGCTGCGGCGCGGCTGCGGGGTGGGAGCCGCCAGCATCGAGCGTAACCTTGCCATCGACTTTCTTCACGGATGCATCCGGGTGGAGTTCCGCGCCGACAGACGACATCGTGCGAGTATCGACTTTCGATGCCGGGGTAGACTTCGCCGGGACCGATGGGGTCGATGTAGCAGATGCAGCCTTCGTCGGGGTAGGCGAAGGTGACGTGGACTTCGGGGGGATCGTCACCTTGTCGTCTTTTGGATCAGTCATGATTCACTCCTTTGGTTGATCCACGCATTACCCTCGGTTACCCCGAGAGGTAATCAGCTAGTCTGGTTCTTGGGGAACGCCCAAACCAGCAAAGCGGTAACCGCCGACACAGCGCCAGCGGTAATCTGCGAGTCAGAAATGCCCCAGAGAGAGCAAGCCTGAGTGCCATCCGGGCCGGGCGTACAAGTCGCCAGACCCTTAACGGCGAGATACGCAAGCAACATGCCGACAAGACTGCCGACGATGCTGCCGATCAATTTCGAATAATTTCCCATTTCAAGTTCCTTTCAGTTGCTGGACAGCATACGCACGAATTGCTGCCTGTGTAAGAGGTCCTTCGTGGCCGTCTTCTTGGAGCTTGGCACCGTGCTTGTTAAGCTCCTGTTGAATCCATTTGGTGGACCCAACTTCAACAACGACATTGACTGCTGGTCCCTGCTTATAGGCGTCCAAATTCCACGGGGACGTGTCGTCGTAGAACTTTGCACCATCCTTCACCGAGATATGCACGTGGTGCTCATGTGGATTTGCTCCGGTATATTTCCGCCATACCCACGGGCTAGGGCCTCCACTGCCCGCGCAAATCTGACGGTTCGAAATGACATACTTAATGCGCGGATCGCGAGAAGCAATAAGTGCCTCTGCAATTCCTCTGGATACTGGTCCAGTATTCGGATCGTTAGTGATGTCCAGCGCCTGCACGACACCCGCCGCATTTGGATTGTGGTCAGACTTCCGCTGTGAATGAGCAAGGTCACCAAGCTCACCATCCGACACCTTGGAACGATTAGGCCACTTCTCGTTTACCTGTGAAAGTAACTGTAAGAGAGCCTTTGATTCACGCCACTGTGTCATGTCTATTTCTCCTTAAGCCCAAGCCCGAATCACTAGTCTCCAACGGCTATTAGTGAAACCAACCCAACCACCTGTAACGCCAATGCCCTGAAATGCGGTGCTGGCTTGAGCACCCATTGCGATTTTCAGATTAACCGCATCGGGGACAATGGAAATACCACGATTAGTGCTGGCTTCATGTATTCCGGGGTTGATTGGCACTTCATCACCAACTGCATAGCCATTGTCGGACGTAATACACTGGATAACAGGGAAATACAGTTTTGGCTTCACTCCAAGACCGTGTGGAATGGTAAGAGTTCCACCCGACGTAATGACTTGCTGTGCGCTTTCAAACGATTGTGTAAACGGGATTGGTGTTGCACCGCGATAGTAAGTCCCATCAACAACGATGGACCCGTTTACATGCATCGTTCCGGCTGAATCTACATATGTCTGCCCCGCAGCGCTGCCAACGCCATTTGGACGAAGATACACGACTCCTGCACCAGTTGTGGCAAGAACGACAGCACCCACTGAAGAAACAAAATTCTGAAGCGCTGTAACTGTACCACCAGCAGCGATATACAGCGTATCAAAATACGCCTTCAGCGTTGCTTTAATCTGCGCCCATGTAGTTTTCTTCAGGGCGTTGCCAGCAGCACTATCAAGCACTCCAACCGCATCAGCATCCACGGGGGTAGCTTTAGCTGGGGCAGCGAGAATTGCTGCTTGTGTTCCATCTGCACCTATTGCAGCTTGAGCCGCCGCTTGGCTACCAGTAGCTAGAACAGCTTGCCCAGTAACACCCATAGGGATTTCAGTCGCCGCAGCCTGCCCTACACCCGCTGCACGGCCAACCACAACTCCTCCTGCAAGCAAGAGGTCGTGCGTGTCATTCCAGTTCGAAGGCTGAATTTTCGAATTGTCGAGGGTGTCGACCTTCGCCGAAACAAACTTGTGCTTTACTTGGATGGCCATAGTTACCTCTAAAGGTTACCGTCTAATACCCCAAAGGGTCCTGATAGTCAATCATTGCTCGGGCGCTAGGATTTCAGCCGGGTCAAGCCCAAGGGCATTAACCACCAATACTGCATCGGGATCATCGTTATAGACTTCCGTCTTGTCCGGGGCAAACCAGCGAGCGAAATATACGGGGTTCCCCGTTAGCATCGCGTATGCCTCAGCCATCTTGTTCTTCGCGATAATCCGCTGCATCACAACAGATTTTGGCACGAGCAATCTAACCGCTGGTGGAGCGCTCCACGCATGACCGTCCCAAGTCTGGCGGGCATCTTGTGGGGCTTCGGGGACTTCGATGCCGTTTTCAGGGGTTTCCACACCCTCGCCATCGAAACCGCCGAGATAGTTTCCATCGCTATCGACGTAGTACTTTGTCATGTCATCCCCATGCTCTTATGACAAGCCGCCAGTTTGCATTTGTAAGCTGAATAGCAGAACCGGTATTTTTATCGTTAGTGAGCGTCGGCGACGCATTAGACCCAAAACGTACATTTAGATTGGTCGCATCGGCAACCACCACAACACCGTTGCTACCGTTAGCGGCAGTGAAGAAAATCTCATCACCAACTGCGTAGTTAGCTTGAGCCGTAACACACTGCAAAAAGTTTAAGTACACCTTTGGTTTCACGCCGAGGCCATGTGCAATGGTCAACGATCCACCAGCGGTAATTGTCTGTTGAGCACTTGTAAACCCAGCCCCAAAAACAGACGACATCACACTAGCGATACTAGCGGGTCTACCATAGTTGTCAGTGCCAACCCCACCGTTGGCGTTCATACCTATTAGATATGTACCGTTCCAACCGCCACCGGTCCACTCAGTTCTGTGTAATCTAGCAACGACATCACCAGCGCCATCACGCACCGCGACTGTGCTAACCGCTCCTGTCTGATCAGCGTTGAAGCCGTCAAGCAAATCTGCATTCAGCCCACTGCCTGGCCCCATATAACCTTGGTGGAAAATTCTGTAGGCAACCGCGCCCATGGACCAGCCGCCGACTTTCCAAGTGTTATCGGTATCCAAGCCAAACATGGCAGCGAAAACCCCGGGGCGATGGAACTCTATAACGGCGGGGTCAACGCCAGAGAGCGCTTGTGCCTGTAACGAACCGGATGATCCGGCATAGTTACTGATAGGGCCAGCGACACCAGCTTGCTGTTTAAATGTTTGCTGCGCGGTCCACGTGGCGACAGTCGCCAAGCGTCCATATAGCGTATCAAAATATGTTTTCAGGAAAGCCTTAATTTGAGTGAACGATGAATACTTTGGTGCATTAGCCGCAGCACTGTCACCGATAGTCATGATGTCGGCGTCTACTGGCACTGCTTTGTTTGTGCCATATAGGAATGCACGAACACCTTCCAGCAAGTTCGTCCACGTTAGTTTCTTCAAACCAAACGCGGCAGCACTGTCGGATAGCGCCAGTTCATCCGCACCGACCGGAGTAGCCTTGGATACAGCCCCATGTATGGCCACAGGAAGGGCACTCACGGTTACATCGGCCCCTGTGGCTATGCCACCTAGTTTGGTATCCAATGCAACCGTGTATGAGGCCGTGGTGCCCGCCAGTATAGCGCTGTACCCCTGCACCGACACACCGACAGCGGCGGCTATGCGCGCATCGGCGGCAGCATTGAAGTTCGAAATCGTAGCCGCAAGCTGTGTGCCAGTGTGATTGGCTCGGGCAAAAACATCCGCCGCGATATTGGTCGGATCATATATCGCAGTCAGCATCCCCGTGGGGTTCGTCCACGAGAAATCATAATTGGCATTGGAGTGCTTAATCAGTATTTGACCGGTCGTGCCGCCAGTGAACGCGGCAAGCAACGCGTTTGCCGTAGTGACATCATTACCCGTAGCTACGCGGTCAAGACCCGTCTGTACGCGATCTGCCCCGGTTTGGGCTCGATCAAGCCCGGTCTGTACCCGGTCAGCGGCAGTAGCTGTTTTGTCGAGACCGGTTTGCGTCCGGTCAAGACCTGTCTGTACGCGATCCGCCGCAGTAGCAACACTGTCAAGTCCGGTCTGCACCCGGTCAGCGGCGGTGCCTGCCTTATCAAGGCCAGTCTGTATTCGGTCGGCTGCTGTTTGGGCGGCGTCAGCGTGGGTCAGCACCACATCGGCGTGGGTCAGCACCACATCGGCATCAGCCTGTACTTGGGCTGCAACCGCTGCATCCCGAGCAGCTACCGCTATTGCTGCGTCATTGAGGCCGACCGACTGAAACTCAAGCGTATACTGCGCTTCGACGGTCGTATAGATCGTCCAGTCATCAGAGTTGTCAAGGATAATGAATTCGTCTGGCCATTGCTCAACCGTGAATTCATCACCGACTCTTACGATGGTGAATTCATCAGGAAACGATTCTACATCGAAATCGTCGGCCATTCTTTACCTCGTGACGGGTTGCTTCACGATGAAGCTGCCGCCAAAAATCCACACAGGGCCTTCGGGACCGTTCTCGTGCAGCACGTCGAAATGAATACGCCCGACCGGCAGGATAGCGGTCACTGTTTCGTCCAACGTAAATCCTATGCGCCCATTTGGCTCATCAACCAATACGAACCCGCCATTTGCATTGGTCAATTCAGCCAGAACAGTATCATCGGTTGGATTGCGGCGAAGACCAGAACGGAACAACCACCCGGTGATATCAATCGGGTTACCGTCCATGTCCTTCATGTTGATGTACTTTTGGACGTATGTCCCCTGCATCACAGCCATTTGTGTTACCTTCGAAGGTTACTTCTGAGCAGCAAAGCGGGGATACTGCCACGCCTGCCCACCGACAAGATTCTGTCTATTTGCCGAAGCCCGTGCCATGGCCGCAGCCTGCTTAAATTTTTTGGTATAGAAGGCGGCATGGTTCGGCGAACTATAGGGTTTGGCTGGCATAGCCGCCATGCGCCCAACAACACCGTCCGCGATGGCATCACCGTAAGTATCAGCCACCCACTGTGGAAACCGAGGGTAGGTTTCGTTGTTGATCTTATTGGCAACGGTCAAGATCGTATTAATCGTGTACGCCCCCGGCGTGGCCTCGACGGCAAGAGACAGCATATTTGGGCTGATCATAGTGGCCCAAACCGGAATGCCATCGGGGTTGAGTACTTGAAGCAACGAGACGACACGCGCTGGCATGTCATCCGTAAAAAGCTCGTAGTCTGTCACACCGGCAATGAAATTTACAACGATGCTTTCTCTCCAACACGTAGATGTGCGAAAGAAATCGTTCAATACATCGGCGAGTTCAAACAGCACTTGGTTGTCAAGTGCGCCGGGAAGCCGTGATCTAGCACTGTCCAATATCCGATCCACATAAGAGTCAGTAGCCATTACCTACTCCTTAGGATGGGACCGTGGTCAATTGCGCCACGAATTTGTTGAGGAACACCGTAGCCCGTGCGTCCTCAGCATTTTCATCGTCTTGCAACGACACGTTGCCAACGATGTAATAGATAAACGCGGGCCGGAACTCAGAGGGTATTTTTGCATCAGTCACTGTGTCACCAACAGCGGCGAACACCGGCAATGGCAGATTGAGTGTGCGAAGGTAGAAATCGGGGCGAAGCCTTCGAGCTTCCATACAGGCTTCATTGAGCGCTGCGATAAGATCAGTGTCGGGGTGCCGATATGGCTCTACGGTATCCTGCAAGAGGGTCCGTGCCCGAGCCACGATTTGACCCACTGTATCAAGCGCCATAATCGCCTCCTTGTGGATAACCCCCCGGCTGACTGTAGCCGAGGGGTCGAGCGGTTACCTTGGGAGGTAATTACGCCTTGGCGACGATTGCCTGCGCGATTGCGGTGCCGTCGATGACCGAGAAGCCATAGACTTGCAGACCGCGAAGGATCGTGCCGAAGGTCATTTCCGACCGCAGCGTTTCGACCTTCGAAACCTGAGACGCAAAGGTCAGGCCGTGCGAATGGCCAGCGAACACCGCAAATTCACCCGCTGCCAGACCACCGGCAACCCCGGCAGGCAGAAGGTTCGACACGTAGAGCGTGAACCGGTCAATCATGCCGATACGACCGTTGCGCAGCATGGAGACCGAATCACCAGACAAGTACGCCTGCCGCAGTTCCGACATCTTGATGCGGGTCGAGAACCACGTTGGGATGATCGCCCAACGTCCCTGCTCCGGGATGTTCTGCTCGTCCAGCACCTGACCGAGACGCAGGAGCACGTCCAGCACCTCCACTTCGCCGACGCCGGGGTCACGGGCCACAACGGCCAGCGGGGTGCCGGTCACGCCGAGATTGATGTCACCGGAAATACGACCAGCAGTCAGACCACGGTTTGCAGCGGCGGGAGTGCCAAGCAGGCCGAGGAGAACGGCGCTATCGATGACGATCTTCATCTGCTGCGCTGCGTCTTCGGACCATAGGTTCAGCGAATTCAGGTCCGACTGCACATCCATCACATCGTCAAGGATGGTATTGAAGTACTTGCCCTTGTCGATCAGCAAGCTGACGTTCGAGCCGCGCGGACGCTCCAATTCGAGCGCGCCGTCAGCGCGATAGTCCTTGATGGTCACGGTCGGCTTGGTGCGGATAATGACCTTATCACCCTGATTCTTGATCTCGCCTTCGTAGTCGGTGTTGG